>Ga0315273_10001858_pt1 | contig 24435 bp, 20 predicted proteins | sample YL17G02_0_MG_FD_205753 | JGI IMG/M metagenome (GOLD analysis project Ga0315273, IMG submission 205753) | Sediment microbial communities from Yellowstone Lake, YNP, Wyoming, USA - YL17G02_0 | ecosystem: Environmental > Aquatic > Freshwater > Lake > Sediment | place: USA: Wyoming | collected... | reverse complement strand
GCCCAACGAGACTGTCGAAAAACATAAATATGACCGCACATATTATACCCAATCGCGAGATTTCAACTTTCAATTAGGGAATAATCCAAATCGTCAGTTTGATCATTGCCTGGCGCACTTGAATGCAATACAAAGCTCTCAATTAGCCAACCCATAGGTGTGGATCTTGCCGATGTTGTGCACCAGAGCAAATAACCTCCACTGCACATCCACCTTGGCCTTGGTGCGCAAGGTGAATCGGTCCAATCGTTTCTGAACGCAGATATTGGCGAACACCGGCTCAACGATTGCCAGGCGTCTGGCGTAGATCTGCTTACCTTGGGGAGTGTCTATCTTGGCTTTCATTTCATCGATCAAGTTAGGATTTTTACCATCCACCCTGACTGACAAGTATCTCTGTGATGTGCTTGACTCGCTCAAGCAACTTGACCTCAATCGGCAATTGGCACAATCCTCCTGGCGGGCGTGATAAATATCGTAAAGCCGATAGCGATTGCGCTGGTTGCGAGCGTGGCAGGTCAAGGCTTTGCCTTGCGGACAGAAGTAGGTTTGTTTCGACTCGTCAAAGGAGAAATCGGCAGCAGAGAACTTGCCTGTTTTTCTGGCTTGCCTCGTTCTGTGATGGATGCCATCTTTGAACCTCGGTTGCCCGGCAAAGCGCGTGTCTCGCTGGCGGAACTGGATGTCGGGGATATAGGCATCCAATGCCTCGACCTTGCACAAAGCCAGGCTGGCGAGGCTGTGATAATTGCTGTCTGCGGTGAGCTGTTTGCCTGCGAAATAGTTCTCTTCTTTGCCAATTGCCTGCATGTTCTTCTTTGCCCCTGCCATCATCGGCGCCAGATTCTCATGATCCTGGCTGCTATAAGCCTCCGCATGCACGATGACTTGATGCTTCTCATCCACCAGAGCCTGGGCGTTATACCCCTGGATCACGCCGTGAGCTGTGGGCATCTTCGCCGATCCGTTGTCGGTCACATTGCTCTGGATCTCCTTGCCGCTCTTTCCAACTTTGGGCTTTTGTTCTTGCAGGAACTCACTCAATCGCTCCACCTGATGCTGCAAGCGCTTCACCTGCTTCTGGCGTCTTTCAGACTCGGGTTTCGCTTGCATGTCTGCCTGGATGTGCTCAGTCATCACCTGCTGTAGTTTGTTCTGCAGCTTGTCGCGTTTTCTCTTCAGTTCTTTGAAGGTCCCGCTCCATTCCTTGGAAGCATTCGATGGCAGCTTCACCCCGTCCAGGCTGAAATGGCTGCCGGCCAACAGATTGAGTTCGGAGCACACCAGCAGGATGTTACTGAAGATGACCTCCACCTCCTTCTGCATGGAGGACACAAAATGGGCAATTGTGCTGTGATCCGGACGATAGCCGCAGCTGAGCGCCATGAAGAGGATGTTCTCGCCGCAGGCCCGCTCGATTTGCCGTGAGCTGATCATCCCCCTGGAATAAGCGAACAAGATCACTTTGAGCAGGATCTTGGGGTTGATCGCTGTCGCACCGGTGTCGTCGTTTTGATATCGACCCTCGAACACCGACAGATCAAGCTCATTTTCCACCAATTCATTGATGGTGTATTCCAACGTCCCGGGTTCGAGCTGAGTTTCAAGTGAAATGGGGATCATGACCAGTTGGTCATAGTTGTAGGCTTTGTATTTGGCCATCGGTTCCTCCGAACTTTGTGCTTGCCAGGAGTATACCGAATCTTACCTTTTTACGCGAATCCACACATACTTTTTCGACAGTTTCAACGGTTTGCGTTACTGGTTGGCGGGTGGGATGTGCTCTGCCAACGAAAACCAGAAATTTGCGCAAATTTAGATTAGAACGCGCACGCTACCCGCCAATCCAGTGCACGCTTTGTTGGGCGGCGGTTTGGTGATGAACGCCGATTTTGGTATACAAACAGTAACTCTTTTCAAGAAATTTCTTTTTTTGGTGCAAAAAGCCTGTAACGAATAAATCGCTCGCCATAAAGTTCTACTTCGCCGTCTAACTGAAAACCTAATCGCAGGATTCCCTTCACACGGGTTCTGCTAGGCGGAAATAGAATAGTAACTGACTCAAATCCCATCTCTCCAAAAGCACGCTTGATAATCTCGTTATAAATGGTTTTGCCCATACCCCAAAAATCTGGATGTAGCACCAACCCTAGATCTGCGTCTCCGTTTTCATACTGTAAACCGCCCCAGCCTGCGAACTTACCGTTAATGATAAACGCCCACGGTCCATATCCATACTCTTCCCATTGCTTTTCTTTGCCTTCTACCCAGTCTCTACATTCCGACTCTCCAAAATTGTCATCCCATAATGGCATTTCGCGACGTACAAGAGAGTTCGTGTTCACGGCAATAATATCGGTAATGCTAATTTCACTCAAGCGCCGAAATTCGAGATGCACGTCAGTCTCCTTTTGGAAAGATTGTTGAGCCGCCCAACGGCTTGGCTCAGCGGCAGCGGCGGGGACGACGGGATTCCTTCGCGATAGCATCCCCGCTCTGGCGAAATGCGACTGTTCGCGAGCAGCGGAGCCGCCGTCCGACTAGCCGGTGTTGGGCAGTATGCCAGTGCGTACATATAAGAATAGAGTTATTGTCAAATGAATCTGTGACCACACTTATTACAGCGAATGGCATCTGCTGGCAATATGTTGTCACAGGATGGACAATGCCTTTCCCTTTTTTCTTCAACCTTGCGCTTAGGCAATTGTAAAGTTCCCCTGTCTGGTATGTCAGTTAACTCTCTTGCCATCCGAAGTTCATTCCTAGTTACGCTTGCCTTATCTTTATATATTGTATCAAGTCTATCAGGTGCCAACCGGCGTTCGCAGCAAGACTCACAAAATAGCTTAGAAAATATTTCTGAAAAGTAGCCCTCGCCCCTGGGTATAGAAACCTGCCAACACTTTCCACGTACGGTCTCATTAAGCGTGCTCCTGGTATTCCACCAAAGTTGAGCTAACTTTCTCCAATAAGCTTTCAGAGCTTCCCTATCGCTCTCTATTGCGATGCTCTTCCGATGATTTAGAAACAGTAGCATTAGCGAGCAGTGAAGTGATTGCGTGATGACCACCGGCCTGAGCAGCTTTCATCGGTGTGACCCCTTCAGTTCTAGATATGATGTTCACATCAGCACCGTGATCTAGCAGAACTTTGACGACTTCCGTGTGGCCTTTCTCACATGCAACCAGCAAGGCTGTGTAGTGCCCGTTGTTTCTGGCGTTGACGTGTGCACCGCGTGCGAGAAGGAGGCGAACCATATCAGTCTTACCAGAGTATGAGGCGAAGTATAGCGGCGTGCTTCCTTCATCATCTTGGATGTCGATAGGAAAGCCTCTGTCCAGAATGAATTTTGCGATTTCGCACTGGCCTGCGAAAGCAGAGTAATGTAACGGCGACATGCCGCCCTCATCACGCTCGTCTAAGGTTCCTCCTGAATCAAGCAAATTTTGAAAAGTAATTAGATCCCCTTGGCGAGCGGAATTATGTATTGCTCTCATTTGTTTCCTCAAGGCACGCGCCTAACACGCGGTTAGGCTGCCGGCCTAATTCCTTTTAGGCTTCAATCTTGCAGTCTAATCACCTAAATTAATATAGGTGATTAGACTGCAAGAACGAGAAAAGGGGTAAAATAACCACGCCACATCAATAGTATATCAATATTCCCCCCAAAGGAAAGCGTTTTATGGCGGAGAAAAAATTACTCGACCAGGTTGCAGATGCCCTGCACGTCAAACACTACTCCTACCGCACAGAACAGACCTACGTGGATTGGATCCGCCGCTACATCCTCTTTCATAACAAGCGCCACCCACGCGAAATGGGCGAAACCGAAGTGCAAGCATTCATTACCTACCTTGCAACCGAGAGGAATCTTTCGGCTTCCTCACAGAATCAAGCTTTGAGCGCGATTATGTTTCTCTACCGCCATGTGCTTGGCCGAGAACTCGCCCTTCCGCCTGAGATCATTCGTGCCAAGAAAGCCAGCCACCTGCCCACCGTCCTCAGTAAACAGGAAGCCCTGGCGGTCATCGGCAACATGCAGGGTACAACCAAACTTATGGCCCAACTTCTCTACGGCAGTGGGCTGCGCCTGATGGAATGTTTGCGCCTGCGCGTCAAGGATATTGATTTCGATAATCACCAATTGATCGTCCGCGACGGGAAAGGCGAAAATGACCGTACCACCATGCTCCCCGATGCCCTAGTAGCCCTTCTCAAGGAACACCTGCAAAGGGTCAGGCGCATTCACCAAAAAGACCTCGATGATGGCTTTGGCGAAGTTTCCCTGCCTTACGCCCTGGAAAGAAAATACCCCAACGCCCCCAAAGAATTCGCCTGGCAATATGTTTTCCCGGCCTCCGTCCGTTCCACGGACCCAGTTTCGAAGCAGATCAAACGACATCATCTCGACGAAAGCGTCTTGCAGCGCGCTGTGCGGGAAGCCGCGCGGCTTTCAAAGATTGATAAACCAGTCAGCCCGCATACTTTTCGGCATTCCTTTGCCACACATTTGCTTGAAAACGGCTACGATATTCGCACGGTGCAAGAGTTGCTTGGTCACAAGGATGTCAAAACCACGATGATTTACACTCATGTACTTCAACGCGGCGCGGGGGCGGTAAAAAGCCAGTTGGATGAATAAGCGAGATTATCCCTTAACGTCAACAACGTAGAATCGTTTGCCGCACTCTTAGAATCCTGGACTGACCCCCTCTCGACTTTCAATTATCCGTATATACAGTATCCCCTTGGGGGGACTGTATATAGGGATAATACTAGCATGAGAGGGTGTACGCTTGCCCTCTCGACCCTTTTCGGACTGCAGGCGAGCTATGCCAGATCTGAATGAATTCATATCCACAGAAGAGTCTGCCGAAAAGCTCAAGTACCATGTTGAACACGTGCGCCCAGGATGCAAGAAGGCAGCATCGCAGGTCTGAAGATAGGCCAGACCTGGCTGGAACGCCGCGAGGCGCTGGGCAGCTACATGAAGCGCACCGCCAAGATGGCCAAGCACGACCCATGCCGAAATAAGTAACGTAACGCCCCTTTCGGGGCGTTATTGTTTACAAATTTCTCATTCTGATTAGCAGTGCAAGTAAGCCCTGCTCAACAACTCAAGTGATTGCAGCTTAAGCACATTAACGCAAGGACCCAACGAGTGTGGTCTGTTGGCTATACTGCTTTACATGGCGGTCGTTCCAGGTACTAACCGTTTGCAGGCTTTTTGTTGCGATATCTCAAATAGCCTGCACCACCCAGGGCTGCCAAGGCGAGCAACCCGCCAAGAAACCATGCCCAGGGCAGGCGGGTGGGTTGACTGACCTCCCCGTTGGCGGTTCCGGTAACATAACTCCCCAGCACGGATGCGGTGACTGTGAAGTCACCCGCTGCGCCTGCCATGTAAAGCCCATCAGAAGAGATCGTTCCACTGCTGGTTGTCCAAACCGGCTCAATAGCGACCTCGTTCTTGTTGACGTCATAAGCCCTGGCGGTGAATTGCTGCGTTCCTCCGGATGGAAGGGAAACGGAACCCGGGATCACCACAATCGAATGGAAGCTGATTCTTCCAGGCGCACTTTTCATAACTCCCAAGCTGGGAATGACACCCGAAGGAGTGCCGTCGCCCAGGTCCTCGCGATAGAGAACCAGCTCCACGAGGTCCGGGTTTCCCAGGTCGGCCAGCGGGATACGGACTTCCACTGTACTGCCGTAAACCACATTGATGGATGGTATGAGATGGGCAAAGATATATGCCGGATCCCCGGCATACGCTTCTGGAAAGAATAGGGTGTCGCTTGTCAGGGGCGAAGCAGTCACTGCATAATCTAAAATCCCATCCGCGCCCGTATCCAGTTCGAACAGGAATTCCCGCTGAGGTGTCGTAGTGTTGAATTTGAATTGCATAACCAATGACGAGGCATCCATCGTCCCGTAGAAATTTCGGAGCTCGTTGTTATTGGCCTGACCCTGAGAATCGGTTTGGGTATACAAGGGTTGCACACCGAACCAGTCTCCCGCTTCTCCATCGATCTTAATAGCCAGTGCATCACCAGCCATCTGGCTTATCACGACCGAATTCCAGAATTGTCCCGCGGCGAAAGCTGCCTGAGCCTGGGAATATAAGCTCCTTGCTTCTGTCACGCCGCTGGTCTTACCTATCTGTTCCGCCCACGCAAGCGCAGAACTCGTATCATCCAATGAAACTTCAGCAGACTGACGGTTGTCGTTCAGCGCTTGGCTTGGGTCGAAAACGATGGTGTATGTGTTTTCCTGCCCATCACGAACATGGATGGTTTCCTGGTAAACCGCGCCGTTGGGAGCGGTCAGTGTAAGCAGATACTCACCAGAAAAACCGTCAAACTGAATCTGTCCGTCAGTACCCGATTGGGCGGTGCCAGAGACCGTCCAGGACTGGAAAAGGTCCCCGAGCGCATACGCCATCGGGCGAGGAGCCAGGCCGTCGCGATGCATGTAACCGTCCCCGGCCCGCCCGTCTTCCACCCGGTCGGCGGGGATATCAGTGGACATGCTCCAGTTCGCTCCAATAATGTAGGACTTGCTAAAGGCCAACGTGAACATGCCCACTGCCCAATCCGCCTGTGCCTGGTCGGTGTGACCCTGGTGCCAGCCCCAGAAACTGCTGAGGTTCACCAACCCCGGATAATCCTCATGAGTGGGGTACTCCAACTCCTCGATGTAAAATGGCAGTTCGAAATCAGATCCATAGAGATCAAGCAGGTCAGAAACCGTTCCCAGGTCGATGGCCGGCAGGGTCGCCCCGTTGTAAAACTGGATGCCCACCGCGTCCGGGCGAATGCCTGCGTCAATCATCTCGTTCAGGTAATCATAAGTGGAATAGTTAAAGGTGGAATCTGCATTTATGGTTTCGTCACCTGGCCCACCCCCAAAGTCGGCCAACCCCGGACCACCGAGAACCACCAGGACCGAAGCCTCGGGATCAGCCGCCTTGGCTTCTTCCACAACCGCTTTGGTGAAATCCAGCATCTCGAAGGATGTGAAATCAAGGCCATTCATCCTGTTGGGTTCGTTCATCACGTTCCACACCTGGATCTCCCCGGCATAATGCGTTCCGGTTGTTTGCAGGAAGGTCAGGGCAGCGGTCTTGATCTCTGGATAGGTCAATCCCTCGATAAAGGCAGGATAAAACAGGGGGCTGCTTACGAACCAGATTGAGTTTCCCGTTGTCCGGAATCCTAGTTCCTCCATCTTGTGCAGGATCACATCGTCATCGAATCGATAGGGCACGGAAGGATACTCCCGCTGGACGCTACCCCAGCTGGGATATGGAGGGAAGTTCAGGTACTCAAACCCGATTTCCTTCGCAATCTCCGCATAGAAATTGGCGCTTCCCACCGTCCGGCGCGTGTCGGCTGTATCGCCCACCGGGGCTCCGTTCCCGCCCCAACTGCCGCTCAGTATGAAATCGTGGTTACTCTGCTGGTAGGAGACTTGAACACTGACGAGCGGTTGCTGATCTGCTCCAAACACATTGATCGTGACGGGCTGGCGACGATTTTCAATATCCTGGTGGGCTACTTCCAGAGCGATTGTTTCCTTGGCTCGAATCGTCAAGGTGAGCGCCTGGTAAGCGCTCATCGCCGCGCCTTTCCCGTCTCCAGCCTCCAACTGCGCCTGGGCGGTACCGAGAGCTGCCTGGGCCTGCGTCAGCCACAGGGAGATGGAGTCGGAGAAAACATAGCCCGCACTGACCTTCAGGGTATATTTTTCCTGCGCCTTGCGGAGTTCCGTGTGGGCGATCTCGTAGACTATATTGATCGTTTTTGTTTCACCTTCAGCCACACTGTACCCCAACCCGCCGTTATCCATTTCAAGCATGATCGTGCCTGCCTCGGGGACAGTCCACAACCCCCAGACGGTAAAGGGGGTACTCTCTTGGGAGGAAAGCATCAGCACTGCCGGATACATCATTCCTCCGGAACCGGTCTCCCATCCAGGCAGGAGAAGCCGCTGGTGGTTTACCACATTCAACGGATCGGTCACCGGCGGATCTCCAAGCGCGTAAATGACAAACATGGATTGATGCGGGAAGTCGCTCAAGAACACCCTGTTTCCCTGCGGGTCGTAAGCATCCAGCAGGATCGAACCGCTTGGTTTGACGATAATGTCCAGAAGAAGGTCCGACTCGGTTGTTCTATTGATTCGTTCCCACTTGTCCAGGAAGCCAACAGGCACTTCGGTGTTTCCCAGCGTGGCTCGCTGGATTGGGAATACCGTGACCACGTAGTGATCCAGCGTGGGCACATCGAACTCGTAAAAACCATCCAAAGTCGAAACTCCCTGGGTGATGTCCGGGCCGAGGTAAGTGGAAATGACGACCAGCCCCTGCCTGGGGCTGCCGCCTGTATCCCTAATCTGACCGTGGAGATGTACCGACTGTGGTACAGACTGCAGGGACGACGCCGCTGCAGAGCGAAAAGCCCCCCAGACTGTGCTTTGTATCATTCCTAAACATAACGCCAAGGCGAATAAAGTCTTGAATCCGATGGATACGAATCGTTTCCAGTTCATCTGCTCTTTTCCTCTCACCCTGTCTGATCTTTGACTTATCGAATGATCTTTTGGGACTTGATAAACTTGCCCACGAGCGGTTCGCCGGTCAGCCAGTGCAAGAGCTCTCCCAAGCTGCCTATTACGGCGCGATGACGACTGATGATTTCCCTGCTCCCTCGGTAAATACGTAAAACAATGGAAACTAGGCTACGAGGTAACTCTATCCAGTATAAGACACAGGGCAAAAATAACTCAATAGGGTAACATTATTTTATGTTAAGGGTTTGGATGCAAGATGTCGTTCTCGCTAACCTGAGGGGCTCTTGAAAACATTCGATATGTCAACATCCCTTTTTTAGTACCATTTGAAAAGGGAAGCAACGCTGGCAATGGAATTATAAATCATGTGGACGACATGGGGATGGGGGAGTGCACCTTTCGTTGGGAATCTCCGGTCAAATTGAGCCGGGACAACGTGCGGCAGCGGACAAGTGTCCGTGCTCTTGCCGTGCTCTTGATCTTGTACTGAGCTGAAGGGAGGAGATTGCTTCCCGGAAGAGCACACCCTTGCAAGAACATCAGGGACTTCGCGGGACGATGTGCGGCACAGTGCAGGCAAGCAGAGTCCACGCCCGCCGGGCTGACTCCAACGCGAACCGTTGGGCATGAACCAGATAACAAAAAATGTATGTCAATAGGAATTGAACTGAACCCGCTAGGTTCGAGGTTCAAGTCCTCAACGAGGGTCACTAACCAAAATATATCTTTTCAAAAGTTTCTCCTTTAGATTTTGACTATCAATAAAACTGGTGAGATAATTGCCATTCTTTATGATAATTCTTATTATTGTGGGGATCCTAATGATCTAACAGAGTATATCAAAGTACATGACCAGATATTTGAGTGTTGGGGATTTTTGGATGTTTACAAGTCGCAAGACAGGTATTATTATGGAAATTGGGTGTTATTTATGTTTTTCCGCTGTTGAAAAAATAGGTAGATATTTTTATATTGACGTGAAATTCAGGTACTATTTTGACTTATAATTCTGGTGATAAATAACGACGTGACATATTTACCACGATATCAGGAGGAAAAATGGCTGACTGGTGTTTGGTTGAATCCGAAGCAGAGGTCGCGTATGGAAGTATGGATAACGTTGTCAGATGGCGAAATTGTCCCTATTTTGTGATCCTTAACGTACCTGATGATCTCATGCTGACTGAAGTTGAATTGGTAGCGTTTCTTAATAGGGATGATAGTCATGAGTATTCTTTACGAAACTTTATTTCAGAAGACATGCGTAAAAACCCACCCAAATATGCCCTGATCAAGCTTGGAGATGGTATGCCTGACGATGTAATGAAAAACCATTTCTCTCTCGAGCAATATTCATCCAGTTCCATGCATGTCTATGATTGGCAGCAAGACAATCGTACCCAGAAAAACGAGAAAGGTGCGGAAACCTGGTATAACCCAATGGTAAAGTTTGCCTATGAATTCTACAAAAAATATGACATCCTCCCCCCGAGAGGCTGGGCGTTTTTTGAAAGCTGGGTAGAATATGAGGAATCTAAGAAAGGGACTCCATAGATCAATGGCGTTTTCTGAGAAAATCACCAGACGATCATTGCGCCAGGAAAGAGTAACATAACACTCCAACCTTCAGATTGATAAAAACCATGGCAATTCAACCTCGCGAGGACATATGAAAATAACCCGATTAACCATGATCATCCTTTGCATGATCCTGCTGACCGCATGTGCTTATGACAAAAAAGAGATGCAGACCGCCTGGGATGCCTGCCAGGCTGCCGCCGGCAAGTCAACCGGGAGCAAAGTCAGTGGCATCGTCTACGAGATCGACTCCATCAACAAAAGCCCGCTCAGGGATGACTTCACCGGACGGGATTATGGTCCGGGTATCTATGGGTATACCTATTTGAAGGAAGGCTATGACAACGTGACCCTAAATCTCAGCAAGGCCAGTGCCGTGCTGTGTGCGGATGTTAGCACCACGTTCGTCAATCGTTGCAATTACCCCAGCAATTCGGATGTCCAGTTCACACTCAATTATTACAATACCCGGGCTCAGTTAACCCTGCTAGCTTGGCCGTCCGAGGAGTTGATCGCCAAAACCGTGTTTGAGGAAAAATACCCTGATAGTTCCTGCCCTTCCCAGGTCTTGCATGAGGATAGTGAGAAAACCCGGGATGTATTTTCAGGGGTGGATTTGAAAGGGTGGCTGGACCAGTATGTGACGATCGTCGAGTAGTTATTAAGCTGTTTTTGCAAAATATTTTCAACAACCCCCATATACCGGGGGTTGCTTTTATCTAATCCTCCAGCCCTGGCTCATCCATCGTCACCTATCTGCCTGATGGCAGGAACGAAGGCGGCACACGCCGATGCACTTGTCTCTGCCGGTTTGGCATGGTGGCGGTGTACTACCCGACACGATGCCAGGCGTTCTTGATTTATCAAGAAAAGATCTATCAAGAAAAGACCTATTAAGAAATACGGCAGCGGACGGTTGGAGTTCTGACCAACCGTCCGCGTTCTTGCCGTGCTCTTGATCCTGGTTTGGGGGTCGGCGTGTCTGGAGCGAAGCGGAGTGCGAGCCGACCTGCGCTTCATGAGCAAGAGGCCGCCGCAATTGATATAATATTGAAAGATTCCCAAATAATCTTCACCAGTTGGACGTAAATGAAGTCAATTTTATGTTTACGTTGAATTCAGGTACCACAAGGGGACAGGCGGTGCTTACCTGGGAAATGGAACACGCAAATCCGGATTATCGTAAAAGAGGATGACTATGACAGCGACCAAGGTGAATGTGGAATACACACTGACCAACACGCTGGGAAACCCTCAGTTTATGATCCAACGGCTGGTCTGGCCCAACCGCTGTGCCTGCTGTGGCGCTCCCAACCCGAAAACTGCCTTCAACCTGGAACTCCCCATGATTACGAGCACTGCCGGCTCGATCTCGCAGAGTATCACCCGTTATCCTAAAATGACCTGGGCCGTGCCACATTGCGAAATCTGCAGAGATCATGTCAAAGAAAACATGAAACGGTCAGAAAAAATCAAAAGCATATTGCTATGGATCTTGATCTGGGCGGTGGTCGCCTTCATCGGCGTGGCTGTCCTCGGAGGCAAATTACCGCTGATACTGGCAGTCATCGCCATGGGAATCATCGTGATCGTCGCCTTGATGTGGCGCCAGGCGTTCAGGAGCATCCCAAGAACCCCCACCTGCAAGAGCGATACCGGACCTTTGTTTGCGGTTGTAAGCTCTTGGGGACCGGATCGGATCAACATTTACTTCTATGACCCGGCTTATGGGGAGGACTTTGCCAAACTCAACCGGCTGAAAGCAGACGTGGATCCGGTGCACTCCAGGGAAAAGACGGTAAGCGAAGACGCAAAGGCCTCCCAGAAAAAGAATAGGAAAATCAATCTGGTCGTGCTGTTGTTTTTCTCGCTTCTGGATGTAGCATTGATCATCTACCGGGTACACCTGTCCCAAGGCAATAACCTGCGCGGGATGTACCAATTCGGCGGATTCATCACCATCCCTCTTATCGTTTTCATGATTATTTGTTTAATCGGCGCGGCGTACTCCGGCTCCTCTCTTGGCCTGAACCCGGGGAACGGGTATATTATCTGGTATATCTTTTTAATGTTGGCACCTGGCAGTTTGATGTTTTTTCAACCTTGGCAATAATAAACCGTATGATGCAATCAATTCCGAGGTCGCTCCCCTTGTGCAGCGCTTTTACCACCAAGAAGTCCCGCGTGCATACACAGTGGAACAAACACCGGGCCTGCCCTATGTCATTTTCGAAGGCCAGATGTCGCTGGACCCTTCGGGCCATCCGATGCTCGAAAGGCAGCAGTTGAATAATGGGCAGGAACAGCCTTGGCGTAGCAACCGCACGAATAATCTTCAGTTGCTGGATGGCTACATGAATGGCCAGGCCTCCAGCGCTGTTCGCAGCATCGTGATAGTTGGGCGATCGTGGTATGGCACCGGTCAGAACATCGCCCTGAATGTAGGCTCGGTCCCAGAATTCCGCCAGAAGGCCTATCTTTTCGTTGTGGATGTCCCAAGCTGGCAGATTGTCAAAATTATCGGTCCTGTTATTGGAAGGGGAGCAAAAGTTCCCTCCAGGGGCCCGGGTGGCGATATCATTTACCTGACCGAATTGTACGGCCCGCAAGTCTCAGATTCCGCGGTTGATGCTGCCATAAAGAAGATCGGATTTATTAAATAGGTAAAAGCTGTGCAATTATTATGGATTTGTACGGTTTCCTACGTTCCAATCAGTAAAAATTCTCTCCCCATCATCCGGTATCTCCAGCACCCCCCTAGTTCTTCCATTTCGCCTATAGTTATGTTAATATCCAAACAAAGATCAAACTAATCATAAAAAGGAGAAGATGAAATGAAAACAAACGGGAACTCCTTTCTGATAAGTCTTTTGTTAATTGTCCTGTTGAGTAGCTGTGCTGCTCCGGTTGTGGTCTCAACACCAAAACCGATTAATACCAAAACTCCGACATTAACATCAACACCAATTCCCACTCCAACACCAACGTCAACACCAACATTGACACCAACACTAGTCCCGGTTTATACAGATCTTGGAAAACAAGCCAATGAAATAGCAGATCTTTTGGGCTGGACGGTTGTTACTTGCGATAAAACCCAAACAGCAGAAGACCTGGATCGCGGAATCTTCCTTTACAGGGAAGACACCCCAGAGTTTTTCTGTGACTTTGATGGACACGTGACGGAGCCTGTATCAGAGGTCATTCCTCAGTATATGCTGAGCCTGTTTGAAGTGAAGGAAATGCCGGATTTTATGGACAACGGCTATCACTTTGGAATTTTTGAATCCATGAGCGTTTACTATGATAGTCCCTCAACATATAGCGCAGATGAAATCCTTATAAAGGATGGAGTTTTCAACTCACTTGAGGAAAAGCGTTCGTATATGCCCAGATATGCCGCTCTTATCAGAATATGGCCTCTGACAGCTGAAGAATTAAGCAAAATAGAAGGTAGGTTGGTTACTGGTCGTGGGCCTTAAGTACTGGGTGCTACGCAAGGTAATATTAAACTTTGTGTGGCACCCTCTTTCAATTTGGTAGTACAGTGTATATAATTTTCTTATGGTAAGAGGAGTTGTTCGTACTAACCTTTCTTTATTACCTGAATTCCACGTCAATATAAAATTACCTTCATTTACGTGCAACTGGCGAAGAATTATGGTGGAATATTCTGTATTGTATCATTCTCGTCACCACATTGTCTTGAATATACCGAATATTTTTTATGAAACAGAATTCTTGGAATGGTAAACAGACCCCGTCAAACACCTTGAAGCCAAAACCGGTTTATTCGAAACCATCATCTTAGGATAAGCAGTTTTTATACACATCTTGATACGGATATTTTGCCGAGAGCTTCATAACCACATATCTTGCAGTTCTGATGATCTTCGCAGCAAGAAACATATACTTCAAACGGAATGTCTTGATTTGCTGCCTGTATTCTGAAATGTGGAGGGAATCAAACTTGAACAGCAAAAAACAGATTGTATGCAAGCATCATCATCTGAAACACGGCTTCATTTGCCCAAAACGATTTTAGTAAAAGATGTCCAACCGCCATATCATACTTGGCTTCCTTGATGTAATTCTCAGAGTTGCCACGCTTTTCGTAAGAAATGACAACTTTTTCTGAAGGCAGTTCAGTGTTGGTTACAAAGAAAAAGTATTCGTATTCGTCGCCTGCTAAAAGAAATAATTGTGCTCTTTCTTTTTCTGGTTTCAATACCCGAGATACTACAAATCTTCTGTCTTTGTCCCATGTGTTTAGTTTCGTCAGAAGCTCAGCAGTTTCCCTGCCCTCATCACCTTTTACGAATAAAATAGATGGATCCGCTACTTGTGAAGCCAGTGTTGGATATTCTTTACCCTTGATCAAATACTTGCAACCCAGTAATTCTATCGTTTCAATAATGTCTTCATCAAAAAAACCACTGTCCATTCGGAACAGGATTTCTAATTCATCAGTCTTGATATTGGCAACGATTTTTTTGATCATTTCAGCTGCACCATTTGCTGTATAGGTATTTCCGCTTCTTACAAATCCAGTGATGTATGCCTTTAATTCGTCGCAGAAAGCAAGCTGGATGTTGTAACAAAGATTGCCAGGTTTTTTCGGATTGTATCCTTTAGCTGTTCCTTCTTGATGGCCTTCTACATTGACAACACTGCTGTCAATATCGATTGTGATGGATGTTAACTTGCTCTTAAAAAGTAGCGTTCTGAACACTTTGAAATTGATGTCTCTGAACAGTTGAGTTGTTTTATTGCTGAAGTTTCCTAAAAATCTTGATACCGTTTCAGGTTCCTTCACTGAAATATCAAACTCATTAATCAGTGGATCACCTTGCAGAAGTTTGAGCCGTTCCAATTTTTCGATCCCAATAAAGTGGCCGCAGAGCATCGTTTTGATATGATTCATCTTGATTTTGTTGGTTGATTCATTATCAAACACCAGGTCTGTGTCAATCAGTTCAAAAATACCATTGGTCTTTGCGTTTTCGAGTAAAAGAAATAGGCCTGCATTTGACGTCAGATTCTTGGCTGCAAAATCAATTTTATTGATCAATATTAAATCCTTTTTCACACTATTGTTTTTATCTCCTCCAATTTTAACATGCGAGGCGGGTGAAAGTTAGTTGATTCAACCGCTTTTTCCTTTCACCCAATGGGTGAAAACCAAACTTAACAACACCCGTATGTTTTCAGGCTGAAAGCGTGTGTTTTGTCGGTTTTTAGAATAATTGACGTGGAATGCGGGAAATAGTCGGCCACACTTTGGGCCCGGCATGGAGTAGTCTCACTTCGCCGAGGCGTTCTTTTTGAATATTGCATATTTCGCCGAGAAGTGTCTATTCACTTTTACCCTAACTGTGTCTCAAATGCTCTGACTCGGAACAAGAAAGAATCAGTCCTTACAGAACTGAGGTAAAAGTATAACTTCCTAGACATCAAGAAAAAAAACTGCCGTTAGGGCGAGGATTGGAGGGGCGGAGATAAAGGGATTGAGGGTGAGGGGGGACAAAACCCTGGCTTGTGCCCTCGCAGAGTAGGGCAAGCCAGGATCGGAATGCACTTAGAACGATCCTGGGGGAAATTGGGAAGCGAAGCGTAACGACCCCGAAGGGTGGAGCGTGGGGAGTACGGCGAAGTAACGGTACAAACTGTCAGCCAATTTGCACTTGATCTGGCAGCACTTTGGAGCCGGCCTATTTACACACAGCCGGCCAGATCACATCACAGCCAGGCAAATACGGAGACCTGGCTTACCTGGTGCAGAGGGATTGAAACCATACGGGGCACCCTTCGCATAGGCGGTTTATTGCCAAGCTGCTTCACAGCCAGGATGTCCGGTCGCGCCAGGGCTTGCACGTTGCACGCCGATAGTCCCGAGGAAGCTCTACGGCGCCTGGCAACTTTGCTTGGCAGTGAGAAGGGTGTCTCCCCGCACGATGCCACCCGCATGATCGCCTCCAGCGTGGACCTGCTGGTGCAGATCAATATCATCGATGAGGTGCGGCGGGTGACCACCATTGCACGTCTTGAGAAGCACTCCCGTGATGAAGACGCCCGGATCACCCCTCAGTGGCGATACGACGAATAAAACTCCACCCCCGGTCAGCCGCGCTGGCTGCGGGTCGGAACAGCTCTGGAGGCCGCAGCATGACAGACAAGAAAAAAACGGCAGGTCGTCTGCCTGCCGCTTTCAAAACTACTCGATCCAGTCCCTGCCGATCTCCTCGGCCTGCTGCCGGAAGTACGCTTTCACCGTCTCCCAGGCGACCTTCTTCAGCAGCGGCGGCGGCTCATCCTGCTCGGCGCGCTCGAAGTACACCAGGCGTTTGATGACCTGGGCCTCGAAATCCCGTACGTGCGGGTATTTCTGCGGGGCGAGATCCAGCAACTGGCGCAGAGGCGTATGCTTGCAAATCTCATACAGATCGTGAAAGTCCTTGCGCCCGGCGCGCCCGAGCAGCGCATCCAACTTCATCAATGCAATATCGGCCACGCTGGCCAGCCTGACCGCCTCGATCTCCACCAGCGGCTGGACCAGATCGTACCGGTAGCCATAGAAACCGATGCGGAAATCCTGCGCCAGGAATACCAGGTTGCCCCAGGCGGAATCCGCCAGGCTGGGCGCAAGGGGTTGCCAAGACTGCCGGAGCGGTTCAAGCAGGGAGGGGATGTCTTCGGTGCGCGAGAAGTAGTCCAGATCCACGGACTGGCGGTGACCCAGTTGGAGCGCCAGCGCCGTTCCGCCTGCCAGGTAAAAACGTCCCCCCAGCTCCGTCCCGGCAAAAGCTGTCATGACCTTACGCATCTCCGGGGTGATGGTATTCCAATGAATTTTGGTCACCGTCAACCCCCCAGCAGGAGTTTCCAGAAGGTGAGATGCGGCTCTGGCAGGCGCTCCGGGCCATTCTGGCGCAACCAGGCTGTGATCCAGGCCTGCGGGTAACGTCCAAACAGCCAGCGGATCTCGGCCCGGCTGCCAAACTGCAGCGTGCGCTCGATGATGGTCGCGGCGGCGCGCTCAGGGTCCAGATCGCTCAGATGGTATTCCTGGAAGAAGGGTGCCAGCGATTGCGGAATGGTGGTCGTTTGCATGGGTACATATTACATCAGCTGCCGGATTGCTGCAAGACCTCCCGGATGGACATCGGGAGGATGTGAGCCGAAAAGAAAGTTCATTACTCTTGAAGGGTATACTAAATTAGAGTCCACCCCCGGTCAGCCGCGCTGGCTGCGGGTGGAAGAAACGGAGAAGAAATCATAAATCCGACCATTCAAATGGCCCTGATATTCACCCTGGCAGCCGGGGCAACCCTGGTCCTGGCCTGGCAGTTCACCGGCCGCAGGGAACCAAAGTCACATATTTTTGGAAACCAGATAGGGGACAAAGAACTGTGCCGTCGTGCCGCCATTAATTATAACAGGTTCCCCATTGACAATGAAATCTGCGCATTGCATCAAATAGAATGATACCCTACAAGAGTAGCATTTACTGGCGAAGATTTTTGGGAATTCGTGGGTTGGTGAATGTCTTTAGGAAGAGGAAAGATAATGGTTGAGGGTCTGGATCAGACACATAAGGAACCGGGATTTTTATATGGGAAAAAATATACGGGCGCGCGAGTGCAGTGCGCCCCAAGCGGTAGTTCACAAGTCGGGCTAAGTCCATTAACCCCCTACCAATCCCATGGCAAGGGATCGTGGTTATTATTCAGGCAAGATACCCTATTGGCATGAACACAGACATCGAACCAAGAATCGGAAACTGGCTGCTGGTTAATGAAATCATTTAGGACATTCAAGGGGGAGGCTGCAGGTAGAATGTTAGATATCATGTGTTTTAACAGCAAAGTTTATTCGGAGTGGGAGAAAACCTTCCTCGAAACTCTATAACCAGGACACTAGAATGATAAACTCAGGTGCTACTTTTGTACGAATTATTGTGCAGTTGTTTTTACAGTGGAGTCAATATAGTTTATGATTATTATATATTCTAGGTGATGAGAGAAAACGACCCATGTGCTATAATTTCATCAAAAGATATTTTAATCCCCGATATATATTCGACCTATTTTAAATCTTTGATTGATACTTCGTCAAGCCAATCGTCTGATACATTGGAGGAGGTACGTAATGACTGCTAAGTTATCTCCCCATATTCCTTTCGCAGATCTGCCAGAAGGCACGGTCACTTTTCTGTTCACCGATATCGAAGGGTCGACACGGTTGCTGTATAGTCTGCGAGATAACTATGCAACCTTGTTAGCTGACCAGCGCCAGATTTTACGGGAAGCTTTTGCCAATTGGAAAGGATACGAAGTGGATACTCAGGGGGACGCTTTTTTTGTGGCGTTCTCGCATGCAACGCATGCTGTAAGTGCGGCAGTGGAGGGGCAGCGCATGCTAGCTTTACATGCATGGCCTGAGAACGTTTCAGTACGAGTGCGCGTGGGTATCCACACAGGTGAACCATGGAGCGGGGAAACGGGCTATATTGGGATGGATGTACACAGGGCCGCCCGCATCGCCCACGTGGGATACGGTGGCCAGGTTCTGCTGTCTGAGAGTACCAACGCCCTCGTGCAGGATGAATTGCCGCTCGGGGTGAGACTACTCGATCTAGGTTACCACCTACTCAAGGATATCCGCCGCCCAGAACGCATATACCAGCTGGTTATTGAAGGACTTCAAGCTGAATTCCCACCCTTGAAATCCTTGAAGGCATTACAGTCGGAAAGGACACGCTTGGGGGTACTTGTCATCCTCCAAAGTGACGACCCAACTCGAATCTACGAACGCATAGATATCATTAATCCAGTTACCCACCTAGGCAGGAAAGCCGATAATGACATCAGTTTTCCCAAAGACAGCCCGGTTTCACGCCATCACGCCATCATCAAAGTGTGCGACGAGAAGGTGCTCCTAGGCGAAATAATCGAAACACACGATGACACCAGCCAACCCTGCCGCCCGACATATGGTACTTTCATTAACGGGCTGCAGGTGCAGGAACCTGTCGAGTTGCAGGATGGGGATGAGATCACGCTGGGCAAAAGCCTCCGCATACGCTTCGAGGCGATGCATATAAAACCAAACAGAAAAAAAAGCATGCAGGATCACGTAGACCCCTGCGCTGATTTTAAAACCATGATCTTTCCAGAAAAAAAAGAGGCAATGCCTTCCAGCACTGAAATTAAGTCGAAAATTGCCAGGATCGGTGACAGAATGCCTACCACCACTGAAGTGAAAGAGGTAATAGCCAAGGTCAGAGGCAAGGCGAGGAAATCTAGACCACGAGATAAACCAAGATCCCATGGAGATGAGCTGGAATGATATTTATCCCCACAGAGGGTGAAACTTACGCCCATACCCAACCAGCTTACCTTCGGAGCGGGCACCACCCTTGCTGCAAGCAAAGGCTTTTCTTTTCATAACGACCTGTAGTGGACCCCCATAAATTGGACAGTATATTTGTGATCCTTGGGGGGGTGGTCTTGATCCAATAAGAATATTTTCATAACATACAATCTTGCATGATATATAAAATCAGGATAATAATATTTGTTTCGTGTCAGATCTTGTGAGATAGAATTGGAGTGAAAACTAAGGTGTACTTTCTCGGCCAGGATGATATTGAATTCAGAGGAAGGAGCAAGACATAGCTTAGAAATAGAACGTGGAAGCGACGGTGCGGGATATCAGCCGGGTGAAACGCTCGCGGCCGACTTGCGAAGCAGGCAGATCGCCATCATCCAGTAACAGAATTTTCGCTCAACCCCCGGCGGGGGATGCATTTTCCCCATAAGGGGACGAGATGCGTCTCCCGCTCATTCTTACAGAAGGAGATGCAAAATGAGACTAGAAGGTCAATAGAAAATGGGGTTCTATGCAATCTCTCCGCGCCAGGTAGCGCTCTTCAAGGCCTGGCTCAGCGGACAAAATGCCCGCCTGCTCGATCCTTGCTGGCGGCTGCGAAGACCATTGTCGAGCAGGTCCAGCAGAAAGCGGTGGCGAGTGCGGCCAATTCGCCGCTGTGGAGTCCCAGGTTCATGGTTTAGTTTCTTTTTTGATACATCTGGTGGATCTCTGCAATCTGATCTCCCGTGAGATGTACCGGCGGACGACCAGTCTGAAGAGCAATATGGTAGACCTGTGCTCCAATCTCACAATTGAACGATACCTGGAAGGCTTGTTCCAAGTTTTCCCCAATCGCGACAAGGCCATGGTTTCTCAACACCAGTGCTTTCAAAGCCGGACGCGAAATGAAGCATTCAGATGCGATCATGCCGGCCTCCCTTGAACCTGGACAGGCATAAGGGGTAACCGGAACAGGCCCACCCACGGACAGGATCTCCAGGCAAATGACAGGAATCTCCACCCCCGTGGTTGCGAAAGCCATTACATAGGGCGGATGCGTGTGAACGACCGCGGCAACGTGCGGCAGCTTCGAGTAGATGGCCGCGTGCATCGGAGTTTCAGAAGATGGTTTCAGGTGACCGTCGGTTACCTGGCCATTAAGGTCAACAATGAGGATATCTCGAGGTCTCATGATGGAGTAAAGCATCCCGCTTGGTGTGATCGCAACATGTGCATCCTGATCGCGAGCGCTGACATTGCCTGCGGAGAGTCTAATCAGACCCACATCACAGAGATCCATAGTAGTCCGGTATACTTGTTCTCGAAGTTGCTTGAATTTCATATCCATTCCACCTTTCTTTTATATCTCACCGAGGCTCAGACTGAAGGTGAGCCTGCTGACGCGATCTTCTCGGCGACCGGGATCACTTCGAAGCGGTTCACATCCACAAGACCCATTTCGGAGATGCGCAATTCCGGGATAACGACCAAGGCCAGAAGGCTAAGCTGCATATTGGGATTATTGAGTGGGCACCCGCATGCGCGCATGGCCTCTAGAACCCCAGCTGCCTTTACTGCGACTTTTTCCACGCGTTCATCTGCCATCAGACCTGCGATCGGCAGTTCGACCCGCCCAGTTACGCGGCCCTCTCTGATCACCACCTGGCCGCCACCGACCCGGGCCAGCTCGTTCGCGGCAGCAGCCATGTTTTCGTCATCCGTCCCGACGACCAGCAATTGGTGCGAGTCGTGGGCAACGGTCGAGGCGATGGCGCAGGGTACCTTGAGACCGAATCCCTGGACGAAGCCAGTCTGCAGGATACCGGTGGCGCGGTGGCGTTCCACCAACGAGATCTTGGCGATGTCCAACCCCATGTCTGCAAGTATGAAGCCGTCCTTTGTATCGACCGTCAGAATGAGATGTTTTGTTGGCGCTTGGTTCTCGATGATGCCAATCACGTGCACCCTGGCCTGCCTGCCTAAAAATGGCACCTTAAAATCCCCGGGTGTCAGACGGTGAGCAAGATGGACTGACCGCCGGGCTTCAAGCGGATACGGGAAGACCGGAAGATCGATCAACATATGGCCACCCTCGGCAGCCAATTTCCCTTTGGCAATCACCAGATCAATTGTCATATTCTCGAGATCAGAAACAAGAAGAATATCAGCCCACCGTCCGGGAGCGATCTGTCCCACATCGTGACTAACGTGAAAATGCTCGGCCGGATTGAGTGTGGCCATCTGGATGGCAGTCACAGGCGAAACGCCCTCATGAATTGCCAGTTGCACTACGCGATCCATGTGGCCTTCCCTGGTTAACGTGACCGAGTTGGTGTCATCAGTGACCAGGATGAAATGACGCGGATCCAGCCCGAGCTTTGTGACCGCCTTGATCTGTGCCACCACATCATGCCAGGCGGAACCCTGGCGAAGCATGGGCTTCATGCCCTGGCGGACACGTGCGACGGCGTCTTCCAGGCGTGTGCCTTCATGGTCATCCTCCGCACCACCGGCGGCGTAGGCATGGAACGGCAGCCCCAGGTCAGGCGAGGCATAATGGCCGCTAATGACCTTCCCTGCTGCCCGTGTTTCGGCCATCTCCGACATCATCTTATCGTCACCCAGCATGACGCCGGGGAAATTCATCATCTCACCGAGCCCGATGATCCCAGGACGGGTCATAGCTTCTGCCACCTCGACTGGGCCAATGCTCGCCCCCGTCATTGAAAGAGGGGGGAACGGAGGCACGCAGGAGGGCATCTGAACCCAGATATGGATCGGCTGCAAGGCGGCTTCGTCAGCCATCATATTCACCCCCCGCATGCCCATGACATTGGCGATCTCATGTGGATCAATGAACATCCCGGTCGTGCCATGCGGCAAGACCGCGCGCACGTATTCCGTCACCGTCAGCATGCCTGACTCAACATGCATGTGACCGTCGAGCAATCCCGGGACCAGGAACCGCCCATTGGCCTCGACAATCTGCGTGGAAGGACCAATCGTATGCCCAGCATCCGGACCTACATAGGCAACGCGACCCGCTGTGATGGCGACATCCGTGTCAGGGATGATCTCGCCCGATTGAACGCAGATCCACTGGCCAGCATGGATAACCAGGTCGGCAGGTACGCGCCCCATGGTGACATCTACGAGGTTCTTCGTCATCGACTTCAAACCTGCTGCATCCATTTGGCCTCCATCTGCATCTCAATCTGATTTACGAATAATGGCAACCATAAGCGAGTTGGGATCTCACCAAGAATTAGTTCGATTGAACTGCGGGGAAGCGATCCGCCTTTTTTTTTCTCGCCGCGTAGCGTATTGCAGGGCGCACAGTAGCCCGAAGGCAAATGTGCTCAAGGTAATGCAAACAACCCATGCAACTCCAAGCCTGCCCGTCAGGTCCAAAAGCCATCCGACGACGACCCCGCTCAGCGTAGCACCGATTTGAGCGGCGGTGCCGGTGATCCCTGAGCTCACTCCGGACCGCTTTGGACCCAGGAGGTCTATCGATGCAGAAGTGATTGCTGGAAGGAAAAGTGCCAATCCAAGTCCCAGGGAAATGGGCGAAACTATTGCCAGACCAAGACTGGCATCCGCCAAGAGACCAGAGTAACCCAGAGCAGTCATGATACAACCCAGGGCCATCATACGAGTAGAGGCTGGCCAGGTGTCCAGAAGATAGCTGGTGAAAATAGCAACATCAACGAGAACAATGCTGCTTAATGACGAAAGCAGACCCGAGATGGAGGCACTCATAGAAAACCGGTTTCCGAAGAATGTCGGCAGCCAAGCCTCGCCGGCGGTCAAACTGAAGAGCTGAAAGAAAGCAATTGCAGAGAGAAGCGCGACCCCGAGTGATTTTTCGCGGTTGACCAAAGCGTGTTCCTGGCGAGTGGCTGGGGGCTGGTTCGGCAGAAACCTCGTAATACCAACCCCGATAAAGGAAAGGACAGGGTATATCAAAATGGCTGTCTGCCAACGAAGCTGCACGGGCTGAAGATAAGGGAAGATCAGGGCAAACAACGTACCGGCTCCAACGGCAGATTACAGATTACCCATTGAAAGCCCACAGCGGGCTTGTAGGTATTCGAGGGCAAGCACCCGGACACTGGCTGTGAATATCACTCCTGCGCCCGCGCTAGCAAAGACCCTGAAAGCAAGCATCGGACCATATTCCGGAAATGCGAGGAGGGCGAGTTGAGCCACGCCAGCCAGGGCACTACCGATCATCAGGATCCGTCGACTCCCATACTTATCGGCCCAAACACCAGCGGGCAACCTGAAAGCGATTTACCAATTATGAATGCGGAGAAGACCAGGCCAGCCTGGCTGTAACTCAAGGAGAAGTCGCGTCGCAGACTGTCCATATAAGGCGTGACACTCATACGAAGTGCGTATCCCACGAAGATGAGATAGTAGATATAAGCAGCAGATTGTTGTGCGTTCTCAGAAAATTTGAGACAAAACCCGGCTTCCACTAAGAGACACTTTCTCGGACCAAGGTTATTATACTTGCACTGCTTGCACTTGCAAATTCTGCAGGCGTTTTGCTTGTAAAGTCCCTTCTTGATCTCTGCTCGTTTTGTCAGAACCTCCTTTGATCTGCCAGTGTACACATCCATCTGCGTGAGATTGTCCAGCGATTCGTGATACCACTGGTTATTGTAATAATCCAAGAAGTGAGTGAGCTCTCGCTCCAGTTCTTCGGGAGAATAGTAGTTCTGCAAGTAAACCATATTCTTCATCGAGCGGTGATAGCGTTCGATCTTGCCCTGGGTCATCGGGTGGTAGGGTGCTCCGCGGGTATGCTCGATATGTTTGCGCTGCAGGTAGTTCTCCAGATCATGGGATAGATAGCACGATCCGTTGTCAGAGAGCAACCGTGGACGCAGGAGCACATTCACA
>Ga0315273_10001857_pt1 | contig 24445 bp, 18 predicted proteins | sample YL17G02_0_MG_FD_205753 | JGI IMG/M metagenome (GOLD analysis project Ga0315273, IMG submission 205753) | Sediment microbial communities from Yellowstone Lake, YNP, Wyoming, USA - YL17G02_0 | ecosystem: Environmental > Aquatic > Freshwater > Lake > Sediment | place: USA: Wyoming | collected... | reverse complement strand
GTTGCCTTGAACGCCCTCAATCGTGATACTGTCCTATGAAAACCTGTTACCGATGTCCCTTCAGAAAAGCGCCACCTATGTCCCTTCGCCATACACCAGCGTGGCCATGCCAACCATTCCGGCGTGGCTGGAGTATATCCCCATCATCGTTGCGCCGGCAACAGGAGTGCCCTACCCCTTATTCCGTGGATCCGATGCCTCGTCGAACCAGTCAAGACGCTTTGCGTAAGCCCCATAGATCAGCCCGATGATGCGCATTTCCACGATAAGGAAATACAAACCCACTGGGCCTGACACCAGTGTCGAGACAATGGGTATCCCTCTCAAACACGAAGACAACACTACCTCCGCAGCTCCCGCCAAGAGCATGAATCCCAAGGCGACTGTGTAGGAACCAGGGACCCTGGCGATGGACCGCAACATGCGCAGTGGGTTAAGCCCTTGGAACGAATCGTACATCGCAACCCCCAATATCCCCATTGGCAGAAGGAAAAGTCCGGTTGCCGACAGGAAGATCACAATCACCGGCGAACCCGTGAACAAAGGCGCACCGGCGCGATTCTCCGAGATGTTGGCGTACCAGTACGCGCCCGCCGGCAGGAGAAAGATCATCACCGTCCCCGCAATCAGGAGGAAAGGGTGCAATAGATCGTCCCGCCATTTGGCGAATCTCGGCCAGTCCGGCGGGCTATCCTCTCCGGCGGCGGAACTAAGGATGATCTTGAGCATGTATGCGCACAAGAAGCCCACGGTAAATGCGGCGATGAGTGCAAAGCCCGGGGCGCCAAAAAGGCCCGCATACCGTAAGAAGTACTTGGCGAGCCCCATGACCAACATGAAGATCGCCCAGCTCACGAGCAGCCAGGGGCCGTTTCCCCTCAAGGGATAGCAAAACGCCCCGGCAAGTTGCGAGAAGAAAGTCTTGGGCTGTGGGTGCGCCTCGGTCTTGCCCGGCGCGGGGGCCTTTGAGGGCGTGTTGACAGCCAGACTGCTGAGCCGGCAACCGCATTGTGGGCAGGCCATCTTGGACGTTCCACCACCTGCTGCGGCGGCGCACGCATCGCACCACAGACCTTGACAAGTCTGACACCACCACACCGCCTGAACGGATGGATGCGCTTTACAGGTTCCATGCCCCATTTAACCCTGCTCCAAATCAAGAGTCCCTGTCACAATCGGCCGGCGTGGCCGGGCCAACCGCCCATCATCGTTGCTGGGTGGCCGGATGCGGCGCAGATGTCACGTGTCCTTGGCTGCGTAGAACCACCTTGACGTCTTGATCGCCACCTTTGGCTATGACGCTACCGCATATCTGTCTGTTGGTTTCGCTCAAGTACGCCATGACCCAAATGTCCTCGTCCACGATACCCTCGACGGTGAACTTGCCATCCTTGTCGGCGGTGACGTCCCTATGAGGTTGGTGCCCGGAGGCGTGGCTGCCGACGTTCACCCACGCCCCGGGCATGGTCTTGCCATCGGTATTCACCACCACCCCGGAGATCGTTAGATTAGCCCGGGGAAGCACCAGGGTCTCCAGTTCGCTAACGCAGGGTTGCCCCTCGGCGATTTCGGCGTCTTCCCACGACTCCCCAAACCCACCCGCGGTTACTTGGATACTGTATCTGTATCCCACGGGCATGGCCCCGACCTCAAAAAGTCCGCTTCCATCAGTCAACACCGGGCCGTTTTGGATTGAAGAACCGTACCCATTCGCAGAAAGATACATGCTGACAGCGGCGCCAGCGAGAGGCTTGCCGTCCATGTCGGTCACTCTGCCTCGCAACGTACCACCCGGAGCCAGGGTAAGGTGCAAGGGGGCGGTGTGTTCTCCTATCTCAACTTCCCCCGTGGTAGTTAGGTTGCGCCTAGCGTCCCGAGCGACGACCAGGTTCGCCCTTAGCCCTGGATGGTAAGTATCCGGATAATCGACGATGATCTCAAAGCGCCCATCCTCCTCAAGGACTTGTTCCTGACGCGATGCAGGCAGGACTATGACCGTAGCACCCACTGCCGGTTTGGACGTGGGATCGCGGACGATCCCGCGGACGGTCGGCAGGGGGGTAAGGTGGACGTGTTCATTGGCGGTCTGTCCATCACTTACCCTAATTGGGCCTAAGAGGGCACGCACATACAGATGCTTGTACACATTGATCACATATTCACCCTCTAGTAGGCGCAGAATAGCGATACCATCGGTGTTTGTCTCCGCGAAGTCGGAGAAATAGCTTTTCCCCTTTGCCATACGTGCCGTGAGGCTCACCTTGGCCAACGGATTGTCGTTGGGGTCCTTAACAGCAACCTCGATCAACCCACCCCTGACCAACTGCACCTTCACGTCTTTGGCTCTTCCGCCCGTATCGAGGCTGACGTTCACAGGGGCGCAGACCCACTGACTCGGGTCCATTCCAGACCGCGTGACAGTGATCTCATACCTTCCCTCACGAAGACCCACGAAACCGAACCTGCCATCCAGTTGGCAAGAACTAGACGTGAGACAAAACATGTCGCTTTGATTGGTCCTGCGCGCCGTCAGGCTTATTTCAGGCACGGGCTTACCGGTAGCGGCCTCGACCGCCAGCCCCTCAATCTTCGCCTCGGGGGACAGAACAATCCGGGTATTGCTTTGGCCGGGAACAAACTGGAGTTCCATGCGGGGTGTCTGTTTGACGGTCGTCAATCTGCCCTTGCCCGGAGCGGTGACCATAAACCCAGCCCTAGCGTCCGCGGGGATACAGTCGAATTCGAAGTGCCCGAGGGAGTCGGTGCGGCGCACCAACCAATCCAGGTCGGGTTGCCCAGGGATACTACGCTCATGGTTTGGGCCGATGCCCACGACCGTCCCAACCTCAGCTTTGGCAACAGGCCGACCGGATTCGTCGACAACCACCCCCGAGAGCTTGGTAGGAGCGGTGAGTACCAGAGTAATCGCATGACCGGGCAGAGCAGATTGCCAATTCATTGCCAGGCCTTTCTTGCGGGCAATGACGAAGATCAGCCCTCGTTTCACTCCGGCGGGCCTGACTTTCAGCAGGAAGGCTCCCCCCGCACCTGTGGTCTTGCGATCAGCGAGGGTTTGGGAATACTTGCCCCCCATGGCCCCGAAGTAGTCAAAGACATAAGCCCGTACCTCCGCCCCGGCAACCGGTTGATTCTTGGCGTCAATGATCATCCCAGAAATCTCAATTGCTTGAGTTCCGCTGGGCAGTTGGGCCGGAGCAGACGATGAGCACGGTTTACTGTTTGGTTTGGAGGCCTGTTTCGTAAGACAGCGGTCTCCGCTGTTCCTATCCTGCTGGGCAATCGTATCGGCGCCAAGAACGGCGACCATCAGAAATGCCGCGACCCATCCAGTCTGCGTCCACATGCCAAGTCTCCCCAAGGATTTCCCATATGGCTTTTGACCGCACCGGCGTGGCCATGCCAACCATTCCGGCGTGGTTGAAGTATATCCCCATCATCGTTGCGCGAGCAACAATAGTCGTCCGCCCTTCCCCGACTGCCCACAAGGTTGGCTCACCGGGCGCGAAGCGGTAGGCGGGCCAGGTGCGGGAACGTAAACGCCGAGGGGCAGAGCTTGTTGAGTATGCAAGCGGGGCAGTTGGGCTTGCGGGCCTGGCAGATCGCCCGGCCGTGGAAGATCAGGAGGTGATTGACGACCGTCCAGTCGGCCCGTGGGACGAGGGGCATCAAGTCGCGCTCGATTTTGACGGGGTCCTTGTCGCGGCTGAGGCCCAGCCGTCCGGCCAGGCGGGCGACGTGCGTGTCCACGGCGATGCCCTCGTTCTTGCCGAAGGCATTGCCCAGGACGATGTTGGCGGTCTTGCGGGCCACGCCCGGCAGCGTCAGCAGGCCCTCCATCGTGTCGGGGACCTTGCTGGCGAAATCCTTGACGATCTTGTCGGCCGCGCCGCGGATGTTCTTGGCCTTGTTGCGGAAGAAGCCCGTGGTGCGGATTTCCACCTCCAGCGTCGCCTGCTGGGCGGCGGCGAAATCCGCGGCAGCACGATACTTCCTGAATAAGTCCCTGGTGACGATGTTGACGCGGTCGTCAGTGCACTGGGCGGCCAGCATCGTGGCGACCAGCAACTGAAGCGCGTCGGCGTGTACCAGCCGGGTGGCGGCCTGGGGATACTCCCGCTTAAGGATCGCCAGAATCTTGCCGCAACGCCGCCGGAGGGCTTCCTTGGATTCCCGGACCACTAGCGCCTCAGGTATTCGTTGATCTTCTCCGCAACCGCTCTTCCGGAACCGATGGCGGTGACGACGTAGGATGGTCCGCTGGCCAGGTCGCCGGCGACGAAGACGCTCTTGCCCGCCCGGCAACCGTCGGGGACGATGCGGCCCTTCTCGTCGGTGGCCAGGCCGAATTCCCCGGCCAGGGACGCATCCAGGTTCGGCTCGTATCCCATCGCCAGCAGCGCCATGTCCACCTTGACGCGGAAGGCGCTTTCGGGTTGTTCCTGCATCACCAGGCCCTTGGCGGAGTTCATCCAGCGGACGCGGACGGCCTGGATTTCGCGGAGCCGCCCGCCGTCGCCGCCGAAATGCTTGGTCGCCACGCACCACTGGCGGGAGACTTCCCCGCCTCGGCCGAGCGGTTCGTAGTTCCCCGCCTGCATCTCGGGCAGGATTTCAAACTGGTGGACCTTCGTGGCGCCTTCCAGCAGGGCCATCTGGACGCAGTCCTCGCCGGTCAGCCCGCCGCCGATGACGGCGACGACCTTGCCCTTGGCGGACATCGCCGGCGAGTCGCTGACGTAGAGGCCCTCGCCCCGGCCGTTCTCTTGACGCAGGTAGTCCAGGGCGAAATACACCCCCTCCTGCTGCCTGCCGGGCACGTCCAGGTCGCGGGGACGGCTGGCGCCGGTGGCCAGGCAGACGGCGTCGAATTGCTCGCCGATAGCGGCGGCGGAAATATCCTTGCCCACTTGCATGCCGGCCTTGAATGTCACGCCCTCTGCCGTCAATTGCTCGATGCGGCGGTCGATGAGGCTCTTTTCCAGGCGGAAGGTCGGGATTCCATATCGCAGCAGTCCGCCGCACTTGGCCTCGCGCTCGAAGACCGTTACCTCGTGGCCGGCGCGGGCGAGTTCCTGCGCCGCCGCCAAGCCAGCCGGACCCGACCCGATGACGGCCACCTTTCTGCCGGTCTTTTTCGCTGGAGCCTCCGGCCGAACCCAGCCCTCGGCGAAGGCCCGCTCGACGATCTGTCGCTCCAGGTCCCTGATCTGCACCGCAAAACCGCCGAAGCTCCGCTTGCAGGCCTCCTGGCAGGGCGCCGGGCAGATGGCGGCAGTGAACTCCGGGAAGTTATGGGTGGACGCGAGCTGCTCGTAGGCTTCCCGCCACTGGTGGCCGCGGGCCAGTTCGACCCACTGCGGAATGTGGTTACCCAGCGGGCATCCGGCCTCCTGGCAGCGCGGGTTGAGGCACCGCAGGCACGGCGGGCAGGACAAAGTCGCCAGGAGGCGGCGATAGTCCTCCGCCGGGGCGCCAAGGAACTCCCCCACCACCTGCTGGTAGTCGGCCTGGAAACGGCGGGCCTGGGCGTTCCAGCCGGGCAACTTGCGCAGGAAGCGCATCCGCTTCAAGGCCGAGAACACCCAGCTCGGCACGGCCAGCTCGGCGCGAAGCTTTCGCCCGCCAACAGGCAGCTCGGTCGCGACGAGGTGTCGATAGGCGATCCGGTCTCCGTTGGCGGGGTTGACGTTGTACTTCTCGCGGTCGCGGGCGAGTTTCTCCGGGCTGGTGGCCAGCTCGGCGAAGAAGACAGGGTCCTTGATAAGCATCGCCGAGGCGAGGTTGTAAACGACCGCCTTGGTGGCGGCGAAACCTTCCTCGGCCGAGTCGCATCCGTAGACGGCCGCGACGGTGTCGGCATATTGCCTGGCGTAGTCCAAGTCGCCCCAGCGCAGGCAGTCGTAGAGACGCACGACGATGGCGGACTTGGTTTCCTCCTCCAGTCCCGTCGCCGTGTCGATCAGTCCGGCAGCCAGTACCCGCAGCGCATCGGCCCGTTGCTCCCCGCGCCGGTAGCGGCGGATGGTCCAGCGGCAGCGATGCTCCAGCAAGGTCCGCCAGCCGTCGCGGCTTGGCGGTCCGCTGAAGAGGTCTTCCCGCGTCACCAGCTTGCGCCCCATGTTGAAGGCGTAGAGGTTCTTGCGGAACTCCGCGCGGATGGTGTCCTTGATGGCCCAGGCCATGGAGTGCATCGAGACGGGGATCAGCCCCTTCTGGAAGGCAAACCCCAGCATCATCGTGTTGGCGAAGAGTTTGCTGCCCAGGTATTTCTCGCAGATGCGCGAGATGTTCCTGGCCAGGTAGTCCTCCTCGCGGGTGTGACGTCGGATGAACCGCTCCAGCACGGCCGGGTCGTAATCGTCCTGGCCCATCAGGCCGCGGATGGTGGATAGCTTGTCGGTGTTGATGACCGCGGCGGTGCGATGGGGCGAGCCGACCCGACTCCTGCCCCGCCCGTCCAGCGCCCGGGCCGCTTCGAGGATGTCGATGCCCAGCAGCAGGTCGGCCTGGTGGCGCGGCGTGACAGCCGTGATCGGCTGCTTGGAGATGTTGAAGACCACCTGGCTGAGCACGCTGCCGTTGCGGATGGCCAGGCCCTTCTTGTCCACGAAGATGACGTCGTAGCCCTCCTTGTGTCCGGCGCGGACGAGGATGCTGGTGGCCGTGCCGATGCCCTGGCTGCCCACCCCCACCAGGCAGCATCGCCACAGGTCCGCCACGGGTCGCTTGCGCGGTTCGGGGATGTCGTCCAAGCCCAGTTGGGGCACTTTCGACCGCGGCGGGCGCTTCCGCTTGATGGTCACCCGCTCGAAGCTGGAGCAGGCCCCGACCCGCTGGCAGGCGCCGTCGTTGACGCACCAGGTGATGTCGGTGTCCATCTTCACGCCGTAGTCGGTCCGGACGTGCCGCAGCCCCGGGCAACCGGTCATCTCCGCGCAGGCCAGGCAGAAACGGCAGATCTCCGTGTTGATGTTCATGTGCTGCCGGCGGGGCAGATAGCCCAGGCGGCGGGCGACTTCCGAATCGCCGCGGCGCTTGCGGCGGGTCCGCGTAATGCCGCATTCCTTGTCGGCGATGACCACCTTGACGCCGTCGGCCAAAAAGAGTTGCTCCAAGATCCGCCCGTAGTTCCGCCGCTTCTCCGGGTCGGCGCGGACGACGGTGATTTCCCCCCCGCCGGCGGCCATGCCGTTGACGATGTCCTCGATGTCCTGGACGGAGGTGGGGTTGCCCACGATGTCGTAGTCCACTCCCGGCGTGGGCTGGTGTCCGGTCATGCCCGTGGTGGAGTTGTCCAGGATGATGAAGGTGATGTCCTGGCCGAACTTGATCGCCTGGGTGATGGCGATCTGGCCGGAGTGGAAGAACGTGCTGTCGCCCATGAAGACGACTTCTTTGTTGGTGATGAACGGGTCGGTGCCCGTGCCGGTGCCTCCGCCCAGGCCCATGCCGGAGTAATCGTGCATCAGCGGCGTGTTGGGCGGGAACATCAGCATCGTGTAACAGCCGGTGTCGCCGTGAAAGACCAGGTCCACCGCCCCGCAACCGTGGACGCGCCGCATGTAATCGGCGTCCATGAACCGCTTCTTGATCTCCAGGCACAGGCCGGCGGAGTCGCGGTGCGGGCAGCCGGGGCAGAAGCTGGGGATGCGGTCGGGTATTGCCTCCAGGTCCGCGCCCTCGGCCAGGTACATGCCCTCGGCGTCTCCGGCGGGGCGGGCAGCCTCCAGCGCCACCGAGACGCGGTCGCCGTCCAGCGCCTTCAGCAGCGGCGTCAGCAGGTCCGTCAGGATCGAGGGGTGCAGCCCGCGGGTGGAGGGGATGCCCTTGAGGCCGTGGGGGAATTCCTTCCCCCATACCTCGGTGCTGCCGCTGGGCCGAGCGAACTGGCGGTCCTTGAGGATCACTTCGCTGATCTGCTCTTCCAGGAAACCGCGCCGCTCCTCCACCACGACGATCCGCTCGCATTGGCCGGCCATCTCACGGATCATCTCCGGATCGGCGGGGTAGCTGAGGCCGAACTTCAGGATCGGGTATTCCCCCAGCAGGCCCAGTTCCCACAGCATCTGGACCAAGTAACCGTGGGCCATGCCGCTTGTGGCAAAGCCCAGGGGCTTGCGGGACGCGGTGGCGTAACTGATGCGGTTGATGCCCAGCCGCCTCGCGACGGCCGCCGCGGTGGCTAATCGGGGGGCGAGCTTCTCTTCCTGCCACCAGGTTCGGGGGGGCAGGAGCACCCGCTGGTCGAGGTTGATCGAGGCAGTGTCCAGCGTGAGCTTCTGACGGGTATTGAAGGCGGGGTACTGGTTGGGGCGGCACTGCGCCGTCCCCCCGCCGTCGGCCAGGTTGGTCGTCAGGACAAACCCCGCGTACAGCTCCGCTTCCCGCGACAACTTCAGCGACAGGTCGACGAAGTCCTTGACCTCCTGCGGGCAGGCAGGCTCGATGACGGGAATGAACAGGTGCTTGGAGATATACCGGCTGTCGGCGGGGACCTGGGTGGAGTCCGACCAGGGGTCGTCGCCGTAGATGACGATGGCGCCGCCGTCTCGGTGCGCCCCGGCGAGGTTGCCCAACGCCAGCGCGTCGGCGGCCACGTGCACCCCCACCGACTTCATCACGATGATCCCCCGGCAGCCGAGGGTCTGGGAACCGTTGAGCATGGCGGCCGCCAGCGCCTCGTTGTTGTTCATGACCGCGCAAATGCCCTTTTCGTTCAACAGGTCCCTGACCAGCATCAGCGCGTCGCAGAACCCCGCCACCGGGCTGCCGGGATACCCGCCCAGCAGGTGCACGCCCCCGTCGGTCTCCAGGGCGCCCTTGAGCAGCAGTTCATTGCCCGTGAATATCTCCGGGCCGCTAGAAGTCAGGAATCTGCCATCGACCTTCATGGGGGCAATTTTACGCCATTTTGCCGATTTGACTCAAAGATTTTCGCATCCCCGCCGCCCCGGTGGGGCACTCAAGGCGCGACGGGACAAAGACTAAGAACCCCACTCCCGACGCTAGGACGCTCTACGCCTGGCCATCCAGGGGGGAGCGGCCCCACTGGAGCTTGCTGGTGAGGGTGTCGAAGAACGGCCTGCCGGGGTGCGGGATCAGGCGCATGCCCTTTGCCGCGCGGCGGATCTCGGCGACGTCGCCCTCACGGAGGGGGGTGCTGATCTGCCCGTCCACGATGACGGCCGACCCGGAGTTCACCCGCGCTGCCGTCACGGCGATGACCTCCTCGCTGCGGACGACGATGGGCCTCATGGACAGGCTGTGCGGGGCAATCGGCGTGATGACGACGGCCTCCAGCGTCGGCTCCATGATGGGGCCGCCGGCCGACATGTTGTAGGCCGTCGAACCCGTCGGCGTGGAGACCACCAGACCGTCGCCGGGATAGCGGGCGATCTCCTGCCCGCCGCGGGCCACGTTCAAGTCGATCATGCGGAACGGCGCCCCGGCCGCAAACGTCACGTCGTTGGCCACCGGAGAGCGGAACTCGCGCTTCCCGCCGCGGACCAGGCAGACCTCCAGCATCATCCTGTCGGTGGGGGCGATCCGCCCGGCAAGCACGTCGTCGAGGTGCTTCTTCATGTGCTCGACGTCGAATTCGGCCAGGAAACCGAGCTTGCCCATGTTGACCCCCAGCAGCGGCACGCCCGACCCCGCCAGCGCCCGCGCCGCGGCCAGCAACGTCCCGTCGCCGCCGAAGACCACGCACAGGTCCGCCGACGCGGCAGCGGGCGGCGGTTCCTCGTGCGCCGAGAGCACCGCGACGATCTCCGCGCGCTGCTGGAACCAGCCGCGCAAGGCCTCGACCCGCTCGGCCAGGCCGGGCTTGGTCATGTTGCCGATGATGAGCAGTTTCCGCACCGACATCGCCCAACATGGTATCGCGCAGGGGCAGTCAAGGGAACGGCAAGGTGATGCCTCCCTGTTCCCCACATGGAAGGGTGGCGGGGCTTCCGTCCCGCCACCTTGGGTTCAAGCGCGGTGGGACAGAACACCACCGCGCGGAATTGCAATAATCGGTAGGGCGGGCACCGCCCGCCGCTCCCGTATCATGCGTGAAGACGTCGGGCTGTGCCCGACCTACCTGCTGGTTCTTTGGGAAGCTGTCCACCCTCTCAAGCATCCATTTGGTCACGTCATACCACTTGACCAGGAGGATGGGTGGCTCGTCGCGATGACCCTTGCTCAATTGGCGCATGGAGACTCAGGAAAAATATTTCGCGCGCCGCTTCGCGGCGAATCGAAAAGCCGTGCGGGGCTAGCGCCCCGCACGGGTAAAGGGTAAAAGAGCCAAAGGGCAAAGCGTTACCTATGCACGCCCTGTCGCCTTCTCAGCAACCCTATCCCGCCCAAGGCGAGAAGCGCCATGGAACCCGGCTCAGGAACCTCGGAGACACGGAACCCGACGTCGGAGATCTCGTACGACGGGTAGCCGTCGCCGTAGCGGGGCGACGCGTGCAGGTAGCCGCCGCCGCCGTACTCGTCGTAGAACGACCCGCCCCGCAAGCCGCGATACGCATAAGTCGAGCCCTGATAGACAATTGCCTCATTCCACTCCCAAACGTTCCCGCCCTGATCAAACGTGCCGTAGGAGCTGTCGGACAATTCGAACTCGCCCACCGGCGTGCGGTAGTACGGACTGTCGATCGTGTAGCCGCTCTGGTAGTAGTTGGCGTTGTTGCCGCCATCGGGCGTCGTCAGGTCGTTGCTCGGCGTGCTGTCGCTGCTGGTGGGGTAGTCCCAGTAGCCGGCATTCGTACCGCCGCCTTGTACCACTCATCCTCGCTGGTCACAGCCCAGTTCGCGTCGGGGTTACGCTGGATGGCCCGGCCGTCATCTCCGTTGTACCCGTCGAGCGTATAGGCGCCACGCTCCGTCGTGCCGGCGCCCTGCGTGCCCGTCGGCTGGCCGTTGTGAAGCCAGTTGGCAAACCGGCAAGAGTCCCAGTAACTCACAAAGTTCACCGGGCGGTTGGCCCAGTTGGGGTCCACCGTGTAGGCGTAGCTGCCGGATGAACCCGTACGCTTGATATTGCAGCCGTAGGAATAGACCGCCGTATCCATGCTCGTGTTGTACAGGCCGTAGGCGTCCGTCTCGGCCACCTTGTTGAGGAACTCGGTGTACTGCCCGGCCGTCACCTCGTACTTGCCGATCTTGTACTCGTAGGATACCGCCCCGACAGAGATACTGTTGTACCGTGTGTCTGGTGCGTTGCCCGCGTTGCCCACGGGGACGGTCTCCAGGCTGGCAAGCCCTGTCCAGGTCCCATTGGCGTCTCGCGTGCCGCCCATGCTGAGCACATCTGCCTGAACCACCCCGGCCGGGATGGCCATGCCCAGTACCGCCACGACAAATACCAACCCGATAAATGTCCTGCCCTTCATGATCGTTCCCTTCCTTTTGTTTGTCTGCCGGCACAACCGGCGTATGTGTGAAACCCAAGGCTCCGCCTCGCGAAGCGCCACTTGGGTAGGGCGGGCACGGCCCGCCGTCCTGGTCTACCCGTTGATGCGGCGGGCGGTGCCCGCCCTACCGGTTCCACCTCGCGCGGCGTCGGCCGCGCAGAGAGAATCGCATAGCGACAAAATCAAGAGTCAAAAACCTTCTGGAACTCGGCCGGGCGGCCTATGAGGCAGGCGCGAGTGAGCGAAGCCGCTCCCTGCCTCCGACGTGGAACATCCCCGTCTGCTCCTGGGCGGGTGTCGAAGCGTCAAATATACTACCGCGCATCCCCCCTAGCGCCTAGCAAAAACCCTGCGCACGGAAGGGTGGCGGGGCTTCCTCCCGTCACCTGGGGTTCAAGCGAGGTGGGACAGCAGCACCATGGTGCGGAATTGCATCGGGGCGGGCGATCCTGGAACGAGCTGCACGAGGTATTTGACAGGGCAAGAAAAGTTGAAAAACTCATCCCTGCCGCGTATATTCGCGCACGTTCTGTCGGGAAGAAACCGCAGCCGGCGGGCGTGTTGCCCATGTGACGGCAACGGGCGCCGGCCGAACCGCAACGACCTTCCACCAAGGAGTATCGCGCATGAGACTAGGTGGCCCAGTGGTTGACACCAATAACGCCGAGGAGTGGGTCAAGGCCCACAAGGACGCCGGCTACAGTGCCGCCGGATGGCGCGGCGCGCCCAAGGGGATGATGAACGACTACCTTCAGGCCGCCAAGGACGCCGGGCTGGTCATCGCCGAGGTCTATTCCTGGTGCAATCCCATGAGCCGGGACGAGGCCAAGCGCAAGGAATCCATCGAAAAGTGCCAGAGGCAACTGGGCATCGCCGATAGCGTCGGCGCCCGCTGTTGCGTCAACATCGCCGGGTCTTTCGGCGATAAGTGGGACGGGCCGCACCCCGACGACCTGACCGACGCGGCCTTCAACCAGATCGTCGAGACCACCCGGACCATCATCGACGCGGTCAGACCCACCCGAACGTTCTACACGCTGGAGACCATGCCCTGGATGTATCCCGACTCGGCCGAGAGCTACCTGAAGCTGCTCAAGGCCATCGACCGCAAGGGCATGGCCGTCCACTTCGACCCGGTGAACATCATCAACTGCCCGTCCCGATACTTCCGCAACGACCTGGTGATCCAGGAATTCTTCGCCAAGCTGGGGCCTTACATCCGCAGTTGCCACGCCAAGGACATCCTGCTGGGCCAGGACCTCACCGTCCATCTCAGCGAGGTCGTGCCGGGGACCGGCGGGCTGGCGTATGAAGTTTTCCTTGCGGGACTGGACAAGCTCGACCCAGACACGCCGCTGATACTGGAGCACATGAAGCCCGAGGAGTTCCCCGTCGCGGCGGAGTTCATCCGCAAGACCGCCGCCAAGTGTGGAGTAAAGATTCTATGAGCGGCAAACGCCTCCAGGTGCTGATCACGGCTCCCCAGCAGGCCGAACTGGCCGAGACGGACTTTAGTGACGCCGACCTGGCCGGCGACGAAATCGTCGGGCGAACGCTGGTCACGCTGATCAGCGCCGGGACGGAACTTGGCGGACACTATGCGGCCACGACGAACTTCCCGCGCCAGCCCGGTTACACTGCCGTCTTTGAGGTCGAGCGAGTCGGCGCGGAAGTCGCCGATCTCAAACCGGGCGACCGGGTGTTCAGCATGGCCCCGCACGCCTCCCGCCAGCGCCGCAAGCGGCCGGAAGTCATCCCCGTCCCCGGCGACCTGCCCTCCGAAAAGGCCCTCTGCGCCCGGATGATGTGCGTGAGCATGAGCACGCTGACGACCACGACGGCCAGGCCGCCCGAACCCGTGGCGGTCACCGGCCTGGGTCCGGTGGGGCACTTCGCAGCCCAGATATTCCAGTCCTGCGGCTACGAGGTGCTGGCGGTCGATCCCATCGAGGCCCGCCGCCGGGACGCCCAAGCGATGGGCATCCGCAACGTTGCCGAGCGCCTGCCGCGGAAGAAGGAAGAACCGCTGTTCGGCACGTTCGCTCTGGTGCTGGAATGCTCCGGGCACGAGCAGGCGGTCGTGGACGCCTGCAAGGCCGTCCGCAAGCGCGGCGAGGTGGTCCTGGTGGGCGTGCCGTGGTCGAAGAGGTCCGACCTGTCGGCCTTCGACGTGCTTCATCCGGTTTTCCACAAGTATGCGGTGCTTCGCAGCGGTTGGGAGTGGGAACTGCCGAATAATCCCTCCGACTTCCGGGTCAACAGCATCATGGGCAATATCGCCGTGGCGATGCGATGGCTGGCCGAGGGGCGCATCAAGACCGACGGCCTGTACGAACTCCGCTCGCCCCGCGACGCCCAACAGTGCTACCAGGACCTGCTCCAGCGCCGGTCCGCGAAGTTGCTGACCTTGTTCGACTGGAACAAGGTCTGACGGATTGGCACGGGAAACCGCGGATACGTTTTTCGCGCGGGAGAACACATGCGAGGACTTCACCATCGTGGCGGCCCTGCAACCGCCTGGCCGACGACGGCAGGGATTCTGCTCCTGCTGGTTTCCGCCGGGTGGGGGGCGGCTGCCGAGCCTTCCGTGCGTTTCCCCGGCAAGACCTGGGAGAAGAAGGCTCCCTCGGACATCGGATTGGATGGCCGGAAACTCCAGGCCGCAATCGAGAGGCTCCAGGCACTCGCGGAGGATCCCGGCGACGGTCCCACCAAGGACGACCCCTGCTCCTACGGCTGCGTGATTAAGGACGGATACATGGTGGCAAGCTGGGGGCAGCCTTTCGCGAAGCTCAACTGGTGGTCCTCCTCCAAGCCCGTGCTGAGCACGCTGATGTTTTACGCCATCCAGGAAGGCAAGCTCAAAGGCGTGGAGGAGCGGGTCGGCGATTGGGGCTGGAAGGTATCGCAGAAGGACCGGCCCATGACTTTCGCCCACCTGGCCAACATGGTCAGCGGCTACACGCTCAAGGAACCACCCGGAGCCGCCTGGGCCTACAATGATCTGGCGATCAAGCTCTATGCCTCCACGCTGGATCGCGTCTTCGGCGGCAAGGGGCTGAATGAACCGGCCAGCGCCCTGTTCAAGGACCTGCAACTTGAGGATGGCGACGTTTTCGGTCCCTGGTGCAAGGTCGTGACCTCTCCACGGGATTTCGCCCGGATCGGGTGGTTCTGGATGCACAAGGGCAACTGGAAAGGCCGGCAGGTGCTGGCGCGGGATTTCTTCGAGCGATACATGAAGCCGCAGGTCCCGGCGAACTTGCCCAGGGCCGGCGACAACGAGGCAGACGACTACCTCAAGGTCGGCAGTTACGGAGGGGGCAATAACGCCTGGGATCCGGGCCCCGGCTTATACGGGTTCAACTGGTGGTTCAACGGCACATATCCCAAGACAGGACGGTTGTACTGGCCTACCGCCCCGCCTGATACCTTTGCCGCCCTGGGGTATACAGGCAGTTGCATGATCATGATTCCCAGCCACAACCTTCTGGTGGCCGCACACGCTTACTGGGGAGATGAATCCACCGGCGACCCCAATTCCCGGTTCAACGAGAATCTCAAACTTCTCATGGATGCGGTGAAGGATTAGCATCTCGCCGCATTTCTTGTAGAATGCACCCGATCGCCGTCACGAAAAGGCATAGCCGACCCCGAAGTCAGTGTTGAAATAGGCCCCGGCGATTCCTGTCGAGTCCCTATCGTTTCCAAAGGACCAGGATCATGACCAGTGAAACCTTGAGTGCAATCAACGTTGGCACCGAGATGCTGGGATGCGTCTGGCCGTGCCTATGGTCAGCGATACTGGCGGGAGTGCTCCTGCTAGTCCCCGCCAGCTTCTCCCGGGCCGCCGAGCCTTCGGCCCGGTTCCCCGGAAAAACGTGGGAGAAGAAAACACCTGGGGAGGTTGGCCTGGATGAGACGAAGCTCAATGCGTTCATCAAGAGGCTGACCACACCGGCCAAGAAGCGAAGCGACGGACCTACTAAGGATAGCCCCGACTTCTGCGGCTGCGTGATCAAGGACGGATACATGGTCGCTAGCTGGGGCGAACCGTCCAGCAAGTTCAGTTGGTTTTCCGCCTCCAAGCCCGCGCTGAGCACGCTATTGTTTTTCGCCATCCAGGAAGGCAAGCTCAAGGGTGTCGATGACAAGGTCGCCGACTGGGGCTGGAAGCTGTCCGAGAAGGACAAGCCCATGACCTTCGCCCACCTGGCCAACCAGACCAGCGGATACACGTTCAAGGAGCTGCCCGGTGCTGCGTGGGCGTACAATGATTATGCGATCTTGCTCTATGCCTCAACGCTGGACCGCGTCTTTGGCGGCAAGGGGCTGAATGAGCCGGCGGCCGCGTTGTTCAAAGACCTCCAACTGGAAGACGGTGACTCCCAAAAAGGCTACGGCGTGGTGACCTCGCCTCGCGACTTTGCCCGCATCGGGTGGTTCTGGATGCACAAGGGCAACTGGAAAGGCCGACAGGTGTTGGGGCGGGATGTCTTCGAGCGGTACATGAAGCCGCAAGTCCCGCCTGACTTGCCCAGGTCCGGCCATACGGAGCCGGACGACTATCTCGGCATCGGCACCTGCGGAGGAGGGAACAACCAGTGCCAGTTCGGCCCGGGGCTATATGGGTTCAACTGGTGGTTCAATGCCCCGATACCCAAGACCGGCGGGCTGTATTGGCCCGCTGCCCCGCCGGACACCTTTGCGGCCCTTGGCTGGGGCGGCAACTACATGATCATGATCCCCAGCCGTAATCTACTGGTGGCCGCCCGGGGGTATTGGGGGCCGGAAGACACCGGCGACCCCAATTCCCGGTTCAACGAGAATCTCAAGCTGCTCGTGGATGCGGTGAAGGAGTAGTACTTCAACGCATTTTGTGTAAGAGGCCCTATCGTTTTCAAAGGACCAGGATCATGACCAGTGAAACCTTGAGTGCAATCAACGTTGGCGCGGAGATACTGGGATATGTCTCGCCGTGTCTCTTGTCGGCGGGTTTGGCGGCCGCGGTTCTGCTCTGTCTGGCCGCCTGCTGGTGGGCTGCCGACCTCTCGACCCGTTTCCCAGGCAAGAGTTGGGAGAGGAAGGCCCCCGGCGATGTCGGCCTCAACGAGGCCAAGCTCCAGGAGTTCATCGAAAGACTGACCGTCCTGGCCGACGACCGCAAGTACGGGCCGACGAAGGACAAACCCGAATCCTACGGCTGCGTGATTAAGGACGGCTACATGGTGGCGACCTGGGGGGAGCCTTCCAGCAAGTTCACGTGGTTTTCCTCGTCCAAACCGGTGCTCACCACCCTGCTTTTCTACGCCATCCAGGAAGGCAGGCTGCGGGGCGTGGACGACAGAATCGCCGACTGGGGTTGGAACCTCTCTACCAAGGATCAATCCATGACCTTCGCCCACCTGGCCAACATGTGCAGCGGTTATTCGCTCAAGGATCCGCCGGGGGCAGCCTATGCCTACAACGATTATGGCATTCACCTCTACGCCCTCACGTTGGACAGGGTCCTTGGCGGCAAGAGGCTCAATGAGCCGGCCGCGGTCCTGTTCCAAGACCTTCAGTTGGAGGACGGCGAGGTCTTCGGCGCCACGCAGAGGGGTTACGGCGTGGTGACTTCGGCCCGCGATTTCGCGAGGATCGGCTGGTTCTGGATGCACCGGGGCAATTGGGCCGGCCGGGCGGTGCTGCGCCGTGACTTCTTTGACCGCTACATGAAGGCCACCGTGCCGCTGACGCTGCCGGTCAGCACCGACAAGGAAACCGACGATTACCTTCACATCGAAAGCTACGGCGGCGGAAACAACCAGCTTGCTTACGGTCCGGGAATCTACGGTTTCTGCTGGTGGTTCAACGCCCCGCTGCCGGCAACCAGCCAACCGAACTGGCCGTACTGCCCACCCGACACCTTCGCCTCCCTGGGCTACAACGGCAACAACATGATCATGATCCCCAGCCGCAACCTGCTGGTGGCCGCGCGGGCCAACTGGCAGAAGGTCTGCGGGGAAGGCGCCGACTCCCACTGCAACCGCCTCCTGCTGAAAACCCTCCTGGAGGCCGTGGAAGCATAGTAGGGCAGCAACGGTTCGGCTGAGCTCACCGTCGAAGCCTCACCGAAGCCTTGTTGCTCGCGCAATGGTTACGGTAGCTCCTGGATGCCCGCCAGACCGGTGGCGTGGCCGCGCCGGCCCGGCCAGGTTTAGCCGTAGGGAGGTAAGAGAGCGGACAGTTCACCCAAACATGGGTATGGTGCCGGGCGATGAGGAATTGGATTTTATCATCAACAACGACATCAAGTACCGTCTTGGGGCGGACGCTACGAACGAAAACGAGTAGGTCTTCCAGTCGGCCCGACTGCATAGGGAAGTCACGATGAATACACCGAGCAGTAAATCGCTGAAGGATACCCTTGCCGAGATCGAAGCACGTACCGAGCCGCTGTCTGAACATGAAGTCAGCGATGCGGTTCGGCGATTGCGCGACAAGGACGATCCGTCTCCCCAGCCGATGGAATGGCTGGCGGAGGCCATAGCGTTTGACTTCATGGAAGATTACCGGGACAAAGATACCGGTTGGGGCACGTATTTCGGCCCCATGGCGACCGGAACCTGCAAAGACGGTACCCGTTGGGAGTTGCCATCGCTCAAGTCGGTCACGCCGGACGTGCTCGACTACTGGGTCATTCGGGCGCGAGAAGCACGGAACCCCATCTTCAAGGCTCGGTATGCCGGATTAGTTTGGGCTTTCACAAATCCGGTGACCGGGGAGGCTGCGCCTGCTGAGATGGCATGGATCAGGATCGACAGTGTGATTGCGGTCGCAGTTTCAGGCGCGCACAAGTACGAAACCGAGGTAATCAAGCAGTTGAGGCATGCAATTCAGCTTGCGGTCAGTCTCAACGATCCTGATCGGGTTGAGCGGCTCCGTGACGGCATCCTTGCCTACGGGGATAAGGTGGCGGAGGATGACAAGCCAGGTCTCTGGTGCTTCGTCTACGATTCCCTGTGGAACCAGAAGAAGGTTCCGCTGACTGACGCGCAGAAGTCAAAGATCATCAACGACCTTGAGGGACGTTTGGATCGCGTATCCGACACGTCGGCCGGCCGCTCCCTGGACCCGTGGTCGGCAGAGGCCGCGGCGGTTCGCCTGGCGAAACATTACCGCGCCGAGGGGCGAGCCGATGACGTAAAACGAGTCCTTCTCAAGTACGGGGCCACGTTCGAGAAGATGGCCGAACATGCCGCAGCGATGCTGGCCCAGGCATGGCTTCAGCAGGTTCAGCAGGTCTATCGTGACTTCGGCCTGAAAGAGGACGCTGAACGGCTGCTTCGACGCATAGGCGAGCTTGGCCCCAAAGCCTACGGCGAATTGAAGCCAGTTTCGACCGAGATGACAATTACGAAGGAGGAGATGGACGGGTACGTGCAAGAGATGACGGAGGGCGATCTCGAAGCCGCACTTGGCAGGATTGCCGTCCATTACCTGCCCCGAAAGGATCAGGTCGAGAAGCAGATAAAGGAGTTGGCCGCCGAGCATCCCCTCACGTTCTTAGTCCAGGCGCAGATTGTAGATCATAAAGGTCGTCCGACGGCCACGGTAGGGTCAGTAGAGCATGATTTGGTGGGGCGCGTAATCATGCAGATGGCCCAGAATATCCAGTTCGAGGCGGTGTTCGTTCGACAGGTAATGATTGCTCTGGTGAACAAGTACGCGATAACGCACGAGGCCCTGACGGAATACGTCAGCCGGGCACCTCTCTTCGATGACAACGGCAAGGCAATTCTTGGGCGGGGGATCAAAGCCTACCTGGACGGCGATGTGCTGGTTGCCATCCATGTGCTGATACCGCAGATAGAGAATGCCATACGTACCCTTGTCGCAATGAGTGGTGGGACTGTGCTCAAACCCAATCGATCCGGCGGCATGGACCTAAAGACATTCGACGAGTTGCTCTGCGACGAATGTCTGAGCGCCGGATTCGGCGACGACGTTCCTTTGTACCTGCGCGTGCTTTTCACGGATCGGCGGGGAATCAATTTACGGAACCGCGTCTTTCACGGGATCGCACCGGCCTCTATCTTCAACCTCGCCTTTGCCGACAGGGTTGTTCATGTTCTGCTGATTCTGGCCCAGGTGCGGAAGAAGGAAAAACCAGCGGCGGGCGAGCGAAACGGGGGAGAGGATAGGGAATGAGGCCGGTAGCATTGGCCGCGCCGGCCCGGCCAGGTGTTGAAACTCTCTGGAAACTTCTCCTGTAGGCCGTGGAAGTCGGTTAGCTCGCAAGGAACTTTTCGGTCAGCCGGCGGTGCCAGGCAACGTCTTTCCAGTTGGCGAATTGCGGCTGGCAGTAGTTGTGCGGGGTCCAGCCCCACATGCGCATGTCGATGGCGTCCTCCACGGACCAGCTTGCCCACTCCAGCAGCCAGCCCCAGTCCAGGTTCGGGCTGTCGATGTAATACCACGCCGCCCAGCTCTCCGTGGTAATCAGCGGCATGCCCTTCTGCGCGGACCAGCGGGCAAACTGCGCCAGCTTGGCGCGCTGGCAGGCGCGGTACATCGGGGCCATCGCCCGGTGCGACTTCGCGCAGCGGTCGGAAAACTCCGCGTGCCACTCGGTGTCCTTGTAGAATCGCGGCATGTGCTCGCCAAACCGCGTCCGCTTGTCCCACCGGCGGTCGGCGTCGGCGTAGAAATGCACGTCGAGGGCGTCCAGCTCGACGTTTACGTCCAGCCAGCGGATGTCCCCGTGCATGGACACCGTGAAACGAAGCTGGGGAAACTCCCGCCGCATCACGTCCATCGCGGCGTTGATCTCCCCGGCGATCTTCTTCCTGCCCGCTTGTCCGTACCAGCCGCCCTCCAGCGCGTTGAGCTGGTCAACGTAGCCCGGAAGGAAATACGGGAACTCATTCACCAGGTCCACAAAGACCAAGCCGTCGAAACCGAACCGCTTCTCCCACTGCCGCAGCATCGGCAGCCACCGTTGTGCGACCTGCTCCATGCTCCTGACTTCACCCAGTACCGGGGGGATCGGACCCCACCAGGCGCTGAGGATGTAATGGAATTTTCGGTCCTGAAGCTTCTGCATGAACTCGATGAGCCACTGCCCGGCCGGCCCTTTGAACCCGCGGGGGTTGGTCCAGGGAATGTAAGGCTCGTTGAAGTCGCTGTGATCGATGACGGCCTCGGGACGCGACAGGTCGATCGCCTGCGGGCAGGGGTCGATGCGGATGGTGTTGTAGCCGCGATCCACCGTCTCGTCCAACACCCGATCGTAGTCCTGGAACGATTCGCCGGGCACATGGCGCGTCAGGAAGGTGTAGTCCCACATCGCCGCGGTCAGCCGGCGGGGCGAGAGATACTCCCGCATGTCCAGGCTCTTGCCCCAGCCGCCTTCGTCGCCGCCAACCGGGCCGGTAGGCCCGTACCCTTGAAGAGGAAACTCGATCATGGTTCTATCCTTTGCCGCCTGACTGCGGCCGTCCGTCTACGGATTCCATGTCCGCCAACTTCCCGCCGCGACGATCGCTCCAACGGGAACTCCACCGCCGCCCAACAACCGGGACGCCGGCCAAGCGATGCATCGTAATCACTTCGGCCGAGGCTGGCAACGGCCAGGTCAGCTTAGGCCACGTGCACCCCCCACCCGGCGGGCTGGAAACACCTGCTGCGTTTCAAGGGGCTGGACAGATTGCCGCGAGCGTGTATGATCTATGGGTGCCGCCGGGCCGCACGCGAAATGGTGAAGCGGCCCCACCGGTCTGCGGGCGTAATTCAGTGGTAGAATGCCAGCTTCCCAAGCTGGACGTCGAGGGTTCGAATCCCTTCGCCCGCTTTAGTGAAACGCCCTCAATGTGAGTTGAGGGCGTTATGCTGTCTGGAGCAACTGCATTGCCGATGGGATGAGAACCCTCGCGGGGCCGCGAAGCGGCCACGCACCGAGGGTTTGACCCCGAAGGGGCCGCGAAGCGAATCCCTTCGCCCGCTTTCATGTCAGGAAGTGTCAGGCCGCGACAGCCGACGACAGCGAGGACCTGATCGTCACCTACCGCTACGACGGCCTGAACCGCCGCGTCCGCAAGTGCGTCGGCACCGAGCCGGGCGAGGACGCCTGGGACGATTTCTACCACAACACCTCCTGGCAAGTGCTGGAGGTCCGCCATGCCGAAATCGCCCACCCCCAGGACCAATACCTCTGGGGCGGGAATTACATTGACGCAGCCGTGGTTCGTTGGCACGATGGCAACTGGGACGGCGACTACAATGACGGCTGCGACAACGTGCTGTACTACACCTATGACGGGAACTTCAACGTGACGGCGCTGGTCAAGACCGACGGGACGGTCTTCGAGCGTTACGCCTACGACGCCTACGGGGCCGTGACGGTTCTGGAGCCCGACTTCTCCGCCGACCCGGACAACATCCCCGACGGCTACGGCCAAAACGAAATCCTCTACTGCGGCTATCGTCACGATCCCGAATCCGGCCTGTACTGCGTGCGCCACCGTTACTACCACCCGCGGGTGGGAAGGTGGATCAGCAGGGATCCGCAAGTATATGAGGACACAGGCAATCTTTACGAATACGCACGAGGGGAACCAGGAATGTTTCTAGATCCCTTTGGCGATGTTGCCTTTTGTGGAGGATTAGATATACATTTAGTCAGTTGGAGGATTCTGAATTTTGCGATTACGTGGAAACAGTCCTTCTGGGATGGCGGTTCGGGATTGGCAGAGTATGTATCGGAGGACAATATTACACCAAGTATACAAGAGAACCTTGGCAAGACATTTCCAAAGCATTATTGGACTGGGTGTCCCCAGAGTAAGTGTAAGATTATCGTGGATGTGTCATTCAATCTCACCTTTGTGAAGCACTTCACAAGGTACCTAAGTGTAACGGTTGTCTTAGATGGACTTAAACCTAAATTAGCTCACGCCGACGACAATTGGTGGAAAGGGGCACAAGTGGCCGCCGAATGGGATTTGGAGCTGATACTTAGAATTCGGACTAGAGTGGGAGTATGCTGTAACTGATGTGACCGTCCAAACAGTCTATTGGAGATCATGATAAATGATTGATTGGATATTACATAGATTGTTGGACGAGTCAATAACGAGAGCTATTGACACTAGCATAAGAGACATCACAATACCATGGACCAGGATACTGTTATTTCAGTTACCATGGATGTGCATTGTTGCCATTGCCACTTATATAATTGTTGACATTCTACTATACAACAAAAGGAAACGAGGCCGCCTGGCCGGTAAGGCGGGCGGTGTGCGATGATCGCGCAATGGTGCGTTGGCATGATGGCAACTGGGACGGCGACTACGTCGACGGCTGCGACAGCGTGCTGTATTACACCTATGACGGGAACTTCAACGTGACGGGGCTGGTGGACACAGCCGGGGACGGTTCGGGAGCGTTACGCCTACGACGCCTACGGCGCCCCGCGGGTGCTGGAGGCCGACGGCTCGGCCGACGCGGACAACGCCAGCGACTTCGCCAACGAAATCCTCTATTGCGGCTACCGCCGCGACGCCGAATCCGGCCTGTACTGCGTGCGATACCGCTACTACCACCCGCGCCTGGGCAGGTGGATCAGCAGGGATCCGGCGGGGTATGTGGATGGGATGGACTTGTTCCTGTACTCTCGCGCGAATCCTGTAAACTACCCGGATCCGCTCGGGCTTATAAGCCTTCCGATAACGGGTGGCCCTCCCCCACATTATGTTCCGAATGAGGGATCTGGACCCTTCGGCATGGCATGTGCCTATTTTACTAATCATTATAGACAACCGCGATTGTCCTACGGAGAAGGGACAGAGTTGGTCGACAGCGTGAAGGGGTCAACCGTTTATGGCGTTGCTAAGGACCTGTTCAGGGGTCGAGCCGCACGAGAAGCCACTGCGTGGGGCAAGCAGCAAGGCAGGAAAGAAGCATGTGGCACAATTGGGCCTTTTACGCATGATGAGTGGGTTGGGTTCCCGGGTTATTATCTCGGTGGTATGCTGGGCGTAAGTAAAATTGTCGGAAAGTTCACATGTTGTATCTGTCAGACAGTTAGCGGCAGAAATTGTAAGATCACTGGGAGCTGCAGTGTATCCATGTCCATAGACGATACATGGAACATTGGCGGAAATCCAGACTCCCATTGGTATGAGAATTTTGTTGGATGGTTTGGGACTCCGATCCACCAGCACCTTGAGTGGAATGATACGTTTGAGGTAAGTACATCTCGCCTCTGCAAGGATGGGACGAATGGTAAAGAGTCCTGTACGACCACACAATCAACCACGCAACCAACCCCTGGTACGTGACAAGGCGCATTATAGGAGACCATGTCTGTGGTGTCTGGCTGTTCAGATCGCAGTCCCGTTCGCCGGAGCCCTGTCATCCATCGGGTGCTCATGTGGTGTGGTGTACTTCTTACCATTGGGTTTCTAGCGTGTATGACACAGGCGGTGCTATTACTATATACTTCACGCCTTCCTGTGGTTGGGCATTATGAGCTCTGGTATATGAATGCCGAGGACGGTTGGTCACTTATCCGCTGCTATGATGACTCTCGCACGGTGGGATCATCCGTGTGCAAGGACGTTGCACGTATAGGCTGGCATGCTGGTGAGCTCATTGTCAAGACCGGAAAAGGGGAAGCTGTAAGGATAAACCTAGCCGATGGAACAGTTGCCTCACTAGATAGCTCGCATCCGTGGTTGGATGCAAAACTGGAACTCGGTGATCGCCCATCGGCCATTAGGTTCAGACGCATTCTCCCAGAGTGGGTCGGGTTGGTGATCCTTGAAGTTGCGATTGGGATTTCAGGGATCTGGGCCGTCAAAAAGTTCGCCCGGCGGTGGTGCGGACTCCCCAAGACGAGATAGTCGCCCGGCACCCTGCCCTCGCTTGCGTGGGGCCGGTGGCATGGGAAAGAGAAATGTATGCGTCGTATAGAGACTACCTTAAAGGTGAGGAGAAAGGGTTTAGCCTACTCGGGTCAACCGTCTTCGCTG
>Ga0315273_10001855_pt1 | contig 24472 bp, 34 predicted proteins | sample YL17G02_0_MG_FD_205753 | JGI IMG/M metagenome (GOLD analysis project Ga0315273, IMG submission 205753) | Sediment microbial communities from Yellowstone Lake, YNP, Wyoming, USA - YL17G02_0 | ecosystem: Environmental > Aquatic > Freshwater > Lake > Sediment | place: USA: Wyoming | collected... | reverse complement strand
CAGTCAAAAAGGCAGCAACTAAGAAGCCTGCAAAGGTCACTAAGAAGCCTGCCAAGAAGGTAGTTGCTCGCAAGCCAAAGAAAGCTGAACGCGCTAAGGATGTTGTGGTAACTCCCGTAGTGGATCCATCAGGTGTTGTCACCATGAATCCAGTGGCGGATGACGTACTGAACTAAGTCAGAAGTAAAACAATCAATAGCGATGCCTGGGTTGAATAACTCGGGCATTTCTTTTTGGAAGACTCTATGCTCGTATTATCTTTATGCAGGCAATTGTGTCCTGATAAAATCCCATATCCCACCGATGTTCGTCTAGGAGATGGAGCAGATGGGGAAGTGTTCTCTATTATCGGAGTACCTGACAAGGTTCTCAAGCTGGGTATCTTCTACGAGCGCCACGATAAGGGCCTTGAGAAGCACTACAAACAGATTCAGAAGGTACTAGACTATCTTGTTGCTAACTCACTTGCCGGATACGCACGTGTGTATGAGCACGGCTATCTGGGTACCTACTCTAGAAAGGCTGAGCATTGGCGTAGTGGAGAACAAAAGTTCATTATCTATTACTATACGATGGAAAAGTTGAACAAAATTACGGAGGATGAGAAGAAAGTATTTCACACAATTCTTTCGCACGAAGATCGTGGAATTGAAAAGAATTTTTCTTCAGACAAAATTCGAGAAATGTTACTGGGTATGAGTCGGGGGCTTGACTTTGATGTAGAAAAGGTTACATTATTCTGCAACAATATCACAGCCGCCCCCGTTTCGCACCTGGACATACACGTTCGAAATATCATGAAGAATGATACGGACGATTACAAACTGATCGATTTAGATCGTATAGAACTGGAGAAAGAAGATGTCTAAAAAAGTAGATTTAGATACCATCAAAAGACTGATGGCTGAGTTGGAATCAACTCTAGCTACAGCAGAAAACATTACTACTGATGTCAAGGCTGATAAGGTTGAGTTCATTGTGGAAATGAACAAAGCAACTGGATTGGCTGCCGGCATTATGATGGAAGCCGGACTGTTGATGGGAGATATTCAGCAGTTAATTTCGGGAGTTGGTACGCCAGCTACCAAGTCAGACTTCCTAGAAAAGCTTTTGGGCAGTTTGAAGGGGCCTGGCAACACGAATTAAAAACAATTCTGCGCCCTTGCCACATCAAAGATTCGTGATTATTTTTATAGAATTCCCTCTTAGAGGAAAATTAGGAGATTGAAAACATGTCTAACACTAACGTTCGTAATGCAGTGAGCCAAATCGCTCAACAGATCGAGAACCTTGCTCGTCAGGTTCAGGACAAACTTGCTCAGGGTGGGGATCTCATTCCCGTTGCCAATGAGTTGGTTCGTAACAGCAGCACTTTCACCTTTGCACTGGGCGAGTTGTTTGCTCTAGAAGAGACTGCCAAGAGTGGTAAGAAGGTCAAGGCCACTATCGTCAGCAACCCAAGCGGTACTACTCAGTCCCGCCCCAATTACCATAACGTCCGAGATTCCTTGGGACGTTTCCGTAGGGTTTAATGAGCCTTTACGATAAAATGGCCAACGCATTAGCTGTGATTCCGGTCATTGTGATGGTAACGTTAGTTAACGTTCTTATCGCCTCAGTCATGGCCGGTATGACTTTTATACAGCTCGTAGCTGTAGCCGGTTGGTCCAAGGGCGTTTCTTTGGTGGTGGCTATCCTAGTGGCCATAGCGGTACACGTTTACATCGTGCTTCAGCCGAAGATTAGGAATTACATAGACACGAGGAGTCAAAATACATGAGTATTCCAATACACATTCAAGCTTACTTAGATAGTAAAATCCCCATGTTTCAGATCGTAGACGAAGTTCTCAACGACTGGACCGGAGAGGGCTGCCTTCAGTTTCCCACTTTGATGGGGACAGTAACCGCCAAGATTGGTTGGGAAGGTGAGGAAGGCGAAAAAGCTGCCCGAGCCAATGAACCAATCATTCGAGACTACGTCCGTAACCATCCTGACTGGCATGTTACACGTGGCGCCCATGGTGGAATTATGAGGGCATCCGAAAAGCAGAAGAAGGAAGATGCACTAGCCGCTAAGCAAAAGGCTAAGGCTGAACTAGCTATCGCTATTGAAGCAACCATTGCCCGTAAAAAGGCTGAGGCTGCGGCAGCAGCACAGCAACCAGATGCATCCACTGCTGATGTCATCGCAGACAATACCAATATTGCATCCGAGTAATCGGAGTAGATGCAAAAGAGGCGGCTGGATTGAAACACACCCACCTCTCTAGTTTAAGGGGCGCTTATGAAACATATCACCGTTCTAGTATTTGTGATTCTATCTTTGATTCTTGTTTGCGCTTCTCGATCAAACGATGATGGTCCCGTAGTTGCTCAGACCTGTAGTGACGCTTCCTGCCCTTTTCCAAGAAAAGATGCGGCCATAACAGTGCTTGCTAAGTTAACAGAAATAACAGAAATAGCCAGAGAGAATTGGCAGTTGGATTTGCCTGGTGAAGGTTGGGAAGTCGAGGGATCTTCCCAACCAGAAATGAAAGTAGTTAGACTAAACTCTTCTAAAGAGTGTATGATCGTCCTTATCAAAGAGCCAACTGATACATCATTCGGTCAATACGTAATTGAATCTATTGAGGCTTTCAATGCGCGTGGCGCTCAAATTACTATCATCAAACAAGTGACATTGAACCAACAAAAATTTGTGTTGCTGGAAGGTAACGTTTTTAGTAGTGATGCATTCATGGCCTGGAACTCCATCAAGGATGGTTTTGGATATAGTTTTATTTGTTTTTATCATCCTAATGTTGATGCAGGTAGCGCCCAACATGATCTCTGTATAGAGATTGCCAACTCATTGCAGATAAAGTAAAGATGATTATAGCTATAGATTATGACAATACTTATACTGCTGACCCTAACCTTTGGAACAACTTTGTTACTACTGCCCTAGAGATAGGGCATACCGTTGTTTGTGTAACAGCCCGCCCAGAGATTATGGGACAGGTCGTTCTGGATTCTATTGGGAAGCTAGTGCCAGTTGTCTTTGCTGGTGGTGAGTGGAAGCGTGAAGTAGCCTTGAAGCGAGGCTATAAGGTCGATGTTTGGATTGATGATATGCCAGAGTACATTGGTCCCCAGACTATCATAGGCCATCGGTAATGGATAGGGTATTACTTATTGACGCTCACAATGCAATGTGGCGTGCGAGCATTGCCTTCTCTCCAAAGAAGGCAGCTTCTCCAACACCAACAGAAGATGATGGTTGGGATATGCGTGGCGAACCGGCCCCACCTCAACCAGAGAAAAAAGAGATAGACGAAAGCTTCATTCTCATCTTCAACTTCTTCCGCAATCTACGTCCAATCATTGAGCAATTTCAACCTGACAAATGCTTCTTCGTTCTAGAGGGGCACCCTAGTTTCAGGTACGAACTGTTCTCTGATTACAAAGCCAATCGCATCATCAAGAATGCTTCTGAACCAAGTAAACAAGCAAAGTTCCTACAGTCTAAAGATGAGATTGTTAGGTTGATGCAGCATTTCCCTATCACTGTAGCCCGCGCTTCTAACTATGAAGCCGATGACCTAATCGGTACGCTCTGTGAGAACATGAGGGATGAAGAGGTGACAGTCTTGAGCAACGACTCAGACTACATCCAACTCCTACAACGTGGGTACCCTCACTGCCAAATCTACAACCCTATCAAAAAGGTTTTCATGGAGGCCCCGGACTATCCGTATGTTGGATGGAAGTGTTTGAATGGCGATAAGTCAGACAATATACCGGCCCTACTAAAGCCAAAGAAGTCTTTAGATACGATAAACAATCCAGAACTTTTCAAGAAGTTTATGGAGATAGAAGAAAATCGTGCTAATTTCAATGTCAATCGACAGCTAATTGAATTTCGTTCAGTGCCTATAGAAGAAATTGTTCTGCATGAAGGCATCCGCAACTTCGATATAGTCAAACAAGAGTTCGAAAGAATGGACTTCCAGTCCATAATCAACGATAAATCCTGGGTCAAATATACAAAAACGTTCGAGTGTCTGAGGTATTGAAATGAAAAAGTTTGTTGTTCATACCCGTCCTTTTCCCGGCTGCTGTAAGGGCGCTGGTGATCTTCCTACCATTGTAGAGGTTGAGGGAGAAGTTGTATCTTCCCTGGAAGATCCTTCGGTAACGTGGCTGCGACAAGGAGAGTTCTATTTCCGCATCATGGCCCCCGAAGCGCTCTATGAGCCGCACGAGGCTAAGCAGCCTGATGGCTCCAAGAAGAAGACTATGGTACCAACTGTTTACCATAGTCATGCCATCTATCATACTCTAGTTGAGGCCCAAGCAGCGGCCAAGAGAATGATTAAGTCCGGTTTAGATTTTGAGGTTCGCAAGGGCCGTCTCACTTCTTATACTGATGAGGAGTTGACTGCGAAGTGTGGTGAGATTCAAACCGTTATGTTAACGTAGATGGATTGGTTATGAAAATCTTTATCGTAGGTTTACTAAAGAGTGGTCGAACGACCGTATCCAAAGCCTTAGTGGAAGCTCACGGTTTTGAATATATTGACGCAATGTCATGGGTTCGATCCGCCTTTCGTAACCGTAAAGAGGGTGAACATCCTCACCAATACGAAGATGAATACCAATCATATCTAACTAAGAGAATGATGGTCAATCCATGGTTCGTTAGTGGCCACGTTTACGAGATGATGAAGGTTAGTGGGAAGGAAGATACTATCTTTGTTGTTGATGGTATCATCTCTCCCAAGGACTTCGGAACCTTGTTCGACTATCGACAAGATATCGTTGTCTTCCTTAACAGGACGGACAACGAACACGAGTACAGAGACCACGAAAACATTGGTGTATCGGTTATCCGAGACTACTGTTTCTGGATGTCTGCTGCTGGTGTGTTGAGCAAGGACAGATGGGTCGAATACAACTTCAAGATTCCTGGAGAGGATTCTGATTTCGCTAAGGCAATGGGGGCGCAGAACAGCGTATTCATTGTGAAGTCAATCAAGAAAGTGATTTCTCACCTAACGGAAAGACTACAAGGAATTTCCCAAGATGAGCCTAACCTTCATTGATCTGTTTGCCGGCATTGGTGGATTCAGGGTGGCCCTTGAAAAAGCAGGGGCCACCTGCGTCTTCTCTTCTGAGATAAACAAGTACGCACTCCAGGTCTATAAAGAAAACTTCAATGAAGATGCCTCTGGCGACATCACCCAGATAAAAGGAAAGGATGTTCCAGCGCACGATATCTTGTGTGCCGGGTTCCCATGCCAGGCTTTTTCAGAGTTCGGACAGAGAAAAGGGTTCAGCGATCCAAGAGGCACCCTGTTCTTCGAGATACTAAGGATCGCTAAACATCATAAGCCTAAAGCTTTGTTGTTAGAAAATGTATTGGGGCTGACCTACCATAATGGTGGAGATACCTTTGAGACTATCAAGAACAGCTTGGATAGTCTTGGGTATACCGTTTACTGGCAGCTCGTCGATGCAAGTATGTTTGGCCTACCTCAAAAAAGGAAAAGGGTTTTTATCGTTGGTATCAGAAAGGATATCAAGAAAACATTTGTCTTTCCTGTAGGAGCTACAACAAACAAAGGTATGAAGGATATTGTGGAGACGAACGTAGATGCCAATCATTTTTTGGCTGAAGAGCGCTATGAACATGTCCTCAAGCAAAAGGCTGCTGGCCAATGCAAGCTGAGCCACTTTGTTATCGGACCCGATGAGTTCGCCCACACCTTACTTACCTCTAAGTATGAGCACAATCTGGTAGTAGATCATAGCAAACCAACCGGCACATTTCATAATGTGAAAGCGAAAACGGCGAAGGCAGCTCGTATAAACAAGCAGCACGTTCGCCGTCTAACTCCCAGGGAATACGCTAGGCTCCAAGGGTTCCCAGATAGTTTCAAAATGCCAGTCTCTAATAAGCAGGCTTACCGATTGTATGGCAATGCGGTCGCTGTGCCAGTGGTAGAGGCTATCTTTGAAGAGATCAAGAAGGTATTATGATTCTTGAATTAGTTTTTGCACTTCTTCATTAAAGAGCTTGTCAAAAATATCGGTAGCCAATTTATCAGCCGCAGATTGATCGACCACTTCCGTGCCAATCTCTTGGGCCATCTTGCGAATCTTTTCATCTTCCATGATTTGAGAAAGGATTTCTAGTCTTTTAGTCATGATGATACTCCTTGAGTGTGAACATATTCTAAGTATTCTTTTATTCTGGCAAGGTCATGTAAAGTAGATGATAGCGCATAGTTATCACTGCTGTAATACGACTGACTAATCTTTTGAAGTCTTGCTGTTTTTTCTATTAGATTGCCAACGAATGTTTTGTTGTTCTCGTTTAGCATCCATGAATTGTTCACGGGGTCTTGCAGTTTTGAAAGCAAATTAAGGTCATCTCTTAGCTTTCTGAAGTGTGGAATTAGTCTGGCAATTCTGATTACTCTTTTGAGCTTATGCTCAAGATATTGCTCAGTGGCTTGCTTAAGTAATTTGATTGCCTCATATTTAGCTTGGCTATCATTTTTTGTAATGGCTTTAGCTAGCTTGTCTATAAAAGGTTTTAGTTGTGGGTTGCCATTTTGTTTTGCATTGGTAATGAACTTTTTCTGTTCTGAAAAACAAGTATTAAGATCCTCTTGGAACTGATGAATCAAACCCTTAAAGCTAGCCAATTCTAAATCAGGCTGTTGCTCATATGATAAATTCTGTCTAGGAATACGAGCCCCACCGCGCTGAGGTGCATATGTCGGAATTGATTCTCTGGCCTGCTCTTTTCCTCTTTGTTCAGCCAGCTCTCGGTCCTTTTGTTTTTTAGATTTCTCTTCTAATTTGTCAGCCATTGATAGTAAAGTCATTCGTTCGCTGTGTGATAGCTTATTCTTTTCTTCAATGTCTCTGAGACTTTTGTATTCAGTCCTTGGACCAAGGATTTTCTTCTCTGGTCTTCTTGCATGTAGCTGAGTTACAAGGTGCAGCTCGATTTTATTCAAAGCAAGAATAACGCTCTTGAAAAAAGCGTAAGGCTGGGCTTGGACTTTTAGCCCCCCAGCATTCTGGTAGTATCTTGCATAGAGATTTCTAAGACGGTTAATGTCATTCAATAGAAGGGAAATGCCTTGCAAGTCTTCTTCTGTGAAATTGGCAATGATTAAGTTGCCGGCACTATCCATTTTTTCGGGCACACCTTTTCCAACCTTAACTAGACTGTATAGCCTCTCTTCAATATTTTTGAAGTGTGGTGCTAATCTAATAGATTGAATGTATCCGTTGACAGAGCTTTCTTTTAGTTTGTTAGCGATTTGTTGCTTGAGTTCTGAGATGGTAGCATATTGAGTTACCTTATCTCCCTTACGAATAGCAGCAGAGATACTATCAACAAGAGGCTTAAAGGTTGGGTCACCCTTCTCATGTGGTCGCATAATATATTTGCGAGCATCAGCGATAGCGGTGTTGTTGTCGTCTCTAAGTTTCTTGATTAGCGCTGCGAAAGCCGCCTTATCAAAATCAACTTTTGATTCTTGTGGAAGGCTTTCCATGGGAACTCTTCTGCCGCCACGAGTAGGTTCATAATCGGGAGTTACTAATCTGCCCTGCTGTTTTCCTCTTTCTTCGGTCAGTTCCCTATCATATGCTTCTTTGGTTACTCTTTCCTTCTTGGCAAGTTCAATCTTAGATTTCTCTTTTTCAAGAGTATCTTTGCCGGGGAAATTTCCACCACTCATACTCTCAATCAAACGTAAACGTAAATTTCTTTCTTTTGTTTTGCGAACGTCGGTGCTTTGAGTTAGCGCATTGAGAGCAAGCTTCTGCTCTAACAGTGCTATTTGTTTTGTATCGCTCTTCTTCGTAGCCTCACCTAATAGAGACTTTAATGAGTCTTCTTGGCTCTTAAGTTGATGAGATCGGACTGCACCTTTTAGAGCACTGACTTTTTCTTTTATTGACTTAAGTTTAGTTTGAACGACAGCTAGTTGTGTTTGAACTTCTTTATCATCTGGTACGACTTTAAGTTTATCAGATAATTCAGTTCTTCTCTCAACCAAATCAGATAGCTGTGGAATTAGTTTTACTAGCTCCTCCAAAGAAGTTTTGGTGTCAGGATCGCTAGTTTGAGCTATTTGGAGATTGTAAGCGCTTACTTCATTCTCATAATACTCTTTCCAGTTCCTATGCAGTTTAGAAGGTCCAGTAGTGTGCCAACCACGATTGGCTTTTGGATCTTCTTTGTTACCGAAACCGAGTTGAGCTGGAGCGACTGTCTCAGTATCTCCGCCCAATCCTTGCTCACTGTAGTCGCTTTCGCCCTCGCCTTCCGCACCAGGCACATACGCTTCTTCTTGGAAAGATTCATAGGTATCCGAATCACTAGGGCGAGATTCGATATCAGACTTCAACTGCATGAGCCTCTCTACAAATCTTGGATTGTCTCTGCCAGCAAGGACTTGTACTCCACCAGCTTCTTTGGCAAGAACTTTTAACATTCCGTTTAGAATGTTTTCAATATCGGAATCGGTGTCGTCACCGTACATCTCTTTTAGATTGTTGATGGCATGCGCAATAGTAGCGTAGCCACCTCCCATGGATAAGGCGTACCTATAAAGCTCTGCTAGCATTTGTAGTTGACGAGTAAGACCAGGATCCCCAACATTATGAGAGATGTCGGTTAATTCTTGGAAATAATCCTGCTCGGCATTTTTAGTGAATGCAGTGGCTTGGCGGTAAAAATCATCTACCCTTTTGAATAAGTTTGGTAAATAGGTCATGGTTCCTGTCAAAAACTAAAGTCGGTTATTCGCTATATATACAGCAATATGACCTCCTCTGGTAAACTAAAGGCCCCCTTTCCCTTTTTCGGCGGCAAAAGTAAAGTAGCCCCAATTGTATGGAAAGGATTGGGCAAAGTAACTAATTACGTGGAGCCTTTTGCCGGCTCTCTAGCTGTCCTCCTAAACAATCCTGAGCCGGCCAAAATTGAGACCGTCAATGATATTGATTGTTTTATCACCAACTTCTGGCGAGCCGTCTCTAAAGAACCAGAAGCGGTAGCCAAGTGGGCTGACGAGCCTGTTCATGAAGCAGACCTACACGCTAAACACCGTTGGCTAATCTCGCCAGCCACCGATGAGTTCCGTATCAAAATGAACACTGACCCAGATTACTATGATGTCAAAGTCGCTGGATGGTGGGTTTGGGGGATGGGCGCATCTATCCCTGGCAATTGGTTACAACAACGTGGCCTCAATGCCATCCCGATGTTATCCTCGGGGGGCGGGGGCGTCCACGGACTAACGCAAGAGATTCCAGAATGGTTTAAGAAATTGCAGGACCGCCTCCGTAGGGTCAGGGTCCTCTGCGGTGACTGGGCTAAAGTATTGACGCCTGCCGTAACTCATAAAAATAAAGGGTTGATTCCAAAAGATATCACTGGCGTTTTCCTGGATCCGCCTTACGATCTGAAGGGGCGAGTTAAAAAAGTTTATCAACAGGACGAAGATATATTTTCACAAGTTTGCCGCTGGGCTATAGAGAACGGCGACAATCCTAGAATGAGAATTGTTCTTTGTGGTTACGATGGTGACCACGGTATTCCTGATACTTGGCAAACTTATTCGTGGCAAACCAATGGCGGGATGGCTAATCAAGCCGCTGGAGATAGTCGAGGCAAAGATAACAAAGCCTCTGAAAGAATCTGGTTCAGTCCACATTGTTTGAAGGTATAACTATGTATATAGTACATGCAAGTTTGTGTACGATGTTTTTCTAATACAGAGGTTATTGAAAGTGTTGCTGAGTTAGTTGAAGAAGAAGTGGTAATTGAAAATTCAGTTTTTCGCAGAGCTGGTGCCATTTTTACAAAGAAAGTTCGACAGCTCCATTTTAGTGGAATAAACTTCAAGCTTAAACCACAAGAGACTTACGGCGTAATAATTATTGGAGAGATTGGTAAATCCTATTTAGGGCAGGTATCATCATTCGATACGACTAATGGTTTTGTTTGGATTATGTATCTCACTTAAATATGCCTGACAAATTTGTCGGAAAACATCTTCTCCAAACTCATTAAGAGCATAGTTTACAACTACACAAACCAGTCGTACATTATCTGGTGTATAACCCTTAGAGCAATCAATTCTATCTATAGATGGAGCAAATGGACTAGCTTTGCCGCCTGTACGCTCTTGTGGTATCTGGAATTCTATTCTAGTAAGAGCACATTTCCCTTCTTGTATAGACCAAAGTTCTTCTAAGAAGCTAGAAGATAGAGTATATTCTATGTGTTTTTGTTTTGCCCTTTTAGCAGCAGATTTACATAGCTCTACCATTCTTCCTTTTTTAGATGAGTAGTATTCATATTTGATTTCTCTATAGTGTTCGGCGTTCACACTACGCCATTGTTTATTCAGCTTTTGAAGTTTCTTTTTGTGATTTTTTCGATAGTTGCGATTGTATTCTTTAGTGCATTCTTTACACCAACTTCCACTATCGATTTGAATTGTTTTACATCGAGTACATTTCTTCATGTGAATGATGTTATATTATTAGCAGGATTTGAACACGAAAGAAAAAATTATGGACATTGTTTATACTGGTGAGGAAATGCCGGACAAAATCACTTCGAGTATATTCCTCGCAGGACCAACCCCTAGAAACTCTAATGAAGTTGAATCCTGGCGTCCTGATGCTTTACAAATTCTCGAAGATAAAGGGTATGACGGAGTTGTCTTTGTCCCTGAAGGCCGCCAGGGCGAGTTCAAGCTGGACTATGATGACCAGGTTGGTTGGGAAGAGAAGTACCTCAACGTGGCTGACTGCATCGTCTTTTGGGTGCCTCGTGACCTAGAACCTGATAGCAAGGGATATCCTAAGATGGCAGCTTTTACAACCAACGTAGAGTTCGGTACCTGGCAGTCCAGCGGTAAGATTGTTTTCGGCGCCCCACCTGATGCCAGCAAGAATAGCTACCTTAAACACTATGCTGAGGAGTATAATGTGCCCGTATCAGAGACTCTAGCTGATACATTGAACGATGCTATGGATATGTTGGGTGAAGGCTCCGAACGTTCTGGGGGAGAACGACATGTTCCTCTTTTCATTTGGAAGCAGGACTCATTCCAGTCGTGGTACAAGGCTCAGACTGAGGCTGGTAACCGTTTAGAAGAGGCAAAATTACTCTTCAACTTCCGCCCACGTTTCAAAGACTTCGTCTTCCTCTGGGTTTTACATGCCAAAGTTTATGTAGAATCAGAAGATAGAATTAAAAGCAATGAATTGGTTATATCCCGCCCTGATATTTCTTCTGTCTGCCTATACCACAAAGTGTCTGCCGGCTTCCCTGCTTCATGGAAAGATGTCGAAATAGTTTTAGTTAGGGAGTTTAGATCCCCCGCTTCAACTAAGAATGGATTTGTTCTGGAGCTGCCAGGAGGGTCTTCTTCCAAGGAGTCTAATCCGGAAGAAGTTGCCGCCGAAGAGGTCCACGAAGAGATGGGGCTGTATATTGAGCCCGCTCGTTTACGAGCTTGTGGTTCACGTCAGCTTGCTGCAACTTTCTCTGCACATAAATCCAATCTTTTTGCAGCAGAGATAACTGCCGATGAGATAGATTGGCTTAAGTCTCAGAAAGATATCGCCCACGGGAAAGAAGAAGATAGTGAGAGAACATTCATTGAGGTTCATCCTGTCTCCCAATTGATTAATGATGAATCAATTGACTGGACTACGCTAGGACAAATACTATCTGTAATTGCTAAAGTTTAAGGATCGGGTAATTTTGTCATATGATATTATGTTCGATGACAAGATACACAAATTTTTATTCAAGTGCGCCGAATGTGCAATGATCGTTTCTATCGAGTTAGAAGAAGAGGATGAACTGGAAAAAGTGAACGAGAACAAATTTTTTCTTGAATGTCCTTGCGGCGGTAAGAGTCACGTATTAAGAGATTAATTTTCAAAATGAAGACGTTAGTTGAGCATTTGATTTATGTTAGGGACCACCTTAGCGATAAAGAGCGTTATCAAACTAATTGGATAAACAATAAAGTTACTGGTTATACTAGTGGCTCATTGGGCGGGACTCTAGCTGGAATTTGGAACTCTAAAAATAACAGTAATTATGTGGCAGCACATCATTGTGTAGCAATGGCCATCGAACATTTGTATGGTTCATTACAAATGATTCGCAAAGTTACTTTTATGAATGAGGGTAACCCCGTTCCCGATTCTCATTTTGCAATCATACATGCTCTTGAAGAAAGAAAGTATCATAGCCATGTAATGAAGGTATTAGATTTAGCAATACGCTATGCTAAGTTGTATGCTTTTTCATGAAGAATCTACTAATACTGATATATAAAACGTATCGAAAGAGGGTTTCGATTTTCGGGCTACGTCCGTTTATTTTAGAAAATTATCTCCGTCCTTGACGCCGAATGTGCAGAGTTTTACACTGCGCAATCCGACGACAAAGGCATGTGTCGTTTCAATTTGTTGGGACTATTTCCCAAATATGGAAGGTGTATTATTATGTCAAACAAGAACTTATTCTCTAACAAGAGCAAGCTAACTGTATCCGTTTCCAAGAAGGTAACTCTGCCAACCAACACGGTTAATGAGGCAGGTGGAACTGCGTATAAGCTGTCCGACAAGGCCGCTTTGGCTCAGTATGCCATGACTGGTTGTTTCGGTGGAACCTACTACACGTCTGATGCAGATCAGCTCAAGAAGACCCTTGAGTTGGCAAACAAGGTTGATCCAAAGTTCGTCGCCAAGCTGGCAGTGTACGCACGTCAGAAGGGCTTGATGAAGGATATGCCTGCCGTTCTAGCTGCCGTGGTAGCTGGAAAGGACGCCGATCTATTGGGCCAGATTTTCGACCGTGTTATCGACAACCCAAAGATGCTCCGTAACTTCGTTCAGATCATCCGATCTGGCGCAACTGGCCGTAAGTCCTTGGGTACTCGCCCAAAGAAGTTGGTACAGAAGTATCTTGAGAACTTGACCGATGACCAGTTATTCAAGGCTGATGTTGGTAACGATCCGTCGTTGCAGGACATCATCAAGTTGGTTCACCCGAAGCCAACCAACAAGCAACGTTCTGCGTTGTACGGCTACTTGCTCGACAAGGAGTACAACAAGAAGGACCTAGTGTCTTTGGCGCAACAGTACGAAGCATTCAAGAAGGAATTGAAGGGAGAAATCCCAGACGTTCCATTCCAGATGTTGACGGCTCTGCCGCTAACGGACAAGCACTGGGCACAGATTGCTGAGAATGCAACCTGGAACCAGGTCCGTATGAACCTCAATACGTTCGCTCGTCACAACGTATTGGCTGACAAGAAGATGGTTGATGCTTTGGCAACGAAGCTATCAGACCCAGAGCAGGTCAAACGTTCCAAGACGTTTCCATATCAGTTGTTTACCGCTTACTTGAACGTGGACTCCACGATTCCGGCTAAGCTAACGAACGCATTGCAAGATGCGGCTGATTTGTCACTGGACAACATTCCAGAGTTCCCAGGAAAGGTCTTCGTAATGGTTGACACTTCTGGTTCTATGGGTTCAGCAGTCACGGGAAACCGTGGTACTGTATCAACCAAGATGCGTTGTGTAGACGTGGCAGCACTCTTCGCAGCGGCTATCTTGCGCAAGAACCCAGATACGGAAATCATTCCGTTCGACACCTCAGTACATGTTGGTCACCGATTCAATCCACGTGATTCAATCATGACCAACGCCAAGACGTTGGCAGGATTTGGTGGAGGCGGAACTGATTGCCATATCGCCTTGGCAGATGTCAACCGTAAGAATGGCAAGGGCGACCTTGTTATCTACGTGTCGGACAATGAGTCTTGGGTTGATTCCAATCGTTATCGTAGCACCGCTACCATGACTGAGTGGAATAAGTTCAAGCTTCGTAACCCGAAGGCAAAGCTTGTTTGCATTGACGTAACTCCGAACACCACGACTCAAGCTCATTCAAGGAATGATGTGCTTAACATTGGAGGATTCAGCGATTCCGTATTTGACGTGATATATAAATTCATGGAGTATGGAAATGACGCAGACTTATGGATCAACACAATCGAGCAGGTTAAACTTTAATCTTCCCTCAAGATTTAAGTATAAATATTCTAATTCAAGGAGCAAGGAGTATAACGCTTGGTATCATATGATACGCAGGTGTTATTATCCACAAACTCCTTTTTATGAGAATTATGGCGGTAGAGGAATCACAGTTTGTGATAGATGGCTTGGTCCTGATGGGTTTGATAATTTCCATCAAGACATGGGGCTTAAGCCATCTATCAAACATTCTATTGATAGAATCGATAGCAATGGCAATTATTCTCCAGAGAATTGTCGCTGGGCTACTGATAAAGAGCAAGCTCGTAATCGCAGAACAACTAAACTAATCACTATCGGCTCCGAAACTAAACCGATGGTAGAATGGTGTGAGTTTTATAATATCGACTATTCTTTAGTAAAAGATAGAATACAAGATGGCTGGGAGCCGCTTAAAGCTTTGACTACGCCAAAGAAAAGAACATATCTCAATGTAAATGATAAGTTTAATTTTTGGATTATTATTAGTAAAGTTGATGGTTGTAATAAGTATAATTGTCGATGTGAATGTGGTAGGGAAGCAATAGTGTCGGCATTTGATTTATTGAATAATAAATCTACACAATGTAAATCATGCTCTAAACTAGGAAACAAATATGCAGAAAAATGAAGTACTTGATAAGTTGGTTCAGAGTGGTGATATTAAAGGATACTCGCTGGAAATGGAAGAGTATGAGCCTGGTTCTGGTTCCCGAGAAACAGACAAGCTAACTTTGATTTTGCCATCAGGTAAATTTTTGGTAATCAAAACTTTTTGTTCTGGAGCTTCCGAGAACACAAGTTTGCTTGTTCAATCGTTTAATGATATCCAATTTTCGACGTAATCGCAAGATTCGTTGAGCTTGGAAACAACAAGGATCTCTGGGTAAAACCATTGAGGCCGTCGAGCTGTAAAAAGCATAACCCCACTGTTGATTAAATTTGACAGTGGGGTCTAATGGCTACTAAACGTAAGTGTAGAAGCTGCCTTCTTGTAAAAGAAGTGGCAATGGAAGTTACTAAACATGAGTTAGTAGCGCCCAAATTTGTTTGCCCACTTTGTAATAAAATACCTAAATGGTATTCTCATCTTAATGATGAATGTTCAGGCGATGCCCTAGAATGTAAATCTTGTCATAATTATATTCTTTATATTTCTACTGGTACCAAAGAAGAGGATATAGAGAGATGGAAGGATGAAATTTATATTCCTTCGAAATCTGGAGACATTCTTGTTATGAGAGGATTTGAAGATAATACTACTTTCATTTCTATCAACGATAAAAAAGTAATTACTTTAAACCAAATTATTCAGTTTAAATCTCTTGATGATCTAATTAATAAAGTTAGAACAATTGTGGTGTTTTCATGATTAAAAGGAACGGCGTTGAAGTAATGAATGCTCGCACTAAAAATGTCTCTATTGCCAAAGAAACAATCGCAGCAATCAATAACCAGAAATATACTTCTCTCAATGGAAATGTAGTAGACATCTCTCAAGAGATGGACTCCGCTATTGATGGTACTGTTTACTACGAAGGTGCTAGTGCGATAGGTTGTCCGCCCGATCAGACTCCCATTCACGCCACAATTGAAGTGACCAACGAAACTACGGCCCAAGCTGCGGTTCGTTTGCAAGCCACCGGAAAAACTAATCTAGTAGCTTTGAACTTCGCCTCTGCTCGCAACCAAGGTGGTGGCTTCTTAGCAGGCGCAATCGCCCAAGAAGAGGATTTGTGCAGGGCTTCCGGCCTATATGGCTGCCTGAAACGCAAACCATTGTTCTACAACGCTAACATCTTGTGTGACGATGCTTTCTATACACATGGTGTCTTGTATTCGCCCAACGTTCCGTTCTTCAGAGATGAGAATAATCTCTTTTTAGAGCAGCCCTTTCCACTTTCTATCATCTCCGCACCAGCCCCGAACCTTTCTGGTACTCAGAAAGAGGGGAACAAGAATTTGTTGGTTGGTCTCATCAGAGAGCGAGCCATCAGAGTGTTGCAGGCAGCTCATGCTAATGGTCACAAGAACCTCATTTTAGGCGCTTGGGGCTGTGGAGCCTTCGGAAATGACCCTAAGATGGTGTCCGAAGCGTTCATGCTTGCATTGACTAAAGTTCCGTATTTCGAACACGTTACGTTCGCGGTATATGATACCAGAGAGCCCTTCATCATATATGAAACCTTCAAAGAAACCTGCACGGGAAGATGAAAAGTGGTACATTTACATCCTACGATGTGCTGATGACACATTGTACACAGGTATCACTACAGACGTAGAACGTCGCATCAAACAACATAACGAGGGTGTCGGCGCAAAGTACACGAAGGGTCGTGGTCCCGTTGCCCTTGTTAAGTTTTTCACCCGTAATTCAAAGGGTGAAGCCCTGAAACTTGAATATCAAATCAAACAACTCTCTAAAGAAGAGAAGCTGAATTACAATGAGTAGAAGAGGTAGAAAAGGTTTTAGTCCTCAATTTGAAAGAGACTACACCTTTTACTTATCCAATAAGGATACCTTCACTTTTGCTGGTTCAGACCTAAAAATACAATATGGTATTCAGTTTCCGGGAGAACCGGAACTAATTGGTAAGGATGATGATGGAAAGGACATTACTGTTCCATTCCCCATACCTTACTCGTCAACTGGTAAAAGTGCTAAGGTTTGTTTCTATCAGTTAGATAGCGAAGGTAGATGCAAACCATGTGTAGAACCGCAATTACTAGCAGAAATTCTCACTTGTAAGGCCGCAATCAATCTACAGATTAAGATGTGGGCGCAAGGCCGAGCAGAATATACTTTAGCCAAATTTGAATTGCTAGAGTATTTAGAATCTTATCAAGCTCCTGAGTGGGTTTTCAAAGCAATTGAGAACCAAAAGCTTAAGATTCTAAAGGAATGGGTGGCTGAAAAGAAGTATCAACCCGATTATTATAAAAGGATTTTTGCACTTCATTACGGCGAAATTTTGCAAGAAATGCGCGTTGACAAGCAGGGTTCCGGTGTTATATTAGATTTGAAATGATCAAACACTGATTAGGAACAACAATGACCAAGGAAAACTTTACCTCTATTAACGTAATCATCGACGCATCAGGCTCGATGTCTCACCTCACTCACGACACTATCGGAAACTTCAATACCTTTTTGCAAGAGCAAAAGGCATTCCCCGGTGAAGCTGTCTTCACTCTTTGCACTTTCAACACTGATTACCGTCTACCTCACGACTTCGTGAAGATTGCTGGTGTACCTAGCTTAGATGCTAAGACATATATTCCACAAGGCGGAACAGCACTATTGGATGCAATGGGTACCACCATTGATTCCGTTGGTAGGAAATTGGCCGCGTTGCCAGAAGCTGAGCGACCTTCTAAGGTTATCTTCTTGGTTATCACTGACGGTCATGAAAACTCAAGTAAGCGTTTCGATGCTGCCCAGATCAAAACTATGGTAGAACATCAGAAGGATGTTTACAATTGGGAATTTGTATTTATGGGCGCCAACATTGACGCTATTGCTGCTGGTACCGACCTCGGTATCTCTATGCACAACACACTTAACTATGCTGCTACTCCAGCCGGAACTCAGCAATTGTACAAGAGCATCAGTGAGAACATGAGCACTTACCGTGGATCCGCCTCTTCTAGAGCCGACTTCTTCAACCAGACTCAACAGGGTGTTGGATCGGTTACCCCTCCAGTAGTAACGACTACTACTGTTACTACAGTAACTCCACCAAAAACCTCTAAGTAATCCTATGTGTGCCGTTTCAGTTATCTACGACATGTTCGGGAAACAACCAGACAATTGGTATACACTGGAACGCATTGATCTATTCAAACGTATGGTGGCTGACGCTCGACTCTTTGATGAGGGGTCGGGCCAGCCCGATTGCGAAGACCCGGAAAAAGCTAAAGTTACTGAACGTATTGAGCAAATCGAAGAAAAACTAGAGCAAGAGTAAAGTGGTAAAAGCAATCTATGCTGGTACCTATAATGGCCTTCATAGTGCTAGTTTGGGGCCTCAAAAATAAAAATTAACCGACACTTGACGGCGCAATTTTTAGGACTACAATGTTCGTTACTTCGGGAGGCGTTCCTAAAAACTTTCAAGGAGTAAAAAAAACTGGGCATAGGCTGATATAATACATACGATTCGCCATTTTATATGGGGGAGTAGCTCAGAGAAAGAGCGCAACGATACCGTAAGGAAAACGTTGAGGTCCCAGGTTCAATTCCTGGCTCCCCCACCAAGCTGAATGCTGATGTGTTTACACTCAAAATGTAACCTAACACCTCAATTTTTGTCAGCCATGGGACAGTAGCTCAGTGTTAGAGCGTCGGATTAAAAACCCGAAGGTCGCAGGTTCAACTCCTCGCCTGTCCCACCATATCCCTTGCAACCAGATCCATGGTAGGATCTCCGCTCTGTAAAAGCGGCGCCTTAGTGCTAGGTGGTTCGATTCCACTGCGAGGGACCAAACTGTAAATGGAACTTCGGCTCCAACGTTTGCGCGACTTAAGTCAACCAAGTGTTTACAGTCTGTTACTTGACAACTTAATATTTGTTTCGGGGATTGGCTCAACCTGGTAGAGCGCCTGTTTTGGGTACAGGAAGTTGCGAGTTCAAATCTCGCATCCCCGACCATATCTCCATTCTAGAGTCAAATCTAGAGTGGGGACCAGACGAATGCTCGAATAGGATTACATTTTAGGCAAAAAACCGATGTGGTTCGACTCCACTTTAGGCCCGGCGGCAGGCAAACATCTTATTCACTTCTTGTCGTCAATCAGAGTGTACGTCAGCGGCGAGACTTCGTGCCCTGGAAGCACGCAACCCCGGTTCGAGTCCGGGCACTCTGACCAAATAGTATCGGGATAAGTTGGTAAAAGTTATCTTTCAAGTTTGCAGTGGTAGGAACCGCAGGCTGGAATTATAATGAAGAGGGTTCGAATCCTTCTATCCTGACCATGTAACAAATGCCCTGCGAAGGATTACATTCATTATAAGAACGAGTTGACAGTCCGATTCTGTCACCTGCTACTGTATAGCAGGTTGGTGTAATGGCAACACGCGAAAAACATCTTTCCAAATTTTTGTTGTTACTATCTCCGTCTTAGTGTCAAAGCTAAGGCGGGGGCCATGAGGTAGAAATGCCTCAACCATCTAAGTGGTCGTCCATTATCACTTGGGGGTAAAAGTTAGTGGACGTATTCATCGGTCTCCCCAGCGGGTTTATGGGTACCCTAAATTAATTGATAAATGTTGGGGGCGTAATCGGCTGCGCTCGATATTCCGATCCAAGACATGGAAGTGAAGATAGTTCCATTGTAATCCATAGCTATCACGACATAGTAACTTAGTGGATTGCGCTTTTTGTGGTGTGGGGGAATGGTAACCCAGGACGCTGTTAACGTCCCATAAGCGAAAGCTTCTTACTGGTTCGAGCCCAGTCGCCGCAGCCAAACATGGTAGGACACGATATATACTACCATATGACCAAGAGAGTTCTTACACCGTTCAGAAAGAAATATCTGAACTTTCGAATTGCAGAACAACGCAGAAAATTAAAACTGAAAGCCATTGAATATAAAGGTGGTAAGTGTGTAAAATGCGGATACGATAGATGTCCTGCTGCTATGGTGTTTCATCACCCAGATCCAAGTGAAAAGGATTTTGGTATTGCAGCTTCTGGTAAAACTAGAAGCTTCGATAAGATGAAAGAAGAACTTGATAAGTGTGTTTTACTATGCATGATTTGTCATGCAGAAGAGCACTACGAAGAAGATGAAAAAGATAGAGAGCGTAAGCGCCAAGAAATAGAAGAAGAAAAAAGAAAAGGCAATTACAAAAGAAGTATTCCGGTTTAGCTCAGTTGGTAGTAGCGTCTGGCTGTTAACCAGAATGTCCCAGGTTCGAACCCTGGAGCCGGAGCCAAAGTAAAACAACATTCATTCTTATCACAATGGTCGTGAGACGAGCTGTTAACTCGTGATATCTCAGTTCGAGTCTGAGGGAATGAGCCAAATAATACGGGGATTGATTAGACCGAAATGATCCGTATTAGCTGTTATGTGTGGTCAATTCTACATAACGACAGAAGCTATGTCCAGTAAAATGGAATCGTCTTCTGAGATGAATGCCTGTAAGGAATACATCAATAACCGCGCCCGGAAGGGAAACCCACTCCTAGTACACACAAGAGCGGTAGAAAATCTAAACTGAGTGTCTGACAAACTTAATAGCCAGTGAAGCTTTAAGTGTAGGCGGTGAACTACTAAAATTTGCTGTGGTCCTTTCGTGAGAGAGTGCCCACTTCTTTACAACCCTTGTCATCGAAACATTCTCCTCTAGTGTAATCAGCACGGCTACGTTGAGTAGTTGGTCAAGGTGCAAGACCTTGGGGGAGAGCCAAAGGGAGCGACATGATCTTTGTGGCCTTATGACTTCGTGAGCATATTGCGTTTTGATCATCCTCTGGTTGTAGGATCCCTTCATCAACCGAATAAGAACACTATGAGTAAGTCATGCACACCTCAACCGGAATCCTTCAATACGATCCTGGGAAGGGTCTCAAGCATTACGATCCATGGTGGGCTCTTCTAACCTGTGATGATGAGCTATCTAGGTACTATGCCTGGTTACTCAAGAAGCACGGAGTAGAAGTCTACCCTAATGATAAAGGTTTGTGGGGAACACACATTTCAGTTTTGAAAGGTGATGTGCCTCCTAATCAAGCAGCTTGGGAGAAGTATCAAGATTTCGAAGTGGAATTTCATTTCAATCATCTTATTCGTTATGATAACGGAAAACATGCTTGGGTGGATGTATACTCGGAAGATTTGTCAGCAATACGTCAAGAGCTTGGGTTTGACGCCAAGCCCTGGTATCATATGACAATAGGAAGATTGGTTAGGCCGTTCGGGGTGGATTTCACCAAGTACGGAGTAACCTAAACGCTGGTGCCGTCGTTCAATGGTTAGGACCGTACATTGTCAATGTGCAGATGGGGGTTCGATTCCCCTCGGTGCCGCCAGGTAATATAGTGATATATAGTCAGCACATACCCTCGTACGCATCGGGTGAGGCGGGGAGCTTGTCAAGCTTTTGAGGGCGGTTCGAGTCCGCTCGGGGGTGCCATAGTCAAATGCCAGATAAGATTACATTTACCAAAAAACATCTTATCTACTTCTTGTTGACTTTTCGATCATGCGTAGCTGGTTGCTCGGGCGAGACTTATAATCTTGCAAGCTCTGATAAGGCGTAACGGCAGGGTTCGATTCCCTGATGATCGACCAAATGGTTCTGTGGGTTGATACGAATTGGCACAGTAAACTGACTTAAAATCAGCACCTTTGAGGGTTCAAATCCCTCCAGAACTACCAGTAAGAAATATGGAACTTGAGCAAGTGTGGTCATTGCGCGTGCCTGAAGAGCATGAAAACAGAGTTCGATCCTCTGAGGTTCCACCATATGGGTACCGCAACCCGTCCTGATGAAAAAGTTGGACGATTGGCGGGAAAAACTCGGGTTCGAATCCCGTGGGTATCCACCAAATGAGAATTGTTCAAAAGCCTTGGGGCCATGAGGAAATCTGGGCAGAAACTCCTAACTATGTTGGAAAAGTTCTGGTCATCAATCCTGGTCACAAACTCTCAAGACAATATCATAATCTCAAAGAAGAATCTTTTAGAGTTCTAGAAGGCACTCTTTATCTTGAGGTTGGCGAACCGGAGACTCCTGAATTTCGTTCATACACTTTGTATCCCGAACATTCATTCCACTGTCCGCCGAAAACAATTCACAGAATGATTTGTCATGCTGGGAATGAGAAGGCAGTAAAGGTGTTGGAAGTATCAACCAATCACCTAGATGATGTTATAAGATTAGAAGACGATTACAAAAGATAATCGTGCTATAGCTCAGTTGGTTAGAGCGCTTCTCTGATAAGGAAGAGGCCCCTGGTTCGACTCCAGGTAGCACGACCATCCCTCTTACGAGGGGTAACGAATGCAGTTAGGATTACATCCATAACGACCTTAAAGTAGTTGACAGAGCCGCGAGGCGCTGAATCGATGGCAACAAAACGATCGTCCAGGTAATGCTGAGGTCCATCAGACTCTTGAGTCGAAGTTGCGGGGCGAGCGGCAATCGAAAGATTGCAATGCGCCGGTCACCAACAGTATCTTAGCAATTTTTGTCGTTATATGGGATGTTCGTCCAACGGTCAGGACGGAAGGCTGATAACCATCAAACAGTAGTTCAACTCTACTACATCCTACCATTGGCGAGCCATTAAAGCCCTTCCTTCTAATTTTATTTGAAAAAACCCAGGACTTTTGCTTTCTCGCTAATAATATTTATACAATACAGTTCAGCCCCCGCTTTAGGGGGTACTGAGGTACTTGTATAATAATGAGAGGTCGCTCCTCTTGCCTCCTATCATGGCTGGAAACTGATAGCGGTACCACCGGCTTAACCCGGTTAGGTAATGTGTACCAAGCCTGCTCACATGGTTGGAAACTGTGAAAAAAGCCTGCCCACATGGTTGGAAACTGTGGAAAGAATCGTTTAGCTCAATGGTAGAGCGTGGTCACTAGTGACGACTAAGATACGGGTTCGACTCCCGTAATGATTCCCAAGAAGCAAATGCACCGAAGGTTTACATTTGGAATAACTGTGATGTCGAAAGACGTCCGTGGGTTCGAATCCCGCATCACCGTAAGGTGATTGGCTGAGTGGTTTAAAGCAACAGTGCCGTAAGGCATGACAACTTTCAAATTTTTGTTGCTTCAATCTCCTGCTAGTTTAATGCGAAACGCTTGTTATAGAGGACGTATACTTCAATCTATAATGGGCTAGTAGCCAGGCAGAACACTCCCGCGCTAAGGGAGAGATGCAGGCGCGAATCCTGCAAGGGAGACCAAGGGTATGAACCAAGATAAGCCAACAATGAAAGACCTCAAAGAAGGTCCGCCATTACTGTGCCCCATCTGTGATAGGCCAAACTATTTCCCATCTGACCACCATATGGTTCCAAAGTCCAGAGGCGGTAAAACTACTGAGACGATTTGTGAAGATTGCCACAAAGCAATCCACGCACACTTCACTAATAAAGAATTAGAAGAGACGTATCACACACCAGAAGCCTTGCTATCTCATGAGGGATTTGCCAAACAAATCAAATTTCTTTCGAAGCAAGACCCAGGTGGTAGATCCAAGACTAAGAAGAACAAGGATCGTTTGAGGCGAGAATGAATTTTCAAGAAGAGTATACGTCTCTCAAAAGACGTTTGGATGAAGCAATCAAAGATAATTTGGCCGACATCGAAGATGCGCAGACTGAGATTGTTTTGATTATGAAGTTAATTGATGAGCATGGTCATAGCGAATTTTTTCGAAGTGTAGCAGAAGATGCTTTATCAGATGCTAGAATGATTGTCTCTGAAGGAGAGAGGCTTATCAAAGCTTCCAATCTCCTTAAATAAGGTGTCGTCGTATTTGTGGCCTTCAAGACCGCCCGCTGAAGACGGGACGAAATGAGTTCGATTCTCATCGGCACCACCAACTAATCGTTTGATATATCCTGTGTAACCAAGTGCGTGAGCCCCCGAGGCCACGATCGAAATAAGGCGGTAATATGGGACAAGTCGTTTTAGCAAAGTGTATTGTAACAACCGAAGAAGATTGGATTCCAATCGTATTAGATACTAAGCTCGAATCCTTAGCTGTTCAGCAAGGCACACTTCAAGAGAATCAATCTAAGGCACGAAGACTTAATGATCGTGCAATCAACAAAGATCCATTAGCTAGTTTGAGAAATACAATTTTCTCTAAGCGAGCTGAATACGCAGTCCATCAGTATTATGATGGCATCCCCCGAGTTACTTTACCGGGAGAATTTCATGACTGGCCAGATGTTGGTCAGGCCAATGTTAGATTCATCGGCGATCAAGCCGATGGCCTTATGATTCAAGATAGAGATCAGGGTGAGCTGCCCATGATTCTAACTACAACTAAAGACTCATCTTTTAAGGATGGAACAATTTGGTTGATTGGATGGGGCCTAACGGATCAACTACGACGAAACTTTTATCTGATTAACCAGTTCCGAGAGAACAAAAATTGGGGAAGAATGGGCGGAGACTTTGAGGACCATGAGCAATTCATCTATCCTCGTTCAATGTTGACCCCGATGAGATTCCTAAGCGAGAAGCTTATGAAGACCCCGTATACTAATAAAAAGTAATAGATTTAGGGAGCAAAACAAAGTACCCGCTGTTCAGGGGAAAGTTTTGATACGGAGAGCCGGAACAGGGCAATCCTAAGTTAGATGCGGAT
>Ga0315273_10001854_pt1 | contig 24473 bp, 20 predicted proteins | sample YL17G02_0_MG_FD_205753 | JGI IMG/M metagenome (GOLD analysis project Ga0315273, IMG submission 205753) | Sediment microbial communities from Yellowstone Lake, YNP, Wyoming, USA - YL17G02_0 | ecosystem: Environmental > Aquatic > Freshwater > Lake > Sediment | place: USA: Wyoming | collected... | reverse complement strand
CGCTTTTAACTTCGGGACCACGCACACGCAGGTCAACGCCCGATCTTGCCGAGCAACGTCAATACTTACAGAACGAGCATGAGAACCGTGCCGATAACGGCCGACAGCCTCCCAAGGGGGGGAGCAAGTAATTACTCCTGGGATGCGGTCCGGCGCCTACCGTCCAAGCTGCGCGGTCCAGTTCGTCTCGAGCGTGATCGAGGGGGTTTGCAACCGGCCCACCGGCGCCGTGGCAAGGATGCGCTCGCCGTCGGGGGCGAAGTCGACGGCCACGAAGTCGGCCCTCAGCTTGAACAGCTCGCGCGGCTCACCGGCGTGAAACGACGCCCCGGTCGTCACCTCGGCCGACATGACGGTGAACCCGTCCCCCGCCATGAACATCAGCTCCTTGCCGTTCTTTACCCAAGCCGTCGTGGTGTTGGCCGCGCCTCCGCTCGACACCTGGTACTTCGCGCCGGGGACCGGGAAGGACTGGACGAACAGCTCGATGCGACCCGCTTCGTTGGAGTAGTAGGCGATCCAACGTCCGTCGGGCGAGACCACTCCCAGACGCTCGAGACCCGCCGCGTGGAGAAAGGGCTTGGGTTTCTCGGTGCCGTCGGCCGACACGAGGAAGATGTCCCACCCTGTTTTCGGGTCCGGCTGTTCGAAGACGATGGTCTTTCCGTCGGCGGACCACGAGGTCGGCTCTTTGAAGAGAGCGCCCCCTTTGAGCACGACGGTTTCCGCGGCCGCCCCGTTGACCGACTTCACGAAGATGTCCTCGGGGCCGAACCGATCCGACGCGAAGGCGATCCGGCTGCCATCGGGCGACCACGCGGGACAGTAGTTAGTGAACGGCCCGAATGTGAACCGCGACGGCACCGGCCGCTCGAGGTCGAATAGCCAGATGTCCGACGCGGAGACCGAGGATCGCCGGACCGCGGCGAGGCGCTTCCCGTTCGGGGAAAGCCGCACCTGCTCGAAGCGGCCGGCGGGAACGGGAATCTCGCCGATGTCCTTACCCGCGCGGTCGTACCACTTGAGCGTCGTGTTCGGAAGCCCCATGCCCCAGCGGGTCATGACGCCGTCTTTCGACGTCGACACGACCGGAGCGCCGGTCCAGCCTGACGGTGCCGGCGCCTCGCCGAGGCTCGTCGGATCGCCCGTCGTCGCCAGGGCAGCCGTGTCGAATCGCTGCGCGACGAGCGTGTTCTCGCGCATGTAGACCAGATAACCGGGCTCGGCGTAGATGGGCGCGCTGCCCGCCGCGAAGAGGAATTTCCGCTCCTTCGAGTCGATCGACCCCACGAAGACGTCGAAGCTCCCCTGCTTCGCCGGCAGGGTCACGAAGAGAAAGTGCTTTCCGTCGGGGAGGAAGAAGGGCCAGCGATGGCCGGTCTCTTGACGCGTCTCGTCGAGGACGGTCACCGGCACAACCTCGCCCCCGCTGTCGCGCACACGGAACAGCGGTCCTGCCGCTTGCGGGGCCATCACGATCACGCCGTCGCGGCTCCACGTCCCGCCGCGACCGTCTCCGGACGGGCAGATCGTCTCCGGCGCGCCGCCGGCGATCGGCGCCTTCAAGAGCTTGTTGTTCCCGAAGAAGGCGAGATAGCGGCCGTCTGGCGACCAGAACGGGATGGCCCCGTCTTCGGTTCCGGGAAGCGGCCGCGCCACGAGAGAATCGAGGGGCCGGACCCAAAACGAGAGCGTCCCGTCGGCCGACGACGCCGAGAACGCAAGCTTGCGTCCGTCGGGAGAGATCCTGGCGTTGACGCCGTCGGCCGTGAGCGTCACGCCTTCCGGCGAAGCGATCGAGAATCGGGTCAGAGCTCCGGACGCTTCGGCGGGCCGCGTGCGCGTGGCAAGCATCCCGATCGCGAAGATCGCCGCAATCGTTGCGACCGCGGCGACGATCCAACCCAGTGCGCCGCCCCTGAAGCGCCGCGGCCTCGATGACGCGGTCGAGACGGCCGCTCCTGAGCTCACACCCGAACCGCCAACGATCCAGCGCAGCTCGCGCGCGAGATCGCCCGCATTCTGCCACCGCTCGTCGGGGTCCTTCGCGAGACAGCTCGTCACCACTCGGTCGAGCGCGGCCGGCGTCGTCGGAATCAACTGCGAGACCGGCCGCGGATCCGAGGTGAGGATCGCGGCGATGACACTCGCCTGGCTTTGCCCTGCGAACGCCCGTTGACCGGTCAACATCTCGTAGAGCAGCGCGCCGAACGCAAACAGATCGGCGCGATGGTCCACGGGCTTGCCCTCGAGCTGCTCCGGCGACATGTACTGGACGGTGCCGACGATCGCGCCGTGCGAGGTGAGCGGCGTCGTGCGCGTCGCCATCTCGACGGCCGTTTCGTCGCGCAGCTTGGCCACGCCGAAGTCGAGCACCTTGGCCCCCGACTTCGTCAACATGACGTTGCCGGGCTTGAGATCGCGGTGCACGAGCCCCTGCTTGTGCGCTGCCGAAAGCCCGTCGGCGATTTGCGCCCCGATTCTTAGAGCTTCGTCGAGCTTGAGCGGCCCGCGCTCGAGACGAGCCCCGAGCGACTCGCCTTCCAGAAGCTCCATGACGAAATAGTCGGCGTCGCCTTCGCGGCCAATGTCGTAGAGCGTGCAGATGTTCGGGTGGTTCAGCGACGAAATCGCTCGCGCCTCGCGCTCGAACCGTTCCCGCACATCGGGGTTGTCCGAAAGATGCGCGGGGAGGATCTTGACCGCGACGTCGCGCCCGAGGCGCGTGTCCTTCGCGCGGTAGACCTCGCCCATCCCGCCGGCGCCCAAGGGGCCGAGGATCTCGTACGGACCTAAACGATGACCTGGAGAGAGTGGCATCCGCGCATGATAGGGGACACTCCCCATTTTCGTATCAAATCGGGCTGTCCCCTATTTAGCCGCCGACCTCGACGCCGATTCCGTCCAGCTTGCCGTCGGGGGCGAACATGAACTTGAACGTCCCCACCGGGCCGTTCGATCCTTTAGCCCGGACGGTAACCTCGGCATCGGCGCTCTCGACGACCCCCTCGGGATCGAGCCGTCCCAGGTCTTCCCTCATCTGCGTCAAGCGTTTCTCGCGCTCGGCGCCGTCAATTCCGGGGCGCGGCGTGGCGTGCGCGGCACGGAACGTCCGCATCGGCTCCATGTCCTTGGCGTTGAAAGCGTCGAACCAGGCGCGGATCACCGCATCGCGTCCCGTGGTTCCGAGTGGCTTCGCAGCCGTTGCCGTGCCTGCCGGCTTCGGCAAGGGAACGTCTTCGCCGTGCGCCAAGCGCCCGAGCGCGTGCGAGATCTTGCCACCGCGCACCTCGGAGTCGTTGGTCGAGAGGATGACGACGATCTCGTCGTCCACGTACCGCAGGAAGTCGGCGAAAAACGTGCCGTTCCCGCCGTTGTGCTCGATCAGTCGTCCTCCCCAGGCGGCTTCGCCGATCGACCACCCGTAGCCGTAGTACGAGTCCGCGCCGGGACCTTCTCGAACCTGACGATGGAACATCTTTTCTTTTTCTGCGGCCGAGAGCACCGTGTCGCCCGTGAGCGCCACGTGCCAGCGGAGCATGTCATCGAGAGTCGAGCTGATGCCGCCGTTCGCCCTCAGAGCCCAGTAAGGGCCGTCCTTATCCCACGGTTTCTCGTTGATCCGTCCCCACCGCTTGCCGTCGTGATAACCGACAGCGACCTTGGCCTGCGGCCAGGCGGGCAACTTGTAGCCGGTGTCTCGCATCCCGGCGGGGAGGAAGAGATTCTCCCGTAGATACAGCTCGTACGGCTTGCCCGAGGCGATTTCGACGACGGCGCCGAGGAGGCTGTAGCCGGAATTTGCGTAAAAGTAGGTGTCGCCGGGCTTGCTGCGAAGCTTCGATGCGAGGGTCCGTTTCACGTACTCGTCGCGTGACACGGGATCGTAGTCCCCCGCGAAGTCGGACTCGAGACCGGACGTGTGCGTGAGCAGGTGGTGCAGCGTAATCGCCCGCTTGTCGTCCGGGACTCCCGGGAAGTACTTCCCGATCGGGTCTTCGACGTGCAGCTTCCCCTGCATCTCGAGCTTCAGAATCGCCGCGGCCGTGAATTGCTTCGTGATCGAGCCGACGCTGAACACGGTGTCGGCGGTGTAGGGAACTCGGTTCTCACGGTCCGCCAGGCCATACCCCTTGCGGAGCACACCGACGCCGCCCTTCGACACGAGGACACTTCCGCGAAAGTCAGCCGCGACCAGCCAGCGGTCGAGCTTCTCGCCCAGTTGGGAATCGGCGGGGGCGGCGGTGAGCGCGGCGGCAAGCAACAGGGTTGTAAGCATGGGTACTCATACGCGCGGAACACGCATTTAGACGAGTCGAACGGACCGTTCTCCTTCGACCTACCGGTTCCGAGGAGCCGCGCGCGGCGTCCACTCCAACTCGAGCTTCCGGCCTCCCCGCAACACGATGATGGAGAGCGGCGTTCCGGGGGGAAGGGTCTCTAGCATCTCGCCGAGCCGCGCGTGCGCGTCGGGGTCGGCGAAGCTGATGCCGTGAACCTCGAGGATGACGTCGCCGCCCACCAGGAACTCCTCGCTCCCGATTGTCGCCTTGCGGTCTCCCGGCTGAAGTCCGATCTTCGCCGCCGGCGAGCCCTTCGCAATGCGCTGGACCAGCACGCCGCGCGCTTGCGGCAGCTGGAAGATGCGGGCGAGGTCGCCCTCGAGCATGTACCCCTCCATGCCCGACCACATCGCCTTTCCGGACAGCAGCAGCGTCTTCGCCATGTTGGACGTCGCGACGAACCCGAGGCCGCCGGCGCCCGCCTCGCCGAAGATGATGTGGCTGACGATGCCCACGACGTTCCCTCCCATGTCGAACATGGGACCGCCCGAGTTTCCGGGGTTGATCGAGGCGTCGGTTTGTAAGAGCTCGAATCCCGCGAACCCGCCGTGGAGTTTGTGCTCGATGCGGCGGCCGCTGATGTGCCCTACCGACAACGTATGCGACATGCCCAGCGGCGCGCCGACCACCAATACCTCGTCACCGACCTGAACCGCGTCCGAGTCGCCCAGCGTCGCGATCGTGGCTTTCATCGGGGCGCGCTCGAGCTGGATCAGCGCGAGATCCGCCGAAGGCTCCGAAGCGATCACCCTGGCCGACAGCGTCTCCCCGCTCGCAAGTTGCACGGAAATGGCATCGGCGACTTGCACGACGTGGGCCGCGGTGAGCACACGGTCCTTGTCGATGAGGACGCCCGAGCCGAGACCGGCCTCGCTGGTGGCGATCGCGCCGGGACGATCGGGAGCCTCGCGCTCGGCGGTTCGGATCACGACGACGGAGTCCGCGACCCGCTTGAAGATCTCGGCGATCGATTCCGCACGCGCGGGAACCGCGGCCGCAACCATCGCCACCACGACCATCCATCGATGCAGTCTCATGTTTAGCCTCTGAAAGAAAAAGGGGACAGTCCCCTTTTCACTATTCCGGCTTCCAGTCCGGGACGCGCCCGGGAGTCCACGGGGCGCCGGCCGCTTCCGCCTCGTCCTCGAGTCGCTTGAGATCCGTGAGAGCGATCGTGCGCAACTTGGCCAGGACCGGCGCGAACTCCGCGGCTGCGATGTCGTAGTTGCGGCGCTGTGTCGCGGTCGGGGCCGAGGTCGCATCCCAGTGACCGGAAACGACCGTCTGGACTCGATCGACGATCGACGACGATGTCGGCTCGTTCCGATTCGCGACCGTGCTATTGCCGTTGAGATCGACCTGCACGTCCTTGAGGCGTGTTTCGATCGCACGCAACGCGACCGCAAGCTTCGGATCCGCGGCGGGCGCTTCGGCCAAGGCCTTCTTCAGGTGGTCGATGCTTGTCTGCGCTTCACCGGCGGCGCGCACGGCGCCGAGCACCGCACGCTGCAGGCGCGCCGTCTTCTCCTCGAACGCAAGCAGCGCCTTACGATCCGTGGGAGGAAGCGACGCTGTTCCCAGCGGAATCGCCTCGAATGTCTGCGACGGGCCCAGGGGTGTCACGGCCCCACCCACACGCTTCGCGAGCGTGACCGTGTATCGGCCCGGAGCGGCCAGAGGTCCGAACGGGAGGCGGTCCCAAGGATCGATGTCTTTCGTCTCCAAGCTCGTCGGCTCGGGCGCGGGATAGCGGAGGTCCCACGCGACCCTCGTGAACCCTGCCGCCGTCGGCCCGGTCACGCGCCGCACGACGTTGCCGTCCTGGTCGGTCACGGTGAGGAGGATCGCCGGCTCTTCCTCCCGGTCCTCGGCGCGCAGCTCGTCCCACGACGGATAGGGCGTGTCCTCGCCTTTCTTCTGCTTCTCTTTTTCCGCGTCGAGGCGTGTCTTGCGCAGAGTCTTGATCTCGTCCTTCAAGTAGTAGGTGAAGACCGCGCCGAACGCCGGGTTGGGCGCGTTGAAGAAGCGGTCGCCGAAAAACGCCTTCTCGCGCCCTCCGTTCGGAGCCGACGGGATGAACATCCACGCGTCGCGCACCGGAAAGAGCGTCGCTTCCTTGTCCAGCGTTTCCTTCGTCGCCGCCCGCAACGCCCGGTAGTCGTCCAGGATGTAGAAGCCGCGGCCGAACGTCGCGAGCACGAGGTCGTTCTCGCGCTCCTGGATCGCCAGGTCGCGCACCTGGATCGTCGGCAGGCCGCCCTTGAGTTGATTCCAGGTGACACCGCGGTCCTGCGTGAAGAACACGCCGAACTCCGTCCCCGCGAAGAGCAGATCCGGGGCGACCGGATCTTCGGCCAACGCGTAGACGCTGCCGCGCTCGGGGAGTTTGCCGGCGATCGACTTCCATGTGCGTCCGGTGTCCGTGCTGACGAGCACGTACGGTTTGAAGTCCCCCTTCTTGTGGTTGTCGAACGTGGCGTAGATCGTTGCGGTGTCATGACGGGAGAAGACGACGCGCGCCACGTAGCTCTCGTCGGGCACGCCCGGGAACGTACCGATCGAGCGCCACGCCGAGCCTCCATCCTCGCTGATCTGGATGAGCCCGTCGTCGGTGCCTACCGCGAGCAGTCCTTCCCTCTTCGGGCTCTCGGACAGCGCGACGATGTTCCCGTAAAACGAAGTCGAGGCGTTCTTCGCGACGGCGTCCACGCTGTAGACGCGGCCCATCACCTTGAGTTTGTTTCGATCGGTCTGTCGCGTGAGATCGCCGCTCACCGGCTTCCACGTGTTGCCGCGGTCGTCGCTTCGGAAGACGCGTTGGGCTGCGAAGTAGAGCCGGGTGTGCGCGTGCGGGCTGATGATCAGCGGCGCGTCCCAGTTCCAACGCAGTGGCGGATCGCCCGCTACGGTCTGCGGCTGGATGTCGATCTGTTCCCCCGTCAGCTTGTCATATCGGACCAGCACGCCGTGCTGGGACTCCGAGTAGACGATGTTCGGGTCTTTGGGGTCGACGACGGTCTGGAAGCCGTCGCCACCGGTTGTGATGTACCAGTCGGCGTTGACGATGCCGTGGACGGTGCGCGAACGTGATGGGCCCCCGACCGTGTTGTTGTCCTGCGTGCCGCCGTACACGTTGTAGAACGGCAGCGCGTCGTCGAGCCCCAGTTTGTAGAACTGCGCCAACGGGAGGTTCTCGAACCACGCCCACGTCGCGCCGCGGTCATACGACTCGTAAAGGCCGCCGTCGCACCCCGCGAGCAGGTGATCGGTGTCGGCGGGGTCGATCCACAAGACGTGGTTGTCGACGTGTTTGAAGACCTCGCCCACCTTATGGAACGTCTTGCCGGCGTCTTCGGACACCTGCATCCAGGTGTCCATCGAGTAGACGCGCGTGTCGATCTTGGGATCGACGAACAGCTCGTTGTAATACTGCGGAGAACCGGCGACGTAGGGGCCGCGCTTCTCCCACGAGCCCCCCTGGTCGGTCGAGCGGAAAAAGCCGCCCGCTTTGTTCGCGGCTTCGACGATGGCGTACACGACATCCGGCTTCGACGGCGCGATCGCGAGGCCGATCCGCCCCATGTCTTCCTTCGGGAGGCCGTTCTCGAGCTTCTTCCAGGTCGCTCCGCCGTCTTGCGTTTTGTGGATTCCCGAGCCGGGGCCGCCGTCGATCAGCGTCCAGATGTGACGGCGCCTTTGGTACGTCGCGGCGTAGAGGACGTCGGGGTTGCGCGGGTCGCGCACCACGTCGGTGACGCCCGTGTTCTCGTCCACCGTGAGGATCGCCTTCCAGGTCTTGCCGCCGTCTTGCGTCTCGTAGAGGCCGCGGTCGCCCCCCGGCGCCCACAGAGGCCCCTGCGCCGCGACCAGCACGCGGTTCGAATCGCGCGGGTCGATGAGGATCTTCGCGATGTGCTCGGAGCTCTTGAGCCCCAGGTTCTCCCACGACACGCCGCCATCCATCGACCGATAGACGCCGTCGCCGTAGGCGACGCTGCGCTGCGAGTTGTTCTCGCCGGTGCCGATCCAAACGGTTAGCGGATTTTTCGGGTCGAGTGTCATGCAGCCGATCGAATACGACCCTTGGTCGTCGAAGATCGGGGTCCACGTCGTCCCAGCATTGACGGTCTTCCACACGTTGCCCGACGCCACCGCCACGTACCGGATCGCGCTATTCCGCGGGTCGACGGCGAGGTCGGTGATGCGCCCCGAGATCATCGCCGGCCCGATGCCGCGGAAGGCGAGCCCCTTGAAATTGTCGACCTTGGGCTCGGTGGCCTTGGCGTCGGCCTTCTTCGCGTCGGCCTTCTTCGCCGCGGCGACGACGGGGACCAAGACGAGAAGGAGAGCCGCGGCCATCGCCGGGATGAGGCGCGATGCGGTCATGGTGAATCCTCCGGAGGTGGGAAGCGTTGTGTCGCGGGAAATCATCTCAGAGCTTGAGAAGCCAGTTGACGATTGACGGGATCGCGTCGAATCCGGGCTCGGGATCGGTATCGGCGAAGATGGCTCTACGGGCATCCTCGGGCGATTTCGGCTCGACCTTGAACTTGAGCTGCGAGGCCCGAGCGCGTTCTTCTTGCTGCTGGCGCAGGTCGGAGGCGCGCTCGCCCCCGAGCTTGATGAAGCGCAGCGCGGCGTCCAATTCGGTCGCGTCGAACCAGAGACCGTGGTCGCGGCAACGATCGAGCAGGATGCCGCTGACGCGCTCGAAGTTGACTCGATTCATCCGCTTTCGGCACGTAGGGCAGGGCCGGTAGGCAGGTCCGGCACCTTGCGGCGTTCGTGCCCGCGTCGTCGCCTCGGTCCGGAGTGCGACCGGATCGGCGGCCGACGGCGCGATCTTGCGGGCGCGTTCCTCGAGCGTCCGGAAGACCTCCGCCCCCAGCCACAGGCCCGCGCAGACGCCGCACTCCAAAACGGTCAGCCTCGTGTCGCCGAGCGCACGGCTGTGGAGAAACCGGCCGTCGCCACAGGCCGGGCAGACGCGATCGGTCGGGTCGGCCGCGAGTTCTTCGGGTGCGATCGCCGTTCCGCAGTGGTGGCAGAAGCGGGCCGAGTTGCTGATCCTCGCGAAGCACGACGGACAGGTCGTCTCCAAGTCCTGTTCGTGGATCGTGAAGTCCGATCCGCAGTAGCCGCACGCTTTGCTTCCTTCCTCCCGCGCCGCGCCGCACGACGCGCAGCGGACCACAGCCGCGTCGCGCGAGTCGATGACGGGGACGTCGATCGCGGCGCCGCAGCGGCATCGAAAGCGACTGCCCACGGCAAGACGCGTCGCGTCGAACTGGCGGTTGCAGGAAGGACAGCAGATGAGCTTGCGCACGGCGCCATGTTAGCCCGGTGGAAAGGGGACACTCCCCTATTTTTCTGACAAGCGGTATCCGGGGAGCTTGTCAGACAAAAGGGGAGTGTCCCCTTTTCACCGGGCTGTGTAGTACGCCTTGATCACCGAGAGCGCGGGCTTTCCCTGAGGCGTGAAGTCGCGGTCGCGGCGCCCGTCCGAGCGCGGAGACGGGTGCCACTTCCACACGAACATCCCCCCGAACCACGGCTTGGTCCAGAACGTCTCGAACATCGCAGCAAAGGCATCGCGCTGCAGATCGACATCGATCTCGCCTTTCGTCTCCCATTGCCACGGCTCTTTCAACGACCCCTCGTGCGACTTGAAGCCGACTTCGGTGAACACGATCGACTTCCCGGTGCGCTTCGAGAGCGACGCGAGCTTCGTCGCAACCGGGATCCACGCAGCCGCGATCTGCCGCTTCGACGGCCGGTCGACCTCGGCTAACGGGTAGTAGGCCTGCACGCCGATGAAGTCGAGATCGTCCCAGAAGCCGACGTGCTCGGGCTCTTCGTTCCAGTTCGCGCAGTAGGTGAGCTTGCCGTGGTAAACCTCGCGCACGCGGCCGATGATTCTCTTCCACTCCGCCGTGCGGCGGGTCGTCTTCCCCAGCTCGGTGCCTATGGCGAGCGCCTCGAACCCGTTGGCCTCCGCCAGCCTCGCGTAGTGAAGGATGAAAGACTCGTACGAGGCGAACCACTGCTTCCACCCGTCGTCCGTCGCCATCACGATGTCGCCGGGCCACTCGCCGTGCCGGACCCAAAGGTGAGGCTTCAACAGAGTCTTGATGCCGAGCTCGTGCGCCCAGGCGGCGGTCTTCACGAGCCCGTCGTCGGTCTCTCCCCAGAGGCCGCCGCTCGACTCGTAACGGACCTCGGTGGACGTGAGCGAGGGCGCCCATCCGAACGGCGTTTGAGAGATCCAGTCCACGCCGAGTTCGTGAAGGGGGGCCAGGTTGGTCGCGTCGATCCGGCTCGCGCCTTCCCAACAGACGCCGTGCATCCTTCCGGCGGGCACGCTAGGCGCGGCCAGAACCGGGGCCGAGAGGGCCGCAAAGGCGGCGGCAAGAACGAAGTGGCGCGGCTTCATGTCTTCATTATGATGCCCCTGTTAGGGAGCCCTTCATGAGATCACTTGCCGGCGCGGTGGCGCTCGCCGCGCTCCTCCTCGGATCCGCCGTCGCCTACGCGTCGTCGTCTCTGGTGCTCACCGACGGGCAGATCATCAAGGGAACCGAGGTCACACGGCAGGGGGATTCCTACCTCGTCACGATGGCGGGAGGGAACACAGTCGCGTTCCCGGTCGCGCTCGTGAAGGAAATCAAGTTCGAAGACGACCCCAAGCCTGCGGCCCCGCCGGGGTTCGACTATTCCGGACCGAGAACTCTTGCGGGGCCCGTGCTCCCCCCGCAGGATCCGAGCCGGGAACTGAACGTGTTCGGCCCGCCGTCCCAGTGGTCGCAGAGCGCGGTCGACACGACCGTCGTCTTGAAAGACGCGTTCGATCCCAACGCGGACGTGATGGCGGGGAGCCGCTCGACTTGGTCGAAGAGCGCGGTCGACACGACCGTCGTACTGAAAGACGCGTTCGATCCCAACGCGAACGTGATGGCGGGAAGCCAATCGACCTGGTCGAAGAACGCGGTCGATACGACGTGGAAGCCCACGGACGGATTCGGATTCAAGGCGCTCTCGTTCAAAGGGCCGTCGACGGAGGCCGGAGCAGCTGACACGGCGGCCCAACCTTCGGGACCCGCGCCGTGGAACTGCGCCGAGAGTTTCTTCGTGAAGGACGCCGATCGCCCCGCGACCGAGAAGGACAACCAGTCGCCGTCGATGAGTTTGCGGAGCGTGAAGAGCCCGCTATACGCCTCTCTCGGGCTTCCGCTCTACGAGGCCAGCGGGATGCTCGACGGCACGTCCCGCAAGGCCGTCTTCACGATCGCAGGGGGCGCGTGCCGGCTGGTCGGCGGCGACGCCGACGCCCTCATCGGGTTGAACCTCACTTCCGACCACGCGATGGCTCAAGACGCCGCGTCGTTCAACGTTGCCATGGCCTCGCGCGGGGGCGCGCGCATCCCGCCCGGTGTCGACAAGGTCGACTACGCGCTCGCGTTTGTCTCGCTCACCGATCCTCTCGTTTCCGGTTCGAAGGGCGCCGCGCTGAAGCTGATCGCGAAGTCCGAAGAGTTGCGCTCGATCGAGGGGAAAACCGGGGGCGCGTGCACGCTCTCCAAGGCAAAGCGCCGCAAGGAAGAGCGCGTCGCAAACAAGTCGTTCGCCCTTCCCAAAATTGCGGCCGGCAAGGACGGCGACGTGGTCTCCTTCCTCACGTGGTCGAGCGCCGGGGGGATGGTCTATCGCGACACCGTCGTGCTCGCGCGCGGCGGCGTCGTCTCCGCGAAGCGCGAAATCGTGGCCTCCCACGTCGGTCCCCACCAGGACTAGCCGAACGGAGAAGGGGCAATCCCCTCTTTTCGCGACAAGCGGCATCCGAGGAGCTTGTTGGAAAAAAGGGGATTGCCCCTTCTCCGTTCGGCTAGTCCTTATGAAACCGCGCGTGGCCTCCAGGAACCCTCGATTGATCAGGTGAGCCTCGTTCCGGGTGATCACGACGGCGGTGAGCGATGGTGGCGAGCTTCCGGCTGACACGGCCGCAGTCTACCGCGAGACGACGACCCCGACCGGACAGGAAACGCCGGTCCCGCCAAGACCGCAGTACCCGCTCGGATTCTTGTGGAGGTACTGCTGGTGATAGTCCTCGGCGTACCAGAACTCCGGGGCCGGGCCGATCTCGGTCGTGATCGCCCCGAACCCGGCCGCGCCCAGTTTTACTTGGAACGCAGCGCGCGAGGCCTCGGCAGCCGCCGCCTGCGCTTCGGAGTAAGTCAAGATCGCGGAGCGGTACTGCGTGCCGTGGTCATTCCCCTGGCGCATCCCCTGGGTGGGGTCGTGACTCTCCCAGAAGATCTCGAGGAGTTGCTCGTAGGTGATTTTCGAGGGGTCGTACACGACGCGGACGATCTCGGTGTGGCCTGTCTTCCCCGTGCACACCTCTTCGTAATAGGGGTTCGCCGTGAACCCGCCCGCGTACCCGACCTGGGTGGACACCACCCCAGGCGCCTGCCAAAACTTCCGCTCCGCCCCCCAGAAGCACCCCATCGCGAACAGCGAGAGCTCGCTCCCCGCGGGAAACGGCGGCTCCATTGGCGTGCCTGAGACCTCGTGCTTGACGGGAATCTTGAAGAGCCGGCGCGGCCGCCCGGCGAGCGCGGTTTCTTTCGTCACCATCAGCGTCTTTTCGGACTTGGAGGAGTTCATGTTGGCCACCTCAGGGACAGTACCGATGATTATATCCTCTCCCCTTCCGAAGGAGCCCACCATGCTCGTCCTCGCGTTCGCCTTCTCACTCCTGTTCACAGAAAAAACGATGCGGCTCGATTACTTCCACACGGGAGACCACGGCCGCGAGATCGTGGCGCTCGATCGGATCGTGTCGGACGGCCCGTGGGCCGGGAGCACGACGCGGCTCCTCGACGACTTGAACCTCGGCACCTACCTCTTCGAGGTCGTCGACCCCGACACGAACCGCATGCTCTACTCGCGCGGATTCGCGTCGCTCTACGGCGAGTGGGAAGCGACCGGAGAGGCGAAGACGGCCGCGCGCACGTTCCATGAATCGCTGCGCTTCCCCTGGCCGAAGGCACCGGTGCAGGTTGTCTTGAAGAGGCGCGGGGCCGACGGATTGTTCCGCGAGATCTGGACGACGCGCATCGATCCGGCTTCACCCGCCGCCAACGCGTCGGACGTCGCGCCGAAGGGCAAGATCTGGACGGTTTTCGAGAATGGCCCGCCCAACGAGAAGGTCGACCTCCTGATCCTCGGCGAGGGGTACACCGAAGCCGAGCTTCCGAAGTTCCACGCGGACGTGGATCGCCTGACCAACAAGCTCTTCGCGACCGAGCCGTTCAAGTCCCGCAAGAAGGACTTCAATGTTCGCGCGATCGACCTCCCCTCCGCGGTGTCGGGGGTGAACCGCCCTCACGTCGGGAAGTTCCGGCGCACCGCGGTGTCGGCCTCGTACTACGTCTTCGAGTCCGAGCGGTACATGCTGACCGAGGACAACCGCGCGTTGCGCGACGTGCTCTCCCAGGCGCCGTACGAGTTCATCGAGATTCTCGCCAACGAGAAGCAGTACGGAGGGGGCGGGATCTACAACTTCCAGGCAACGGCGAGCGTCAACACGGCGTTTTCCGAGTACGTCTTCGTACACGAGTTCGGCCACCATTTCGCGGGCCTCGCCGACGAGTACTACATGTCCCCGGCGGTCACGACGGAGTTCCCGAAGGACCAGCCGGAACCGTGGGAGCCGAACGTCACGGCCCTTCGCGATCCGTCGAAGCTGAAGTGGCGCGACCTCGTCGCCGCCGCGATGCCGCTGCCGACACCGTGGGACAAGGACGCCTGGGAGGCGAAGGCGCGCGCGTTCCTGAACCGGCGTCTCGCGCTGATCGAGAGGAAGGCGCCCGAGGCCGAATTCGACGCGCTCTTCAGGGAGCAGCAGGCCTCGGATACGCCGATGCTCTCCGGGATGGCGTACTCGGGGAAGGTCGGCGCCTTCGAGGGCGCGGCGTACCAGGGGAAGGGGCTCTACCGGCCGCAGACCGACTGCATCATGTTCACGCGCGACGAGGTAGGCTTCTGCAAGGTCTGCCGCAAGGCGATCGAGAGAGTGATCGACCTCTACGCCGCACCGCCTACGGGAGAGTCTTCGACAGCTCCAGGAATTTGATCCGGTCGCTCTTTTCAGGATCGGCCGTCGCCGGGTGGAAGTAGAAGAAGATCGCGTCGATTCTGGCCGACTGACCGGACGGCACCTTGAACGAGAAGGTCTCCGACCTCGTTTCATCAGGTGCGAGCCGCGTGTCGGAGACGACTTTGGCCGCTTTCAGGAACGCCACGTACTCCTTCTCTATCGTCTTCCCCTCGGCATCGGCCAGGACCCGCGTGTAGATGCGCTTCTGGGTCTCGATCGTCACCCCCGCCGACGTGGCGCGCACCTCGAGGATCACCTGGCGCATCGGCGATCCGGTGGGGAGGAAATGACCGGCCCCCTCGTTCTTGACCGTGACCGCGACGTCGATCGTCCTGCCGTTTCGTGAAGCGGTGAGCTTGGCGGTCAGCGCCTTGTTCAAGTGGCTGACGGAGTGGCTGCCCGGCATCGCGTGGAGGTTCACGAGGTGCGACGACTCGCGACGCACGCGCGGCTCGACGACGGATCCCTTGACGAGCTCCATGTGGCACTGCTGGCACTCGAGGTCGCCCTTCCCGCTGGGGCTTGCCTTCCATTCGCTGTAGGTGGTGACCACCGAGAATCCGCCGGCGTTCTTGTACTCGTGGCAGACGGCGCACAGCAGGGCCGACGTGTGAACGCTCGAATAGGCGGTGCCGTGGGCGGGGGAAACCGAATTCCTCGAGGGACCGCTCTTGACGTTGCCGAACTGGACGACAGCCTTGGGGTTTGGGCCTTCGTCTTTGACCTCGCGGATCGAATGACAGTAGTCGCAGGTCACCCCTTCCCAGCTCACCTTGCGGGCGAGGTCCGTGTCGCCGAGCAGTCCCGACGCGGGGGCGTGGCAGCCGAGGCAGATCTTTCGAGCCTCGACGCCGAATTCGTTCTCGGCGGCGTCGAACGCGTCGAGAAAGACCGGGCTCGTCATCGCGTTCGCATGGGCGGACGTTGCCCAGGAGTCGCGGATGGCGCGATGACAGCGACCGCAGAGCTCCGCGCTCGCGGGCGCCGGCAGCTTGCCGACCGCGGCCGTCGGCGGGACCAACGCCAGGACGATCGTCACGATGACGGCACGACGCATAAGATCCCCCACCAAGGCGCTAGTGGGCCGCCTCGTCCCGCTTCATGGGCGGAAGCAACGTCACGAGCACCCACAAGATGACGAACGGGAGCGCCAGGAGAACCAGGGCTGGCAGCAGTCCCTCCTTCGTCGCGAATCCCATCTTGTAGGTCGTGTATCCGAGAAAGCTCTTCGAGAAGAGCTGCCCGCCGATGACGACGTTCCAGCGCATCGCGAAGATCCCGCAGATCGTTAGAGAGGACGCGATCACGTAGAGCCCCTCGCGGGCGCGCGCGCTCATGGATACCAGCTGCACCATCGCCAGGAGCCCGATCGGAACCAACGTTCCGATAATGATTTGGAGGACGATCTGCGACATGTACAGGCGCGTGTGGACCATGAAGTTCAGGGTCTTGAGCGACTCGTCGGCCTCGTAGTTGCGGTGAATCAGATCCAGCATCTCGAGGGAGAAATCGATCAGAAACGCGTAGAAGAGATAGCGCGCCATCGTGTCCAGGCAGGGGATGCTCCTTTTGATCCCGTTGAGGAAGCAGTACACGATGTAGAGAAGGAGCACGGCCGCGATGCCGGAGACGATCGCCGAAAAGAGAAAGACGATCGGCATCAGGGGGGTCGACCACCAGGGGTTGGCCTTGATCGACCCGAAGAGAAAGCCGACGTACCCGTGCAGCAAGAACGCCGACGGGATGCCGATGATCGTGATGAAGCGGCCGATCTTGTCGTCGATCTCCAGAGCGCGCGGGCTGATGTTGTACGAGCCCAGAGCCATCGCGCGGTAGACGTGGCGACGCCATCCCGTTTCATGGAGGGCCATGGTCACGATCTCTTTCCTGTAGTCGAGCCAGATCTCGATGACCAGGACCGCGAGGAGGTACCAGAGGTAGACGAACCCGAACATCGCCATCGCCGAGGTGGTGTGCGGGGTCAGGTACATCTCGAACGAACGCTCGGGGTGGCCGAGGTGAAGCTGAAGGGGGAGCGGCGCGACGATCATGAACGACAGCGCGGTCAGGAGCGCGAGACGGTACGTGGGCTTGACCTCCTCGACGTTGAAGACCCGCTCGAGCGAAGCGAGGATGAACGCGCCCGCGACGATGCCGGTGAGGAACGGGTACAAAACGATGAGGATGCTCCATTGGAGCTCGATCTCGTTCGGGTACATGAACCCTTCGACGCTGTGGAGTATCGCTTCCACCTTGGGCTCCTCGACCTAACGCACGGCGCCGTCCAAGCCCTTGTACGAGAGCTTGGCCCCGGTGGCGAGATACGGTTTGAGCACTTGCACCTTCTGCGTGCGCAGCAGCTCGTGAAGGGGGTCTTTCGGGTCCTTGAGGTCCCCCAGCAGGCGGGCCCCCGTCGGGCAGGTCTCGCAGCACGCCGTCGTCAGCCCCTTGGTGATGCGGTGATAGCAGAGGGTGCACTTGTCCACGGTCTGCGTTCGCGGGTCGATGTAGCGGCAGCCGTACGGGCACGCCTGCACGCAGTAACGGCAGCCGAGGCAGTACGTCTTGTCGACGAGCACGACGCCGTCGGGACTGTCGAAGGTCGCGCCGACGGGACAGACCTGGGTGCATGGCGAATCGGTGCAGTGGTTGCACATCTTGGGAACGAAGAAGCTCTTCGAACCGTCGCCGTCGCGGAAGCGCTCGGGGAAGCCGTCGTAGCCGCCGTTGGGCGAATCGACGATCGGGAGGCGGTCCTCGCGCAGATTCGCGAGATCGGGCGGCGGGATGTGGTAGCGCTCGACCCAGGTCCGGAAATAGAACGGCTCTCGCAAGACGTTATTTTCGGCCTTGCAGGCGCGCACGCAGTTCCCGCAGCCGATGCACTTTTCGATGTCGATGTAGAACGCCCACCAGTGGCGCGTGAGGTCGTAGCCCGGCGCCGCCTCGGGCGTGCCCGCGAGGATGAAGTCCCAGGCTTTCGTCGCGGCTCCGAAGAGCAGGATGTACTTCCCGGTCTTCTCGAGGAATTCGCGGCGGCCCAATTCCATGTCGGCTACTCCTTAACCGGCAGTGGCGCGTGGGGGTCGTGGCACTTGATGCAGTTGTCGTCGTCCGCGTGCTCTTTCGGGTTGATCTGCGGAAAGTTCCTCGGCTTCGCGAGATTTTCCATGTGGCACACGAGGCACAGCGTCTTGGCGTTGGGCTTTTCCGGGACCACCGTCGACGGATCGGCGACGTGCGCCTGAAGCGGACCGTGACAGGCCTCGCACCCGAGCCCGGCGTGCTTGCCGTTCTTCTTCACGGCGTTGATCTCGTCGTGGCAGTCGAGGCAGGCCGCGCGTCCGGCGAACGTGACATCGCGGGCGCGAATTTCCTCGAGCGCGGCGGCGCGGTAGTGGCCGTAGACGCCGAAGGTCGCGGGTGTCAGGACGGCCCGGGCCACGAGGAAAACGACGAGAAGGGCCAGGAATACCCCTGCGAGTCGGAACAAGTGCTCGGCGTCGCGAAGTAGGTCACGCATGACTGGGTGGATATAACAGACTGCGCGCGTCGGTTTGGCTTCTAGCAGCGGAGCAAACAGAGCATTTTTATCGTTTGGAGGTGGGGCCTACCGGACCATCTTGAACCGGCGCCCGGCGGCCGCCGTAGCGAAAAACGCGGCATCCGACGCGCCCAGGCACAACGCGAGCACCGGAATGAACAGCGCTCGGGCGAACCAACCGCCGAGCGCCGCGATGGAACGATTCGGGGGTTCAGAGCAGGGGTGCGAGGTCGAGCCGGCGTGCGGCCCGCGTGAGCTTCACGTCGAGCGACCAGAGTTTCGTGCGCGTCAACGCTGCGGCCGCCAGAAGGTGCGCATCGATCCAGCCGATTCCCGTCCCCATGAGGCGATGTCGTTCGACGAACGTCAACGCTTCGTCGTCCGACGCCGCGACGACCGCCGGGAGCTTTCGCAGGAGATGGAGCACGTCGGCACGCTTCGCGAGATTGCCGCACGCCAACTCGCCCACGACGAACGGATGCGTTCGGACCTGACCCTTCTCGAGGAGGGCTTCGAGCCGAGGGTTGCCGTTTCGAAAGTGATCGACCCAGACCGAAGTGTCGACGAGCACTATCCGTTCTTCTTGGGTCGCCGGCGGGGGACCGAACGCAGACGGGGTTGACTCGCTCCGAGCGCGGCGAGCCGGCGTGCGCTCTCTCGCGCGATCAACGCCTCGAGTCCGGCGTGCACGATGGCGGTTTTTTCACCGAGCCCCGTCAGGCGCTGGGCCTCGCGGAGGAGAGTGTCGTTCAGGATGAGCGTCGTTCGCATGCATATGAATATGCACTAAGAGTATGCTCTCGTCAACGCGCGCTGCTCGCAGCGCGGCCGCTCTTCAAGGACGCGTTGCAACCTTGATTGCGGCGTCGGGAATGCCGGCGTCCTTCCAGCGCAGGATCTCGTCCACGGTGAGAGGACGGGAGAGCTTTCTCTGCTCGACGTACGCGACGACGACGTCGTCCCCCACACCGCCGGCCTTGAGGCGTAGGAGGTCGGCGAGAAGAGCGTCGGGCTCGACCGCGGTGGGGGCGGCGAGGGGCGCGTGCGGAACAGGGGCCACCGTGTCGAACTTCACCAACGCAAGACCCTGGGCGAGCGCCCGGCTGAGCGCAAAGCTCAAGGCCTCGTTGCACATCGAGGCGCGCGCGTCGACGCCCGGCCGCTTGGACTCTCCGCTCGCCTCGCCCGTCCACAACACGCCGTCGGCGCGGTCCGTCAGCGAGACCATGAAGCGGACCTCGGCGATGTAGGTCGAGCCGAACGTGTCGGACCTCTCGTTGACGTAGTACTTCATGAGCGCAAGACGGAGTTTGAAATCGGCATCGGGCGCCACACGGACCGACCAACCTTGGAGCACCTGGCTCACCTGCACCTCAACCGCCGGAACGACCGGCTGTTCGGAGCGCCAGGCGTAGACGTCTTCTCCCTTGACGCGTAGCCCACCGACAATCGCAGGGTCCTCCGCGCCGCGCGCGTCCACGACGACGAGCGAGAGCGGCCCCGCGGTGAAAAGGGGCGCCATCGCGGGAGGCGCGACCGCGGGCTTTTCCGTCTTCTTGGGAAGCTTGAGCTGCAGGGTGATCGGCTTCGACGCTGCCCCCGCCGCTGAAACGAAGAGGATCGCGGAGACAACGAGGGCTGCGTGTAATCTGATATTCGTCATGACACTAGTCTATGGGAGACGGAACGGGGACAGTCCCCTTTTCGGAGGAACTGGAATGAAAAAGGACGAATCGGCCCTCGAGGAAGCTACGGCGTTGCTTCGTAGCACGAAGACGCGTATCGCGGTCGTGGGCGCCAGCAACGACCCGTCGAAATACGGGAACATCATCGTCAAGAACCTGATGGCGCACGGCTACCAGGTCCTCCCGGTGAACCCGAAGGAAGCCACGATCGCCGGATTGCCGGCGTTTCGCTCGCTCGCCGACGTCCCGCAACCCGTTGACATCGTGGACGTCGTCACGCCGCCCGCCGTCACCCGCCAGGTGCTGAGGGACGCGAGCGAAGCAGGCATCGGCCTGGTTTGGCTGCAAGACGGCAGCTTCGATCAGAACGTCATCGACGCCTCTGCTGCCGCCCCGTTCAAGACGGTGCACCACGCTTGCATCATGGTCGTCGCGAGCCAAGCAGCATCGCCATCGCCCAAAGCGGAAAGATCTTGAGGTAGTTGTCGTAATGAATTGCGCAGGTCTTGTTGAACATCCCCGCGATGTGCTCGTCAGGGAAACTCCCGTCGGCACGTTGCCGCTGGGTGAGGAACGCGACACCGCGGCGCACCTCCAAGCTCCCGCCGCGTCCGGCCGCCGTCAGCGCCAGAAGCGCCCAAGACGTCATCACGGCCTGCCCCGCTTCGGCGTGAACGTACGTTCGTGCGCGGCAGCTCTCCGGCGTCTCGCCCCAGCCTCCGTCCTGAAGCTGCTTGGCGAGTAAGAAATCCGCGGCGCGCAACATCGCGGGGTGGTCGGCGGCGAGTCCCGCCGCCCGGAGCCCCCACGTGCCGAACCAGGCGCCGTAGGTAAAGCAGATCCCCCACGATCCTTCCCACGACCCGTCGCTTCGCTGCGCGCCGAGCAGGAAATCGCGCCCACGCGCGATGGCCGCGTGGATCGCAGCATCGTGCGCGCCGGGGTAGCGCGCGCGGAACGCGGCGAGCGCCTGCATCGAGGCGGAGGTGCACTCGACGTAGGAGGGATCGATCATGATGTCGGCGAAGCAGTCCGACGGATTCAAGCGCTCGAGCCACGCGGGGCCACGCGTCCGTTCGTAGGTCGCCCAGCCTCCGTCCACGTTTTGCATCGCCAGCAGAAGATCCGCAGCCTCCGTCAAGCGCTCGGCGGGAATCGGGTGGGCGACGAGAGGGGCAAGGAGCAGCGACGCCTTCAGTCCCTCCGCGGTGCAATCGCTGATCGGCCAGCCGTGCGCTCGCGTCGAGAACGGCCACCCGCCCGTCGATCGGTCGCGGTAGGAGCGTAGGCGATCGGGAACGTCCGCCTGGACCTGGTTGGCCTCGATGAAGCGATGCGCGGCGTGCAAGGCATCGCGTTGCTCGTCGTGGCGACCGGTCGCCATCATCGCCTGCGCGGCGAACGCCGTGTCCCACAACTCCGACGAGTTGTACCCCTGCATTTTGACGCCGTCTTTGGCGCGCCACAGATAATCCGGAAGACGTTTGAGATGAGCTGCTAACTCAGGGCCACCGGGGTTTTCGAAGTGCCAGACGAGCGTGTTGAACAGCTTGTTCACCGGACCGAGGCAAATGAAGTCGGTGGCGGCGTCCTCGGCGCGGATGATCGCAAGCACTCGGGCCAGCGCCTTCGCGCGCAGCCGGGCCGGTCCGAAGCGTTCCGCCGCGTCGAGCACGCGAAACGCGGTGCGCGCGAGGCGCGAACGGGGTACGTACCGATCGGTGGGCGAAACGGTGTCCCGCGCGGCGCGCCAATCGACCTGATTCCACGGGGTGTCGGCGTAAAGCTCCGCGCGGATGGCGCCAAGCTGGGCATCGAGCGGCGCCGTGCTGCTCCGGCCGTACAGGTAGGCCATGGGCAGGTAGACCATGCGGCTGTGGCACCACAGTCGCGACGGGTGCATCGGGAGCGATTCTGGGAGAAGCCACAGCTCGGGTGGGACGGGGTGCAGGCCCTTCCAATCGTAAAGACCAAGAACCGCGAGCACGAACTTCCCCCAGGACGCCGAAGCCAACGGCCCACCGTGCGCGGCGATGAACGCCCGCGCGTGGACGAGGCCCGGATCCGTGGGAGCGGCATCGAGGAACCGGAGCGCCACGTACGAAAGGACGCTCGTGAACACGTGGCTCGCCCCCTCCACGTGTAGACCCCAGCCGCCGTCTTCGTTCTGGTGAGCGCGGAGGTAGGCCTCCATGCCGGCACGCGTGCCGGCGTCGATCGAAAAGCCTACCGTCCGCGCGGTCGCGATGAAGATGGGAAGAAGAAAAAGCGGACCGCCGTAGTCGCCCTTCCACGAGCCCGACGCGTCTTGTTTGGAAACGAGATGAGCCAGAGCGGCTCCGATGGGATCGGCGGGCTGGCCTAGCGGCAGGGCATCATTCAAGGAGGCCCTCCCCAGAGGGGGAAGGCAGGCGAACTCCGCGCCCGGTAGACCCGCCGCACGGCTCGGGGGACGATCGAAGCGACGGGCCAGCGCATCCAGCCCCCAAGATGCATCAACATCCCGGGCATGGTACGCCAACCACGGAGCAAGTCCTCGCGCACGAGGTCCCAAAGAACGGCCTGGAACGCGCCCACGAATTGCTCCGGCCGTGTGTCCGCGCAGGCCAGAATCCGCATCGTGCGGCTGCGCTCGTCCTTCGAGGCACGCCAGAGCCGGTAGACCGCCTGGCGAACCGCGACACCGCTCGGGTCGCGACGCGTCAGCGCCAGGTACAGCGCGCAGGCGAGCAATTCGGGGACCCAACTCTTGGCGTCGCGATGGCGACGGTAGCTCGCGACGTCGGGGGACTCCGCGACGCACTCGGCGTCGGCCAGACCCAAGCTCAACCCGGCCGCGGTCATCGGGTGAAAGTAGCCGACCGCGTCGCCGGCCAACGCCACTTTCCCACGGCCGTAGTGAGCTCGCGGCCGGAATCCGGCGGCCGCCCACTGCACGCGTTTCTCGTCGAGCGCCTTGCGGAACTCGCCAACAACCGCCGCCGGCAGCACGTGCCGATAGGTGTCCCAGAGCGCCTCGGGATCGCCGCGCCGCAACCGTCCGACGACGACGAGCGGAACGTCGAAGCAAACGCGCACGCGGCGCGCGTCGATGCGGTACATCAACACCGGACCCGGCCCCCCCACGAGGACGTGCCCGTACCCTTCGAAGGGGAGTAGGACGTCGCGCAGTTCGACTCCGGCGGTGTAGGCCATCGCGGTCGCATCGTCCTTGAGCGCGAGCGTGCGGCGAACCACCGACGAGCGCCCGTCGGCGCCGACGACTCGGTCCACCTCGATCGTGGTGATCCCGCCAAGCCCGTCCGCGTTTTCGACGGTGACACTGCCGTCCACGATCCCGCGGACCCGCGCACCCAATCTCAGTTCGATGCCCGGATGTGAGGCCGCGCGGCCGCGCACGAGCGACACCAAGCTCTCGTGCTCGAGCGAGACCCCCCGCATCCCGTCGGGATACGGCAGCATGATCGGCGCGGAACCGTCGTCGGGGAACACGACGAAGCCTCGGCCATCCGTCGCGCCGGCGGCCTCTGTGGCAACGTCGATTCCCAGACGGCTGAGGACCTCGACACCCGGCGGATGGAGCCACTCGCCGGCGAGCCGGCGCGACGCCACGGGGTTCGCTTCAAAAACGACCACCCTGGCGTCCCGCTGCGCGAACGCGAGGGCCGCGGCCGACCCGATGGGGCCCGCACCTACGATGGCAACATCGAAGTTCTTGGGATTCCCGCTCGGGCGCATAGGAAAGTATCGCACGGACCGCAAGAGACTGTATAAAGTTTTGGCGCCTGCGGGGCCTCAGATCCCGACGATCTTCCACTCCCCGGTGCTCGTCCGCTCGAAGAAGATCCACTTGGGCCGCATTCCTTTCCTCAGGGCTCGAATCGACCAGAACGGGCCCAGATCGCCCTCCGCGACGTACCCCGTGAACGAGCCCACGGTCTCGCGAAGTTTTTCCAGGGGGAGCGCATCCACGTCGGGCCCCAACTCGACCAACGCCGAAGAGGTGAGGCACGACAGAACGAGGGCGCGGTTGCCATCTTTTACGGCTCCGACGAACGTTTTCAGCGTTTTTTCAGGCGTCGCCCATCGGGCGTCGACCGGGCCGCTGGGCGGCGTGGGCTCTGGAGGACGTGGCCTGGGTGGTGGCGCCGCGCGCGGAAGCGCCGCGGGCTTGGCCTTGGGCTTGGCTTTGGGAGCCAGCGGCGGCTTAGCCAATGACGGCGCCGCCTCGAGGCACGGTTCGTCCTGATAGACGACCTGTCCCTTGGCGTCCGTACACTCGTAGATCTTGCCCTCCTCGGCCGGAGCAAGGAGGCCCAGCGCCAAGAGCGGCGCCGCCGACAGGAGGACAAGTCCCGAGACACGCTTCATTCCTTGGGCTCCAGTCCAGAATCTAGACGCGATCGCATGAACATGCGACTGGCCAGCCATGGCCAATCGTCGTAACTTTCGTCAAATGCAACGGAGGAATGGATCCATGAACTCACGTAACGGTCTTCGCTCCGCTTTCGCGGCGGTCTTGTGTTTGGCAGGCCTTTCATGGACACCCGTGCGGGCGCTTTGCGACACGGCGGCCCCCGCGCTCACGGCGTTCGGATTCACCCCGTCGACGATCAACACGACGTTAGGGTCACAAACCGTGACCTGCAACATGACGCTCACCGACGCGCTATCCGGCGTGACGAGTGCGTCTTGCATGTTTATTTCGCCCGATTCTGTCTACTCCCAGAGCTGCAACGCCG
>Ga0315273_10001852_pt1 | contig 24502 bp, 25 predicted proteins | sample YL17G02_0_MG_FD_205753 | JGI IMG/M metagenome (GOLD analysis project Ga0315273, IMG submission 205753) | Sediment microbial communities from Yellowstone Lake, YNP, Wyoming, USA - YL17G02_0 | ecosystem: Environmental > Aquatic > Freshwater > Lake > Sediment | place: USA: Wyoming | collected... | reverse complement strand
CAGCCGCTCGCCGGCCCATCGTATCGAGCCGACCAGAGCTTCGCGCCGGTCCCCGCCCGGTACGCGACCGTCGCGTAGTCGCCGGCGGTCCCTCGTCCCATACTCTCGCCAGTGACGTAGACGCGCGCGCCGTCCGACGTGACGGCGATCGCGTTCGCGGAGGCGTATTTGTCGGCCGTGCCGTCGTACCTCCTCGACCAGACCGTGGCGCCCGTGTCCGTCCGGTACGCGACGGTCCCGTAGGCACCCGTCGACGGCCCCGACGAGGTTTGGCCGGTGACGAACACCGTCGACCCATCGGGGCTCACCGCGAACGCGTTCGCGTAGTCGTACGCCCGTGGCGGACCGACGTAGCGCCTCGCCCAGACCCTGGCGCCGGACCCGGCGTCGTACGCGACCGTGCCGAAGTCGGTCCCCCGATCCCGCCCCTCGGCCGTGCCGGAGACGAAGATCACCGACCCGTCCGGGCTCGCGGCGATCCCCAGCGGCGTCCCCTCCGTGAAGCGGAGCGATCCGGCATCTCGCCTCGTCCACCGGGGGGCTCCGGTCGCCGCGTCGTACGCGAGCAGGGCGTGGGAGCGCTCGCCGCCGACGCCTGCGCTCAGGACGGACACATAGACGGCCTCACCGTCGGGGCTCACCGCCAACGATTGCGCCCCGTCGCTGCTGTCATCGGGGGCCCGGTAGCGGTTCGCCCAGAGCTCCCGGCCTGTCGAGGCGCGATAGGCCACCGTCACGGCGTCGGACCGCGTCGCGATGCGCTCGGTGGTCCCCGTGACGAAGACGCGCGAGCCGTCGGGGCTCACGGCCAGCCCGCGAGCGAAGTCCTGCACCCTTACGGGCCCATGGCGACTGACCCACATCCGCACGCCCGTCGACGCCCGGTAGGCGATCGTGGCCATGTCGTCGCTCCCACGCCCGTAGCTCGTCCCCGAGACGAACACCGTCGAACCGTCGGGACTCACGACGAGCGAGTCGACATAGTCCTCGGCGCCCGCCGGTCCGTCGTAACGGTCCATCCACCGCAGGGCGCCGGTCCGCGCGTCGTACGCGATCGTGACGAAGTCGTAGTCGGGCCATCGCAGGTAGCCCGTGCCGGCCACGAACACCGTCGAGCCGTCGGGGTCCGTGGCGATCGCATGCGCGAGGTTGAAGAAGGTCCCCCCGTACCGGCTGGTCCACAGCTGCGACCCGCCGCCCGCGGCCGTCGCTGGCGCAGCCACCCAGGCCACCCCTAGCGCGAGGACGAACGACAGTCCTGCCGCGAGCCTTCGAGCGCACGCCCCCCGCCCGGCGAACCGGCCTCGGGATCCATCCCTCATGATGCCAGCCCCTTCGGTTCTCTCCACGCCAGCGTGCTTCGTGAGGGAGCGGTCGATCTGTGCCATCGGCCCCCAGCGTCGCGGGACCATCCGCACCGGCCCGCCACGAGACCGGTCACCGGGAGAGGTACCCTCGCGGGGAAGGCGGTGACGACCCATGCGGCAGATCTGGCTCCTGCGTCACGCGAAGTCGAGCTGGGACGACCCCAGCCTCTCCGACGAGGATCGCCCGCTCGCCCCGCGGGGGGTGCGCGGCGCCGCGGCGATGGCTTCCTACCTCTCGACGGTCGACGCCCCCCGTTTCGTGCTGTGCTCGACGGGGCTCCGGGCGCGCCAGACGCTCGCCACGGTCCTCCCCTCGCTCGGCCCTGAGCTCGAGATCAGGATCGAGCCCGAGCTCTACACCTTCGACGCCGACGTCCTGCTCGAGCGGCTCCGTCGCGTGGACGACGACGTGGCCTCCGTCATGCTGGTGGGCCACAACCCGGCGCTCGAGGAGCTCGCGCTGGGCCTCAGCGCGGGCGGCGAGCTGCGCGACCGGCTCGAGGAGAAGTTCCCGACGGCGGCGCTCGCCGCGATCGACATGCCCGACGGGCCGTGGAGGTCGCTCCGCGAGGGGACCGGCGACCTCTCACGGTTCGTGGTGCCGAGCGACCTCGCGGCCGGCGACCCGCCCGCCTGAGCTCGAGGGTCGCCTACCCGCTCCATCCGGGCTCGCGGCGTGGCCACGCGCCGGTGCACCACAGCGCCCACACGATCAGCACCGGTTGCGCGACGAGCCGGCCCCACCGCTGGGCGGGCGTGTCCAGGCCGAACGCGTCGGTGCCGGCGATCGCCTGGTAGAGGTTCCCCGGGAAGACCAGCACGAGGAAGACCGCGAGCGCCCACCCCGCTCGGCGCCGCCATTCCCTCCGGGTGAGCAGCAGCCCGAGCCCGAGCCCGATCTCGACGACACCGCTCACCCACACGATCGGCGTGCGCAAGGGCAGCCACGTCGGCACCTGCCCCAGGAAGGCGTCGGTCGAGATCAGGTGCATGACCCCGGCGAACAGCATGAACCCCGCGAGCACCCAACGGAACGCCGAGCGCACGAGGGCCCCGTTCACCAGTCGATCGAATCCGCGCGGTCGACGATACGCCGGAGCTTCGTGCCGTCGGGCCGGATCGCCCAGAGCTCGCCGCAGGTGTGGCAGGTGCGTCGCCAGTCCCGATAGACGATCCAGCGGCCGTCGGGCAACCGATCCGGCAGGGTGGCCAGCTCGGGCCCGAGGCCGCGAAGCCCGGTCCCGTCGATCCGAACGCGCGCGATCCCCATCGGCCGATCGTCTCCACACGTTCGGGTCATGTTCTGGTGCTCGAAACCGATCGCCAGCCACGCGTCAGCATGCGACCCACCAGAGGGCCGACCCATGCCGACCGTCACCCGGGCCGTGGGACCTCGCCGATGCTGAGCGGGCTTACTTGCCGCCGACGCTGAAGTTGGAGCCGCTCGAGCCCGAGCTTCCTTTCGCCTTCTTGGCGGCCCGCTTCTCCTTCAAACTCTTGCTTGCCGCCGTCTTCGAGCCCTTGCCTCCGCCTTTGTCCTTGCTGGCCATGACTGCCCCTTCCGTGGGCGAGATGTCCGCCCACAATGTCACACCCTGCTACTCCCCTGCGAGGCTCATCCGATAGATCTCGTCACCGCCGTCGATCTCGCGGAGCGCCGCGTGCGTCGTGCCGTCGGCTGACAGCGACTCCCACGCCGTGCCGAACCATGCCTCGGCCTCGGCCTGCGTCACGAACGTCTCCGAGGTCCCACGCTCGGCGCCATCCCTACCGATGAACACCCACTCGACCATGCACTTCCTCCCCTTGTCACTTCACGACGGTCGCGGTCTTCGCCGAGAAGGCCGTCACCGATCCGGTGGCGTTCCTCCCCGTCACCTTCAGCCGGATCGTCTTCCCCAGGTCGGTCGTGGTCGGCGTATAGGTGGCGTACTTCGCGCCGGTGATAGCGGAACAGCTCGACCCGCACCGCTGCCACTGGTACGCGAACGACGCCGCGTACTTCCACGTCCCCACGGTCGCCGTGAGCGTCACGCCGACCTTCGCGCTCCCGTTGATCATCGGAAGCGTCAGGTCGAGTGGAAGCGGGAGCGGCACCGTGGTCGTCTGCGGAGAGGCCGCCGGCAGCGACGCGGTGCCGCCGCCGTAGGCGATCACCGTGACCTGGAGCTTCGCGCCGACGTCGGCGTCCCCGACGAGGTACGACGCGCCAGTCGCGCCCTCGATGTCGGCGCACGTGGTCGTGCATCGTTGCCACCGGTAGTCGTACGACGAGGGGGCCGGTGCCCAGGCGCCGGGCGAGACAACCACCGAGGATCCGATCGTGGGCGTCCCGATGATCGCGGGCAGCGTCGTGTTCACGGGCGGGCCCTCGATCACCGGATCGGTGAGCGCCGACGACACCGGGTCCGACATGCCCCAGAGGTTGATACCGACCACGGTGAGGCGGAGCCGGGCGCCGAGATCGTCCGATGACACGGTGTAGGCGGGGCCCGACGCCCCTGCGATCGGGACGCAGTCGATACCGGCCTCGCATCGCTCCCATCGATACGCGAACACATAGGGACGGCGCGCCCACTCGCCGGTGATCGCGGTGACGGCCCGCCCGACCATAGGGGCGCCGCCCTCGATCGTCGGAGACTGCGGCACGGGCGGGAGGTCGTTCGGGACCTTCCCCGTGGGGCCGTTGAGGTAGTCGCGCAGCTGGATCCCGGCGGGGGCCAGGCCGCCACCACTCGCGCGGATCCCCATCGAGTCGGTCGTGCTCAGCACCCAACGGGACCACGAGAGGCCGAGGTCCTCGAAGAGCCCCAGCATGTGGGACTGGTAGACGTCGGCGTTCACCGTGTCCTTGCGCACGCCCCACTCACCGATCAACAGCGGCATCCCGGCGGCGGCCGTCTTGGCGACCGGCACGCGGATCACCTGCCATTGCTGGGCGAGGGTCCCGTCGTAGGTGGTGGTGTCCTGCATATGGGTGGCCGACCAGCTCGGGACCCACTCGTCCCCGGCCGCGTCGAACCCGGAGCCCGTGCGGCCGTTGTAGTAGTCGTGCCAGTCGAGGACGAGGTGGGGATCGGAGCCAAGCAGCGACAGGTCGGCGGTCCCGATCCCCTCGCCCCCTCCCCGTCCCATCACCACGATCGCGCGCCACGGGTCCAGCTCGCGCACCACGGGGATCATCGCGGCCTGCCACCGGAGGATCGAGTTCGTGGTCTCCGTCGTGGCGCCGAGCGAGCCGGGAGCGGGCTCGTTGATCAGCTCGTAGCCGATCACGTTCTCGTACGCGGCGTACCGTGAGACGAGCATCTGCAGGAAGGGCACGTACGCGGCCTTCGAGCGATCCGCCTCCGAGGTCCACCACGCGGCGCGCGCCGCGGCGCGCCCCGAGCCCGTCGCCGGGAACCGACCGTCGGCGTAGACCCACGCGGGGATCCCGTTCGAGCAACCCGAGGTGATCGACGCCCAGTACGGCGACCAACCGCACTGGTGGACGTCCAGCAGCACCTGCACGCCTGCATCTCGGAGCGCGCCCACCAGCGAGTCGATCTGTGCGAGCGCGGTAGGCGACCAGGCGTGCAGACCGTCGACGGGTGCACTCGGCTCAAGGTCAGACCACCGGAGGTACACGCGCACGAAGTTCGCCCCCGCCGCGAGCACGGTGCTCGCGGAGGTCGAGGGGTAGGCGTTCACCCCGCGGAGCACGACGGTCCCCCCGGTCCCATCCACGAACCGGGTGCCCACCGTGGTGATCGAGGGCGGAACGGCGGCAACCTGGGCGCCTGCCTCGGGCAGCGCCGTCGCGGCGAGCAGCACCAGCCCCAGCGCGATCAGCACGGAGATCGCGCGCGGGCGTCCCGCGACCGGAACGTGACGATCGGTCGGGAGCCCTGCACCGCGAGAACGCCGACCCAGACCGCTCACACCTGGAACCTATGCTCCTATGTCGCACTCCACAACCGAGCCAGGTGCGCCGAGTATCGGGCGATCCCCTCCTGGTCGACGCCGCCCATCCTCGTGAAGTGGCCGATGAACACGATCGACCCCGGTCCCTTCTGGATCGCCCACACCCCGTGGTTCGAGTTCGCGCTGGGCCTCCACGGCAGGAGGGCGCCGGTCCTTGCGTCCACGGCCGCCACGTGATGGCGCGTGGTCGCGTTGTCCGCGGTGCACTTCTGCGTGATGGTCCCGGCCGGTGGGTTCGGGGAGCACGCCGCCCCCACGTAGTTGAAATGCCCGCCCAGATAGAGGACGTCGCCGCGGAGCTCGCACCCTGTGGTGTCGCCGTCGTCGGCTGCCGCGAACACGAGGTCGGGGTGTCCGTCGGTGAGGTTCGTGACGAGCACGTTGAAGGCGCGCTCCTGTTGGTGCCACACCTTCCAGAACCCGCCGCACATGTAGGCCTTCGTGTCGGTGATGATCACGCGGTAGACGCGATGGGTCTCGTTGGGGATGCAGGTGGGGCAGTTGGTCGGGGCGTAGACGTCGGGGTTCCACGGACGGACGGTCTTCCCCGCTCCGGCGTCGACCGCGGCGACCTCGTTCCGGTTCGACCCGTTCACCTTGCCGAAGTGCCCTCCGAAGTAGACCGTCTTCCCGTCGGTGGACAGGTCGATCGAGAAGACGACCGGCGAGCATCGCGGCGGACATGGGTCGCCCCCGACCTGGCCCACGGTCGGTGCCCACGGCGTCAGCTCGCCCTTGCGGTCGAGCTTCGCGAGGCGCTGACGCGATGCCCCGTTCACCTTGCTGAACGAGCCTCCGACGTAGAGCTGGCCGCCGGCGTCGAGCCGGAACGTCCGCACCTCGCCGTTCGCCCTGGGCGCCCAGTTCAAGACATCGCCCGTGGTGGCGTCGACCGCGGCCAGGTTCGAGCGCAGCTTCCCGCCGACGGAGTCGAAGTTGCCGCCGAGATAGACCCGGGACTTCCATACGGCGATCGCCCACACGATCCCGTCGACCTTCGGGTTCCACCTGAGGAGGTCGCCGGTCTTCCGGTTGAGGGCCGCCGCGTGCTCGCGGACGACCTCGCCGACTCCAGGGTCGGCACCCGGGGGACGCACATGGGTGAACTCACCGCCCAGATAGATCGCCCCGTTGCCGAAGGCGACCGTCCGCACTATGTCATCGGTCTGCCACGACGGGTCGGGGGGCGCGGCCGACACGGCGTGCGCGGTGTCGAGCGGGAGCGTGGACCAGCTCAACGCCATCAGCGCCAGGATGAAGACGGATCTGCGCATGTCGAGTTGGGCCTCCTGAACGACGTGTGCGCGGGGGCTCGCCCGCGGGCCGGACGAGGTACGGCACCCGTTGTAGTTCCAAGGCTATACCGAGCACGCGGTAAGGGGAAATCGCGCGGCGCCCAGCTACAGCTCGCGCACCCAGGTCCCGCCGTCGCCTCGAAGGATCAGCGGCTTCCCGCCGGCCCGCCCGACTGCCCAGACGTCACGCCGTCCCATCCCGTCGACCGCCGTCAGTAGGCCCCGATGCGTCAGCACGTCGCCGGGGAGGGCGGGGGCCCACCATCCCTCCGAGGTCCGGATCAGGACGAGCGCTCGGGTCCGGCCGTAGGTCCGGAGCGTGCGGTAGCCGGCGACCCAGATCGCGCCGTTCATCGAGGCCACGTCGACCGCTTCCTCGAACGGCCCGCGGATCCGCGGTGCCGCCACGAGGCGCCAGCGATGGCCGTCCCACCGCTCGACAACGAGCTCGAGGCGGTTGTCCAAGAAGTCGCCGCCGTAGTCGGTTTGCAGCAGCTGCGATCCCACCGCCCACACCCGGTTCGTGCGCTGCACCTCGACGGCGACGAGATGGGCGTCCATCGTGACCCAGGGGTTGTAGTCGGGCAGGGGAGGCATAGCCGGCATCGCCCAGCGCCCGGCCGCGAACCGGTACGCCTGCGGTGCGGCGTACCACTCGCGGGCCCCGGTCACCCACATACGCCCCTCGGCGGCATCGACGGCGTCGAGCTCCCGCTCGCCGGTCATCGGGAAGGGCCGCCGTGTCCACTCCGAGCCGTCCCACCCCAGCACGAGGGGGTCGCCCCTGATCCGGCCCACGACGAACGCGCTCGTCGCGTCGATCGCGACGACGTCGGTCAGCTCGACGTAGTTGTGCAGCCCGGGAGCCGGTACGCGCGTCCACGTCACGCCGTCCGAGTGCAGGATCAGGGGATGCCACCACCGCCCGCTCGCCCGGTAGTTCCCGACGGCCCAGACGTCGTCGGCCGCCGCCGCGTCGACCGCGACCAGCCATGCGTCGGCCTCCCATCCACCCCGGGCGACCGGCGCCTCCGTCCAACCGGTGGCGTCACGATGGAGGATCAGCGGCCACTTGTCGCCGGTCGCATCGATCTGATGCCCCACCACCCACACGTCGTCGGGTGCCAGGACCGTCACGTCCATGAGGCGCGGCTTGACCCATGGGCTCGGCGCGCGTCCGGTCGCCGAGAGCGGCGGCGTCGGGGCGACGAGCAACGCCGCAATGACGGCCGCGACGGCGGCGAGCGCCACCGTCCCACCCACCGGTGAGTTACGTCGCGCCGTCTTCATGTCGCACCATCCCTCCCCTTACAGGCGCCAGAGCCGCCCGTCGACCCCCGACGACCCCTTGAGCTGACGGTTGCCGACGAGCGAGGCACCGACCGCGTCGACCGCGACGCCGGCGCCCCGGAGCCCCCCGCGGACGGGATCGAGGATCTGTCGTCCGTCCGGTTCGCCGGAACCCGTGAACGTCCGGAGCACCAAGGCCACGGCGAAGGACCCCGTGCCGGCGCTGCCGATCGTCACGACCTTCCCGTCTGCCGCGAGCGCGACGTCCTCGACATCCGGCGTCTGCTCGCCGCCCCAGGTCTGGGTCCAGCGAACGTCACCCTGGAGCGAAAGCTGGGACAACCACCCTCGGGTCGGAGACTCCGATGAACCGGGGACGTGGGTGCAGAGCTCACCGGCCACCACCAGGGTCGTGCCCCGGACGTCGACCGCCACGGCGGCGTCCTCGTCCTGGTCACCACGCTCCCGGATGACGCGCGTCCACCGGCGCTCGCCGTTCGGACCGAAACCCGCGATGAAGGACTCCTGGTCGGAGGTGTCGAGCCCCAGGTCGCGCTCGACGTACCCCGCGACGAAGAGCGAGCCGGCCGGGCCGATCGCGAGGTCCGCCGTTGCCACACGCACGTCGGTGCCCGCCGCCACTCGGACCCGCGTCTTCCATGCGAACGCGCCGTCCAGGCCGTACGCACGGATCCACGAGTCCGTCGGTCCCACCATGTCGTCGTACTCGAACCCGGTGATCGCTAGCCCGCCGGACCACGAGTCGATGCCGGTGGCCTCGGACTGGCGAGGCCGCGTCTTCCAGCCGGCAGCTTGACGCGTCCACCGCAGCGAGCCGTCGCGCGCGTAGGCCCGGATGAACCAGCCTCCCGATTCACACCCGTATAGGCAGTGCCAGCCGAAGCCGGCGACGTAGACGTTCCCGTCGGGCCCGATCGTCACCGCCTTGCCCGTGGTGCCCGCGGGCTCGTCCCGGATCGGCTTCCAGACGTCCTGCCAGAGCTTCGTCCCGCTCCGATCGAACGCGGCGACCAGGAACCCTCCATACTCGTCGACCGGGCGCTCGCCGGTGACCACCGTGAATCCCGTGCCGTCGGTGGCGACGTCAGCGAGCGTGGTCCCGATCGCGCGGCGCCACTGGAACGGCAGCGGAGACGCCTGCACCGGGAGGAGCCAGCCCGTCAGCGTGACGGCCATCAGTGCCGCGATCATCCGACGTGTCATGTGGGATTCACCTCTCCGATCCGCCCTCCACCTCCATCGTGAGTCGCAACCCCGGGATCGGACCATGCCGCAGGTCCCTGACGCCGCGGGACCCGAGCGCGCTCACCGGGTGCGGGACCTGCGACGCACCCACGGCATCGCCGCCGGGATCACCCGATCAGGGACAGGCCGTCCGGGAGACGAGCGCCGCGATCCGGGAAGGACTCCCGGAACATCACCGTCGCGAGCGCCTGCGGGAAGCGCTGGAAACGGCCTTCCACGTCCGACCGACCGGTCACGAAGACACGCAGGCCGGCGGGGGCGATCGCGAGGTCGGCCGGCCACTCGCTCCCTCCCACCGGCGATGCGTACCGCCCGAGCAACGCCCGGCGGCCCGTCGCGGCTCGATAGCGCAGCAGGCCGTAGTCGAGGTAGCAGCCGAAACCCTCGACGGCGGCGGCCGGCCCGCAGATCGGGATCGGCACGTACAGCGCCGAACCGTCGGGTGCGAGCTCGGCATCGCCGATCCACGGGTACCCCTTCCAATCTCGCATCTCGTTCCACCACGAGGCCGCCCCGGTCGCGGCATCGAGCGCGACCACGACCAGGCGCGACCGCCCCGCGTCCCCGGCGAGCAGGACCTGGGTGCCGTCGGGGGAGACCGCGGCGGACTGCAACGACCCCGGGCCGTGTCCACGGAACACCCGGTGCCAGAGGCGAGCCCCGGTCGCCACGTCGAAGGCCACCGCGGCGGGACGGCTCCTCGACCACCCACCCGTGGTGACCGTGCCGCCGTCGGGCGAGAGCGCGAGCGCGTGCTCCGAGTACTGGGCCGGCCACCCGCCGCGGCCCGAGACCCCGTCCCACATCACGTCGCCGGTGGCCGCGTCGAACGCGACGGTCGTCGCCCATCCGAACGACGTCCGCTCGAAGTCGTAGCGGCCGTGCACCGCGACGATCACGGCATCGGCGGCCGCGACGATCGACCCTTCCATCACGTCGGGGCGGTCGTCGGGCCCCAGGTACCGACCGGTCCAGCTCGGGCTTCCGTCGGAGGCGTCGAGCGCCGTCACGGCGACGTGCTCCGGAGCGGGCCCCGAGGTCACGGCCACGTAGAGGCGCGACCCCTCGGGCGAGAGCGCGATCCCGCCGGCATCCGCGTCGGCCGCGCCACCGACGGTCCTCGTCCACCGCCTCGTACCGTCGGACCCGTCGAACGAGAGCACCATCACCCCCCGCCCGCCCCCGTCACGCCTGAACTCGACGAGCACGTAGAGTGTTCCGGCCTCGCCCACCGTCACCCAGCCCGCGTCGTGGAAGAGCCCCTGCCGCCCCCGATACCGGGCCGACCAGAGCCGATCGCCCGTCGCGGACGCCCGGGCACGCACCAACAACGTCGAGGCACCGCCTCGATGCCGGACGGCCCCGATCACGTAGACGACCTCCCCGCCGGGAGACACGGCGACCGAGGGCGCAGTGAAGTTGGTGAGCAGGGCGCCTTCCCGCACGGCCCATGCCGGTCGTTGTGCGGCCTCCGCATGGCTCGCGGGCACGCCGAGCATCACCGCGAGGGCCCACACGACGCTCATCGTGGCTCGCCGGGAACGGAGCGCGCGCATCAGTCGGTCCTCCGTTCTCGCAGACCCGATGGGAGACCGAAGGCGAGGATGTGACCCCCTCCCTGTCCCCCTGCAGTGACCGCGTACACCTGACCGTCGGCGAGCGCCGCGACGAACGCGAACGCCCGCGGGATATCGGCGGTCCACCGGATACGTCCGGTCGCCGCCGTGATCGCGGCGACACGGGACCGGGTCGAGTCGATCGAGTCCGAGCTCCACCTCCGGACCCCCGCCACGTACAGGAGGCCGTCGGCCAGCGCCCCCGCGCCCCACAGCGGGCGAGGCGAGCCGTCGACACCGCGGAGTGTCCAGAGCGTGCCACCGGTGCCGGCGTCCAACGCGAGCAGCGCCCCCCGCTCGCGCCACCGGTCGCCACCGACGCAGCCGTCGGGCGTGGCGCAACGGGCGCGTGTAACGAAGAGCCTGCCGCCGCCCACCGCGGAGACGCCGGAGACGTCGTCCTGCACCACCCGGCGCCACACGGTGCGTCCGTCGTCCAGCCGCAACGCACGGATCGTGGTGGCGTGGTAGACGGGGGTCCACCTGGACACGACGTAGAGGAGTCCCTCCGCCGCCGCCTCGGGATGGGAGAAGTTCCAACCGCCCTCTTCCTTCCGGAGCCGCCGCTCCCAGCCGATCGCGCCCGTGGCGGCATCGAGAGCGACGATCGCGTCGGGTCCGTCCCGGATGGCTCGAGCCACGACCACGCCTCCCGACGCGAGCGGGCTGCCCTCGACCACGATCCCATCCCGCCACCACACATCCTCGCCGGTCGACGACGCGATCATCCCCACGCCGTCCCGCGAACGAACGAACAGCCCGTCCACCGACGGCGTGGCGGCGAAGATGCTCACGCCCCACCGTGCCCAGGCCGGCTCGCCCGTCCGAGCGTCGACCGACACGACCCGATGCCCCGCGTTCACGTACACCTGATCTCCGGACGCGGCCGCCGCCGTCCACTCACGGGATCGGGACCAGATCACGGTCCCGGTGCCGGTCGACAGCGCCACGGAACGGGGAGGCGGGGCGCCCTCGCCCAACCACCAGGCGTACGCCGCGGCGCGAACCACCGGAAGGTTGACCTGCTCGTAGGTCCAGCCTTCCTCGGTCGTGCGGATCGATCGGGTCCAGAGCAGCCGCAAGCGCCCCACGTTGTCGGGGCGCAGCCGCCATTCCTGGGTGTTCGCGCTGCTGTGACCGGAGTCGTATCCCTCCTGGGACCACCCGGAACTCGCCCGACCGGGAGACATCGTCCCGATCGCGGTCGCCGCCGCCACGATCACCGTCACGCACGTCCGCGAGGCCTTCTTCATCGTCCGATATCCATGCACGTCACAGGAAGATCACCGGGTCGGTCCTAACCCACTCGCCGCCCTCGCGGTGGTAGACGAGCGGGTGGTTGTCGCCCGCCCGGTCGACCCACCGGCCCACCGCCCATACGCCGAGGGTTCCGTATGCATCCACCGACGCGAGCGCCGAGTCCCACCCGACGGAGGGCACCGGCACCGACCGCCAGACGCCGTCGGCGTTGCGCCGCATCACGAGGGGCGAGAACCGGTTCGAGTAGCAGCCGACGTCGCGTCCCGCGCACCCAACGGCCCACGCGCGGTCGGGAGAGATCACCTCGACATCGTCGAGCTCGCCGACCGGGCCGAGGCGATCGACCACCCAGCGACTCCCGCTCCATCGCGTGCTCAGGGCGCGCGTGTCGGGCCCGGCCTCGGGGAAGTACCCGGTGTCGCCGACCGCCAGCAGCTGTCCGCCAGCATCGATCGAGCGAGCTGCCGCGACCTGCCGCGGAAGGTCGGGCAACGGGCTCTCCCGCCAGCCCGCATCCGACCGCACGAACGCGCGGCCGTATCCGTCCACGACCCACACCCGCCCGTCGCCGGTGAGCGCGAGTCCCGTGAGCCCGCCGCTCCCGCTGCCGAGCAGCGGCATCGGCACCCGCTCGAACTCCGCGCCGGTCCACCTGATCACGAGCGGCCTCGCGTCCGGTCCCTCGCCCGCCGCCCAGACCTCGCTCCCACGGACGTCCACGTCGGAGAGCCAGGCCTGCGTGCTTCGCCACGGCGCCGCGACCCTCAGCCAGGCCGAACCGTCCGAGCGGAGGATCAACGGCACCGACCGGTCGAGCCGAGCGGACCACTGTTCGCCGACCGCCCATGCCTCGTCGGCGGTGTTCGCGGCGATCGCCGATACGGTGCCGCCGCTCGCCGGACCCGCCCACGACACCCGCCATCGGGAGCCGTCCCACACCTCGATAAGCGACCGGCCGCACCCGGTCCCGCCGATCCATACGAGGTCGACCGCCACGGCCTCCACCGCGTCCAGGCGCATCGGACAGGCGGCGCGAGCCGAGACCTCGGTCGTCGCGAGCGGCGGCGCGATCAAGGCCACTACGACGAGGAAGCCTCCGAAGACCTTCGCCATCCTCCTCACCCCTCGATCCCACCGTAGGCCGCCCACGAACGTTTCAGGTAGGGGCTGACGGACCGCAACCGGCGGGCCAGGGTACGGCCCCCTAGGGATGGCCCTTCAGTCGTCGTCGGGGCGCCGAAGCCGCTTGGTCTCGGCGCGCCGATGCTTCTCGGCCAGGCGCCGCTCGTCGGCGCCGCGGCTCACCCTCGTGGGCTTCCGCTTCTTCGGTGGGGGGGCGATCGCCTCGGCCAGGATCTGCGCCATGCGCTCCCTCGCGGCCTCGCGGTTCTGCTGTTGCGAGCGCTGCTGGGATGCCGTCACGGTGAGCACCCCCTTGACGAGCTTGCCGTCGAGGCGCTCGAAGGCCCGCGTGCGGAGCCTCGGACCGAGCGCCGAGGTCGTCGTGAGATCGAGGCGCAACTCCACGCGCGAGTCGGCGGTATTCACGGACTGCCCTCCGGGCCCCGACGACCGACTGAACCGCCACCGGAGCTCCTTGTCGGGCACGACGACCGATCGCGACACACGGAGCGGCTCCATGCAGCCAGTATGCGCCGATCACGCGCGGACGGGGCCCGTTACAGAGTCCGCCAACTTGATCGCGTACCCGGCGACGGTCACGACCGAGACCGCCGACCTGATGGTCGTCCTGCGCTACGACGACAGCGGGATGATCCTCGAGCACTACGCGATCTGGCAGACGCCGTGATCGAACCGTATCCGTGAAGGGACGTTCCGGGAGCGCTCCGGGTTGTCATGAGAACGTGTGTTCCCTATCCTGGTGAGAACGTCTATTCTCACGAGGAGGCCCGCAATGCCCGAGACCCGTCCGCCCCTCCCGCCGTTCGATGCCGCCACCGCGCGGATCAAGGTCCTCGCCGCCGAGGCCGCGTGGAACACGCGCGATCCGGAGCGCGTGGCCGCCGCCTATACCACCGACTCCGAATGGCGGAACCGTGACGAGTTCCTGCGCGGCCGCGACGAGATCAGGGCGTTCCTCGAACGCAAGTGGGCCCGTGAGCTCGACTATGCGCTCCGCAAGGACCTCTGGGCGTTCGAAGGGAACCGCATCGCCGTGCGGTTCCAGTACGAATGGCACGACGCGGATGACCGGTGGTTCCGCTCCTATGGGAACGAGAACTGGGAGTTCGACGACACCGGCCTGATGCGCCGCCGGGAGGCCGGCATCAACGATGTCCCGATCGACGGGAGCGAACGCCGGATCTTCGGCCCGCGTGCCGAGGGTGACGACTCGGGGATCCCGCTCCGATGAGCCCGGCCGCCACGATCGACGACGATGCCGCCCGCGAGGCGGTGCTCCGGGCCGCCGACCACGTGTTCTACGCACACGGAGTGGCGGGCACCGGCATGGCGGAGGTGCGCGACGAGGCCGGCGTCTCCCTTCGCCGGCTGTACGGCCTGTACCCCTCGAAGGGCGACCTGGTCGCGGCCTGGCTGCGCGAGCGACACGCCACGTGGATGGCGTGGTTCGCCGCATCGGTGGAACGCCGCCGGGCGAAGGGGGTCGTGCCGCTGCTCGCCGTCTTCGACGCGATCGCCGAGTGGGCGTCGACGCCGGGATACCGCGGCTGCGCCTTCCTCAACACCGCCGCCGAGACGACCGAGATCGACGACGCACATCGCGCGATCATCGCCGGCCACAAGCGTGAGCTGATCGGCTACCTGGCCGGCCTCGCTCGCGATAGCGGGCACCGCCGTGCGCGGGAGCTCGGCGAAACGATCGCCGTCCTGATCGATGGCGCGATCGTCGAGTCCGCCGTGTTGTCGTCGCCCCGCCCCGTGGCGGCCGCCCGCCGCGCCGCCGCCCAGCTCATCGAGGCCCGCCGATGAGCCTGCACGTCGACCAGCTCTGGCGCTATCCGGTGAAGACCCTCGCCGGCGAGCGGCTCGAGGCCGCCCAGCTCACGGCCGCCGGGATACCCGGCGACCGCATCGTGCACGTGCGCGGGCCAGAGGGCGTGCGGACGTCCCGCCGACACCACCGCCTGCTCGGTCTGCACGGCTCTCTCGGTCCCGACGGGAGGCCGCTGATCGACGGGCGCCCCTGGGATCACCCGGCGTCGCTCGAGGCGGTTCGGCGAGCGGCCGGCGACGACGCGTGGCTCGCGGAGTACGACGGACTCGAGCGGTTCGACATCCTGCCGCTCTTGGTCGCCACCGACGGTGCGATCGCGGCGTTCGGACGCGACGCTCGGCGCCTCCGTCCGAACATCGTGGTCGCGGGGGTCGACGGCTTGGAGGAGACGACGTGGCCGGGCGCCGAGCTCCACGTCGGCGAGGCGGTGATCGCGTTGGACTCCCTGCGCTCGCGCTGCCCGATGACCACGGTGGATCCGGACACCCTCGAGCGCGACCCCGCGGTGCTGCGCGACATCGCCCGGCGCTTCCACGGACGGCTTGCACTCAACGCAGCCGTCCTGCGACCGGGGATGGTCCGGATCGGCGATCCCGTGCGGCTCGAGCGCCCCGGCGTCGACCCTGCCGGCGCCGAGCTCGAGAGCGCACTGGATCCGCTCCCGTGAGGCGGACGGCCTCGGCGCGCGGGGACTTGCTACGGTGCGCCGATGGACGACATCCGGTGGGGCATCCTGGGCACGGCGGGGATCGCGGAGGGTGCGTTCCTGCCCGCGCTCTCCGAAGCCGGCGAGGGCATCCCGGCCGTGGTCGCGAGCCGCGACGCCGCACGCGCGGAAGCATGGGCGGCGGTGAACGGCGTCGCACGGGGCGTCGAGGGATACGCGGCGGTGATCGCGGATCCGGACATCGACGCCGTCTACATCCCGCTGCCGAACGGGCTGCACGCCGAGTGGACGATCGTGGCGCTCGAGGCCGGGAAGGCGGTCTTCTGCGAGAAGCCGCTCTGCGCCACGCCCGAGGAGACCGCGCGGGTGCTCGCGGCCGCGCGGTCGGCGACCGCCCCGCTGTGGGAGGCGTTCGTCTTCCCGTTCCACGAGCAGATCGACCGGGTGCGTGAGGTGCTGGCGCGCGGCGAGATCGGCGAGGTCCGTGAGCTCTTGTCGCGGTTCCACTTCGTGCTGGAGGACCCCGACGACATCCGGTTGTTCGCCGAGCTGGCGGGCGGCTCGATCCAGGACGTGGGCTGCTACCCGATCCGCCTGGCACGCCTGCTCTTCGACGGTGAGCCCGAGCCGGACCGGACGATCGCAGACGCGGTGTGGACCGAAGACGGCGTCGACAGCGAGCTCTGGGGCGGGCTGACGTTCCCGGGGGATCGCCGGCTGCTGTTCTCGTCGGGATTCCTCACGCCCCACGACACCCTCACCCGTGTGATCGGCACCGAGGGCGAGCTGCGGATCACGAACCCGTTCCATCCCGAGCCGCACGACACGTGGTCGCTGGTGCGCGGCGACGACGTCACGGTCACCCCGGCGGTCGCGAGCGGCGAACGTTCGTTCACGCCCGTGATCCGGCACATCCACCGGGCACTGCGAGGGCTCGAGCCGCCCCGTCACCTCGCGGTCGACGAGGCGCAGGGCAACGCCGACGCGATCGCCTCGCTGCTGAGGGCAGCGCACGCGAACCCGCGCAACTGACGCCTACCGACGGATCACGACTCCCATCGGCAGATCGGCGAGCGTCTCCATGTCGGGGTTGTAGACGCGGACGCAGCCGTGGCTTACCCGCTGGCCGCGGTCCCCGGGGTCCGACGTCCCGTGGAGCGCGATGCGCTCGAGGCCCGCACACCCGCGGTGGGCCGCTCCGACGTCACACCCGCCTTGCGACGGCCTTCACGACGTCAAGTTCCGTCGCCGCGTGCCCGGAGGTGGCCCTCACGGTGATCGCCCGCGAGGTGCCTGCCGACTTCCCGACCTTCACCTTCAGCGTGTAGACCTTCGAGGCCGTGGACGCGATGCCGGTCGTGTACGTGCCCGCCACCACGTCGGCCGTGATGTCGGTTGAGCCGAGGAAGTACGTGACCGTATAGCCGTTCCCGGATCCGATCCCGAGCAGCGTGTACTGGTCGGTGTCGCTGCCGTCGTTCTCGATCCGGATCTTGAACGACACGGTCTTGCCCACCGCCGCCTTCAACGTTTGGGTCTGGCTCGTGCCGGTGGAGTTGTAGATCCCGTCCCCGACGTACGTCGTGGCCGTCGAGATCTGCGCGTCCGGACGGTGCGACTCGGCGTCCACGGTCCACAGCTTGGTGGCGGGTGCGCTCATGTTGCCGAGCGGGTCGCTTGCCCGCACGTAGAAGGTGTGCTGCCCACCGGTGAGCCCGGAGTAGCTGCTCGGGGACGTGCACGGCGCGTAGGGGAGGCTGTCGATGTGGCAATCGAACGACGCGGACGGATCCCCCGAGTTGAACGAGAACGAGGCCGAGTTCGCGGTCGTGAGCACGGGAGGAGCCGACGTGATGTTCACCGAGGGCGGCGTGTTGTCCATCGTCCACGTGTAGCTCGCCGGCTGACCCGTGTTCCCGGCGAGATCGATCGCGTAGACGGAGAACGTGTGATCGCCGGCCGTCACCGTCGTCGCAAAGGGCGATAGACAGGTCGTCGCAGCCCCGGTGTCGACGCTGCACCTGAACGTCGACCCGGGCTCCGACGACGAGAACGAGAACGAGGCGTTCGGCGACGACGTCAGGAGCAGCGGCGTCGAGTCGATGTTCACGTCGGGCGGGGTCACGTCGATCGCCCAAGGATACGAAGCGGGATCGCCGACGTTCGCGAGGTTGTCGGCGGCGCGCACCGAGAAGGTGTGGGGGCCAGCCGCCAGGCCGGGGTAGCTCTGGCCGCTCGAGCAGGCCACGTACACGCCGCCGTCGAGCTTGCATTCGAACGTGGAGCCGGGCTCCGTGGTCTGGAAGGTGAACGAGGCCGAGGTGCTGGACGACACACCGGGAGGCCCAGAGAGGATCGTCGTGTCGGGGCCGTTGGCGTCGATGAAGGTCTCCACGCGCTGGTTGCCCGAGTCGGCGACGAGCACCCGGCCGGTGGCGTCGATCGCGATGCCCGCAAGCGAAGTGAACTGCCCGATGTCCAGGCCAAGGCTCCCGAACTTCGAGATGTAGACTCCCGTCGCCGAGAGTCGCTGCACCCGGGCGTTCGTCTTGTCGGTCACGTACATCGTGCCGAGCGCGTCGAACTCGAGGTCAGTGGGCCCCGAGAAGCGTCCGTCGAGCGCCGAGGCGCTGGTGCCGGCCACCTTCGACTTGAACACGCCGTTCGCCGTGAATTCCTGCAGCCGGTTGTTCGTCGTGTCGGCGACCCAGGCGTCGCCGTCGGCGTCGATCGCGATCCCGTGCGGCGCCTTGAACTGGCCGTCTCCGGTGCCCAGCGCACCCCAGGAAGCCTGGAACACGCCGGTGGAGCTGAACCGTTGGATCCGGTTGTTCGTCGTGTCGGCCACGAAGACGCGGCCGGCGCCGTCCACGGCGATCCCCTGCGGTGACGACATCTGACCGTCGGCGGTGCCGAAGCTGCCCCACTGGCTCACGTAGTTCCCGGACGTGTCGAACTTCTGGATCCGCTGGTTCTTCGTGTCGGCGACGTACACGAACCCGTCGGTGCTAACGGCGATCGCCGCAGGGTCGTTCAGCTTCCCGTTCAGGCTGCCGGTGCCGCCCCAGGCCGTCAGGAACGTCCCGTCGGGGGCGAACTTCTGGATCAGGTCCTCGGTCTGGTTCGTCACGTACACGTTGCCGTCGACGTCGACCGCGAGCCCGGTCGGGTTGTCCATGACGCCGGGACCTGGGTACATCCCCCACGATGTTTCGAACACGCCGGCGTTCGAGAACCGCTGGATCCGGCCGTTCCCCGTGTCGGCCACGTACATCTGACCGGAGGGCGCGCTCGCGATGCCCTGTGGGGACATCAGCTGCCCGTCGAGGGGCCCACTCGCCGATACGTCGCCGAGCAGGGTCCCCGTCGCGTCGTACCGGTGGATCACGCTCGAGGACGAGGTCACCCACGCGTGGTCCGACGGATCGATGGCGACGCCGGTCGCGCCCGTCGACGCCCACTCCGAGAGCAGGACGCCGTCGGTGTCGAAACGCCGCACCATAGACCCACCCACCACGTAGAGCACGTCCGCGCTGTCGACCGCGATCTCGAGCGGCGACACGTTCGCGGCCGGCACTACCGGCCAGGCGTTGAGCCAGCCTCCCGATGAGGTGAACTTCTGGATCCGCTTGTTGACCGAATCGGCGACGTACACGTTCCCGAGGGAGTCCACGGCGATGCCCTCGGCGTTGTTGAATTGGCCGTTCCCCGGCCCAGAAGCGCCCCACTGACCGAGGTAGTTGCCGAGGGCGTCGAACCTCGTTACGCGGTCGTTCCCCTTGTCGACCACATACAGGTCGTCGTTCGGGGCAACGGCAACCGAGGACGGGTCCGACACCTGCCCGAGCCCGGTACCCGGGGCGGCGATCACGTCCATGAAGTTGCCGTCGGCGTCGTACTTCGTGACCTGGTCGATCGTGACCGTGTTGAGCGTGGCAAGTTCGGCGACGTAGACGTTCCCGCTCGAGTCGACCGCGACGCTCTCAGGCGCGTCGTGCCGCGGGTTGCCCACCATCCCAGAAAACGTCATGGATTCCCCCGCGCTCGCGACCGCAACGAAAGCCGTCGCGAGGAGCGCAGTACAGATAGCGGAAACGAGCGCCACCGAGGGCCCGCGCAGCTTCGGAGTACCCATCGTGTCTTGCACCTTTCACGGAGGGGGCGACGTGGCCGTCGTTCGGACTGCCCGACGACAACATGCGGGCCGACGTGGGCCGCGCCTTATGTGTCGGCACGAAACCCGGCCGCCTTGAACGCGCGCGACGGTTGCACGAGGCCCCGGAGGAGGTCGCCGGCGCGGGACCTACCGACGGATCACGACGGGCGTGCCCATAGGCAGATCGGTGAGCGTCTCCATGTCGGGGTTGTAGACGCGGACGCAGCCGTGGCTCACCCGCTGGCCGCGGTCCCCGGGGTCCGACGTCCCGTGGAGCGCGATCCGGCCGTTGCTGCCGGCCCACTCAGTGAACGTGTCGGAGAACCCCGAGAGCCCGAGCGCGTAGACGCCGTACGGCCCGTAGGGGTTCGGCTGCGGGACCTGCGCCCACACGAAGAACGTCCCGGTGGTCGTCGGCGAGTCGGGCGAGCCGACGGCGACCGAGAACTCGTCCACGAGCTTCCCGGCACGGAACCGGTCGAGCGTGCGATCCGAGAGATCGATCACGACGCGGTCCTCGGCCCTGCTGATCCGGAGCTCGTACCCGCGCATCCAGCCGGTCGTGCCGTTCGGCCGGATCGGGAGCGAGACCTCGTACCAGGGGCTGTCTTCCGCGTCGCGTTCGGCGTCGACGACGAGCAGCGGGGTGCGCTGCCCGAACGGATTGCGGGTGTCGAGCACGAAGTCGGCAGACGCGGGGTCGGGCTCCCGGAACACGATGATCTTCCGGTGGATCGTGGCGGCGATATGCGCGCCGTGCCCGAGGAGCGGCGGGAGCGGCGCCGGGCTGGGCGCGGGTGCCGCCGGGGACGGGGCCGTCGTCGGCACCGAGACCCCGGCGCCCGCAGCAGAGCATGCCGAGGCAAGCAGCGCGAGGACGAGTAGGAAACGAGGGGAGCGCGACCGCATCAGGCCTCGAGTATCGCGCGAAGTCCCACACCCGCGCATGGCGCGGGCGGATGATGCTGCCCTCCCCTGCCATCAAGGACGGCAGCCATGACCGCGATCACGCACTTCCTCCACCGGGCCCGCCTCCACCCGATCGGTGTGCTCCTCGGCGGTGCCTCGGGCGCCGCGGTCCACCACTGGCTCGCGACGCAGTCGAACTGCGCCTCGACGTTCCTGCAGGAATGCACACCGCGGCCCTCGGGCGCGGCGCCGGCGTTCATCGTGTTCGTGCTCGTCGGGATGGTCCTCGGTATCGTCGTCGTGGGGACCCTGCGCGACCAGCCGGGCACGTAGCCCCCACGGTCGCTTCGGATCAGAACCCGCTCATGACCGCGACGACGGTGTCCTTCGCGGTGGGATGCGACTTCGCGTAGAGCGTGATCGGACACTTGTAGCTGACACCCACCGCGGCGTCCGAGCTCACGATGTTGAGCGTGAGCTGCACCTTCTTTCCCGCGCTCGACGGCGGGAAGGTGAACTCCGCCGTGCCCGCCTTGAACTGCTTCGTGATCTTGTCGGCCTTCCAGTCGGGCCGCTTGTACAGGCCCACGAGCACCGCGTTGACATCGAAGTAGCGGTTGCCAGCACACCCCTTCACTACGAACGTGTCCCCCGACGCTCCGTCGTTCTGCAGCGTGAGCCAGAAGCGCACGCCCTCGCCGTTGTCCAGCCGCACGGCGACCTTCTGCCGGGCGCCGGTCGCGTTGTAGACGTCGTTCCCGCGCCACGGATGTGGCAAGGGGTCGATCGTGCACCCGGTGCTGAGGCCGCAGAGCTTGATCCACGCGTCGGGACGGAACGAGGTCCGGAAGGTCGCGCGCACGGTCGCCGCCGCGTCCATCGTCACCTGGCACGAGCCCGTCCCGCTGCACGCGCCACCCCAGCCGGTGAACGTGGAGCTCGCGTTGGCGGCGGCCGTGAGCGTGACCACCGTGCTCGCTAGGAAGGCGTGCTCGCACGTCAGACCGCAGTCGATCCCGGTGGGGTTGCTGGTCACCGAACCGCCGCCCGTCCCCTTCTTGACCGCCGTGAGCACGGGGTCGGTCCCGGCGAGTGCGGATCCCGGGAAGGCGATCGTCGAGGCGAACAGTGCGAGCAGCAGGAGCGGCGCGAGTCGTCGGGTCATGCCCCAGAGTATCGGTCATCGACGCCGATCCGCTCAAACCGGGTGCGACTCGACGCGAGCCTTGATGCCCTGCAGGTGACTCCGGGCCCTCACGAAGTCGGTCCGCGGTGAGGCGCGGTACAGGGCGGCGAGCCATGGCGGCCCAGCCTCGCCCGAGTTCGTAGCAGCACCCGGACCCGGCTCGCACGGGATGAGCGGCCCCGCCTACAGCCGCTGCAGCGTCACGATCCCCGACACCGCGTACAGGAGAAGTACCAACGCGATCCCGCCGGCCGTCAGGCGCACCGCGCGGTACTTGAAGCGCTGCGCCACCGCCACGAGGAACAGCACCGTGGCGAGCAACACGGTCTGGCGGACGTACAGATCGGCGGTCTCGCGGGCCTCGGTGCCCTCGTCGAAGGTCGCGGAGGCTTCGTCGTTCAGCCTCTGCCCTTCTGCGGTTCCGGGGTTCACGTACTCGGGCATGTAGGCGGGGCCGGGCGGGGCGGTCGGGTCGTTGAACGGGTCGGTCTTCAGCCATGCGTCGAAGGCCACCTGGTACTCGGGACTGAACCGGCGCACGTAGAGGTCGGCGAGCTCATCGTCGCCCGACTGCTGGGCCTGGATCCACGTGTTGAACGTCGAGACGTCCAGGAGCTTCTGCTGCCCGGCGAGCGTCAAGGCCTCATCGGCCTGGATCCGCTCGCGCGACGCGGTGCCGTACAGGAACGCCTGTCGGCCGTCCCACCTCGCGGCCTGGTAGCCGCTCCAGGCGGTCGCGATCGCCACCATCGCGAGGACGATCACCTCGAGGATCTCGGCGAACTCCTGCCAGCGGCGCTTCGGGCGATCCTCGTCCCCGTCGGAGCCCTCGGAGAGCTTGTGAGCCACCTCGACGTTCATCCCTTCGGGCACGGCTGGATTCCTCTCGGCGGCGGAGAGCCTAACCGAGACGATGGGTTCACCGCGGACGGAACCCTCGCCGGTTCAAGCCCTTGCGCCGTCCGTCCGACGTTGACTGCTACCGTGCTCCCCATCGCGACCGCGGGCGGCGGCCGCCGGAAGGGTCTCTCCACATGCAGATCGACTGGGCCATCGTGCTCGCCTCCGTGATCGTCGGCTTCACCGTCGGGCTGACCGGCATGGGTGGCGGCGCCCTCATGACCCCGATCCTCCTGATCTTCTTCGGCATCACGCCGACCGCCGCGGTCTCGTCCGACCTGGTGGCCGCCATGGTGATGAAGCCGATCGGCGGCGGCGTGCACATCCGGCGCAAGACCGTCCGCTGGGAGCTGGTGCGGTGGCTCTGCGTCGGGTCGATCCCGATGGCGTTCGCCGGCGTGTTCCTCCTGCATGCCACGGGCGACAACGAGCAGATCCAGGAAACCACGCAGCGGCTGCTCGGGATCACCCTCATGCTCGCGGCGTTCGCGATGGTGTTCAAGGCGTGGCTCCAGGGCAAGCGCAGCAAGCTCGCGCGCATCGAGGGACGCGCCACCCACATGGTCGGGGCGCCGATCCACGTGAAGATCATCCCGACGATCATGATCGGGGCTGCCGGTGGCCTGCTCGTGGGGCTGACCTCGGTCGGCTCGGGGTCCCTGATCATCATCTGCCTGATGCTGCTCTACCCGGACCTGCGCGGCGCCGAGCTCGTCGGGACCGACCTCGTGCAGGCAGTCCCGCTCGTGACCTCCGCGGCGATCGCCCACTTCATCGTGGGGGATTTCGTGGTGGGGCTGACCGCCTCGATCCTGATCGGGGCGATCCCCGCCGTATACGTGGGCGCGCGAGTCTCCTCGAAGGCGCCCGACGGGGTGATCCGCCCGCTCCTGGTCTTGGTGCTCATGGCGTCCGCGTTGAAACTCCTCGAGGTCCCGACCGGGGTCGTCGGGCTGATCCTGCTTGCGGTCATCCTCGTGGGCTTCCCCCTGTGGGGCGCCGTCGACGCCGCCGGTTACCCCGGAGGACGTTGGGAGTCCTTGGGGCTCGACCGGCAGCGCAGCATCCGACGCCAGGCATGGGGGGCTCCGGTACTCGTCGGCTTCCCGTACGCCGTGCAGTACTTCGCGCAGACCCGTCCGCAGCTGGTAGCGGCGCCGGCGATAGCCGAGGTCGCGGGCGGCGCCCCGCAGCCCGACGACGACCCAGAGGAGGACTGACATGTTCGAGCGGATCCTGGTGGCGGTCGACGGTTCGCGGGAGGGCGGCAAGACCGTACCGGTCGCGATCGACCTCGCCACGAAGTACGGCTCGGCGGTGATGGTGGTGCACGTTCGGGAGCACGGACGGTACGAGGGCGCCGACGTGGACCTGGGCCCCGGCGCCGCGGCGGAGGACATCGTTGACGCGGTCCAGGGTGCCTTCGCCGCGGCGGGCATCGAGACCCGGACCGAGATCCGGCGCGTGAGCCCCGGCGACACCCCCGAGCAGATCGTGGGCGTCGCCGCCGAGTTCGACGCCGACCTCATCGTGATGGGGACACGCGGCATGACCGAGTGGAAGAGCCTGCTGCTCGGCGGGGTCGCGAACAAGGTGATCCACCACGCGACGTGCCCCGTGCTCTTGGTGCGGTAGCGCTAGACGACG
>Ga0315273_10001851_pt1 | contig 24505 bp, 48 predicted proteins | sample YL17G02_0_MG_FD_205753 | JGI IMG/M metagenome (GOLD analysis project Ga0315273, IMG submission 205753) | Sediment microbial communities from Yellowstone Lake, YNP, Wyoming, USA - YL17G02_0 | ecosystem: Environmental > Aquatic > Freshwater > Lake > Sediment | place: USA: Wyoming | collected... | reverse complement strand
CGGCCGTCCACGGCGTGGACGCGGGCGGCCACGAGCCGCGCGTGATCTAAGCGGGGTGGCGCGGCCATCGCGCCTCCTCCCAGACTGGCAAACGACGCGCGCTCGTCGTCGTGACGGGCGCGCGTCCGCATGGAGGAACACATGAGTCTCTGGCACGAGATCAAGGCCATGGACGCGCTGCTGGCGCGAGCGTTCATGTGCGAGGGGTCGGCGGCGTATGAGCAGCCCGTGAGCACGGGCGTCGTTGCCGACCACTCGCACACGTCGCACGTCGACGCCCCCTCTTCCCATGAGGGTGTGACGATCGGCACGGTTGCGGCGCATTCGTGCGAGTACTGGGATGAGCCGTTCGCGGACTCGCTCATGGACGACGTGTCCGCCCCGTGGCTGAGCACGCAGCCGGTGCGCTTCCCCACCATGCGCGTCGAGTGGGGTGCGTGATGTTCGAGGCGCTGGCGTTCATCGTGTGGGCAGCGTGCCTCGTGTGGCTTGAGCACGAGACGCGAGGGGAGGGCAGCTGACACACACCCGAGGCCACGTGCCTCGGCCTAGACCGGCAGCACAACACGCGCTCGTCGCGTGTCACGCGCGTGACACGCATGTTCACATCCAACCCACGTATGACCCACATGAGGGTCGAAAGGAGCACACACATGGCCCAGCTTGGTGGCAAGAACGTCCGCACGCTGCTCACATCCCTCGAAGTCCTGTCGGATGATGGCAAGACCGTTCTCATGCTCGACAGCGCAGACGGTCTGGGTGGCGGCGGCGTCAAGATCAAGGTGCGCAAGCCGTTCGAGTCCACGCACAACTACGACCTGCCCACGTGGACGGTCACGAAGAAGGACGCGGAAACGCTGTCCAAGGTCATGCTCAGCGGCGAGATCAAGTACATGATCCAGACCGTCGAGGGCATCGTGGAGTCGCGCTTCACGGCCGAGGACGTCAACGGTGCCGAGGTCGAGAAGCAGGTCGAGGCCCGCTGCTCGCAGCTGGACATCGAGCGGGCCAAGGCCGCGAACATCGAGGAGGAGAAGGATCTCCTCGCCAAGACGCTCATCGTCCAGCACATGGACGACAAGCACGTCTCGATCAGCGTGGACGGCTGCCGCTACTGCGAGGCCGCCATCGCCAACGCCACCCGCCAGTCGATCTACACCTCGCGCGAGGACGAGTACGAGGCCGAGACCGGCAAGACGCTGTTCAGCGAGGACTCGCCCGAGTTCTAGCCCACCATCCCATCTGCGTCCCAGCAGGAGGCGAACATGAACGCCATTCTCACCAGCATGGAGGCGGCGCTGCTGCGCTCCATGGGCCTGTCGCAGCCCACGGTCGAGCCCGTCAAGGGCGCGGCGAGGCTGGAGTACCGGGCCGTCATCGTGCGCTCGTCGGGGCGCACGATCGAGGCGCTCGGACACTCGGGCAAGGATGCGACCCGCAAGGTCATCAGGCTGGCGGTGTCGAAGTGAAGTACGCGGTGTTCATCACCACGATCATGCTCAATGACAGCACAGACGAGCCCGAGTACGGATGCTCGATCAAGGGGCTCACGACCATCGAGGAGATCGTGAGTGCGGCACAAGAGGACTTTGCTCAACTCAACGCCGACTGCGGCGTGAGCGACCCGTTCATCGTGGACGACGATCAGCTCACGCTTATCGAGGCGGCGCTGCCGAAAGAAGGGAACATGGGAGCCTGAGATGGCCCGCACGTACAAGTCACAGATCATGTCGTGGGACTGGAGCGGGATCGTGACCGCGACCCAGACCGATGTGGTAGAGCACATCGCAAGCAGCGATGGCTGCGGCGAGGGGTGCGATGGCGACGGGCACGTCGGCTCGTACTACCTCGGGACCGTGTTCGCTCTCACGCCATCGGGCAAGTTCTACATGCCGTGGACCACGAACCAGACGGCCGATGACGTCGAGCGTGACTCGCGCTGGTACGAGGCGCTCGAACAGGTCGCAACCAAGCACGAGGGGTGGACCGAGTCGGGCGAGGGCGACCCCACCGACATGTACTTCATGCGCTACTGGCCCACACCCGAGCGCAACGACTGATGGCACTCATCAAGGTTGAGTTCGAGTGGGACGACAGGTTCGGCGAGTGCTACGACTGCGGCCGACCAGCAGGCTTCACCATCCAAGACAAGGCGACCGGTACCTTCGAGGACTGCGAGGTCGAGATGCGACGCCTCACCAACGGTGAGCGCGGATGCGAGACACCAGATGCTCACACGGCTGACTCAGCAGACCTGCGTTGTGCGGTGTGCGCCGCCAACGCAGCAGTGGATGGCACGTTCATTTACCGGCTGTTCGTCTGATGCCTGAGAGGTGGGCATTCGCAATCCTCGTCGTAGGCAGCATCACGTACACGGTGGCGGACATCGCACGTCGACTCGGGCGACCTCGGCCCAGACTGGCAGCCAACACGCGCTCGTCGCGACCCCCGCACGCGCGCCCGTTCACGTCCAAGGAGCACAGCGCACTCAGGAGGCGAGCATGACGACCATGGTCGAGACACCTGTCACCGATACCGAGCGCATGGTGGCGGCGCTGATGATCGAGAACACGGGCAGCCACATGCTCGACAGCGGCGGGTCATACGGCCGCGCGTGGCAGAGAACGCGAGCCAAGTACGGGCTCGATGGCGGGCTCCCCAACAGCAAGTGGTCCGGTGGACCCGGGCACACGCCTGTGGAGCCCGCCGAGGACGAGATCGGCATGGTCGCGATGATGATGCGCGAGCAGCCGAGTGGCTGGATCGATGAGTTCTGCGGCCCGATCGTGGACACGTTCCACTGGCTGGTCGACAGGCTCACGTACCACCCTGAGCTGCACGAGAAGTACGAGCGATGGCAGCGCGTCACCAACTTCGGCAAGGACAAGTGGGACAAGGAGTGGGGCCTGCCGCTCATGGAACGGTTCATCGAGCAGTTGGGCAAACACGGTAAGGTGCGCGGCCTGTACGGGGATGGCGAGCCCATCACCGAGAACACCTACAACGGCGAGGATGCCCTCGACCGCACGCTCCAGTTCACGATGTTCTCGTTCATCAACAGCTACGCCGGGGTTGTCCACGAGTTCCCGGCGTCCCGTCGCACACGGCTACTCCTCGCTCGACGTGCTGGGCGGCGCGCAGGCGAAGTCGATCGCCAGCCGCGTGACTACGAGTTCCTGCCCGACGGCACCTATGTCCTGCTCCAAGTGCATGGTGGTGCTGACGTTCGCGGCGGTTACACGGACCCTCGACTGTTCGAGGTCACAGGTGAGTCGGACGAGTCGTGCATGTTCGACAACGCCCGAGTCGAGATCTGGTGCGAGGGGGTAGATGTCCTGCCCGATGGCATCGTGGAAGGACAGGTGTCGATGGAAGCGGAGATCGTTCATCCGCACCGCGTCGAGCACCGTTGGGACAACGTGTACGACAACGGGTCCCTGATGCGCTTGTCGTGGGACAGCGGCGATGACTTGAGCTGGTGGGGTCCGGGCAAGGTCGAGACCGTGCTCACGTTCGAGACCGACCCGGACAGGATCGAAGACGAGGTGAAGATCGAGTATGGCTACACGACACCCGAGGGCGTCGTCATTCGACCTGACAAGTTCGCCAAGGGCTACAACGCAACCAAGGACGACAACGACGTGTGGCACTGCCCAATCGACGGCAGCATCCTTCACGTGAGCGGGGAGTCGTGAGCATCACCGAGATCACCACGCTCACCAAGGACGACAAGGAGATCGAGCGCCGCGAACGCAAGCTCTACACCCTCGCCGAACTGAGGGACGGCAAGCACATCGAGGATGAGCCGTCCGACATCATCGAGAGCGGGGTCGGGCGGGCATACGAGACGGCGCTCGACAAGATGCGCGAATGGGCCTTCGATAGCACATGGTGGAGCGAGGCCGTGCTCGACAACGACGCGGTCGAGTTGTTCAGGGCGTGCGGCATCACAGTCCCGCAGAAGACCGAGACCATCCACGTCAAGGTGGACGGCAAGTTCCAGTGGGACGAGAGCCGCAAGCCGATCACGAAGACCATCACGCGAGACGACACGATCTGGGACAGCTGGGACATCAACGATCGCGAGTTCGTACTCAACGACCGCGCTCGCGTCGACGAGAAGGCGTACCTACGGGCACTCCAGTGGTGGTTGGCAGGCAAGGACATCCGCGATCTTCCTGCGCTCCAGTGGGGGCAGCCAACACCACCACGACCGCTCGCGGCAAGCGCAAGACAGCAACGCAAGTTCGACCTCCGGTCGAAGGACGCGCGCATCATCCGCGAACAGGGCCTCGTGATCCATCAAGTGAGCCGCATGTGGGAAGGATCAACACGAGAGTTCGACCTTGACTACCAGTACGACGGCCTGAGCGATCAGACGAAGAACGACTGCAACGAGTTGCTGTCGGACCTGTGCCACGAGGTGCTCTCGCTCTTGCGAGATGAGATGGAGTACCGAGGCAGCAATGAGGCGCTGCTCGAAGACGCCGAGGCCAACGAGTACACGTTCGATCGCAATGGCCGACGCGCCTGATCCGGGCTGGATCGCGGGCATCGAGCCGAACCGGCAAACACGCGCGCACTCGTCGCGCACACAGGAGGTGCACATGAGCACAGAACAAGGCCGTGATGGCGTGCTGGAGATCATGGTGGTCCGCACGTTGCAGCACAAGGCGGACGACTTCGAGCAGGAGTCCCGCCCACCGCTCCCGTCCTTCCGCGAGATCCAAGAGAAGCTTGACTCGCCCGAAGGCCAGTCGCTCGCGGACTTCATGGGCCACATGTGGGAGGCGGTCGATGAGTGGTGCTACGACGTCTTCCCACAGTTCAGGTACGACGATCGAGACCCGATCGACAGGTACGGCACGCCCGAGCATGAGGCGTGGCTGATCGAGATGGAAAGGCAGGAGGGCTGATGTCGCTCACGTGGGATGTCAGCACATGCGCTGACACCGAGAAGGTCACCGACACCGAGTGGGGGATCACCAACACGCTGATCCTGATGACCATGAGCATCGGGATGGGGCAGATCACGGAGAAGAATGCGGCCGAGGTCTACACCCGGCTGCGCTTCCTCGACAGGCTGTACGGCCCGCCGATGCGGAGCCACAACACCGAGACCGACAAGTGGGGCGAGCGGTCGTTCACGCCCCAGATGGTTCGCGATCGCATCGGACTGCGATGCAACGTGAGCCTTGAGACGCGGGCCGCGTTCATGCGCCGCCACCTGAAGTGGTTCATGGTCGAAGGAGAGCGCGAGTACCTGAATGCCGAAGCAGCAGTTGGGGTGGGTTCAGGAGAAGAGCCCGCTCTGGAAGATGACATCGCAGTCTGACCTCAACGCCGCCCATGTGGTGGCGGACGACTTCGAGAAGGCCGACGACCGGCTCAAGAACAAGCTGATGCTCATCCTCGCCGAGTACGACGAGGATCCCGACTACGAGACGTGGTGCACGAACCAGAAGGTGGACAAGTCCAACCCGCAGTACGAGCGTGAGTACCACGACATCCACATGTTCTACATCGTGCTGTGGGAGCGGCTTGGCCCGAAGGACTTCTTCCGCAGGCTGGAGACAGCACGCAGTCAGGTCAGGGCAGTGAGGAGCAGCAGGAAGTGATCCAGACGGCACGCGACTTCGCCGACAGCGACACGTTCGACAGTCGGGACGTGATCGAGACGATCGAGTCCCTCGAAAGCACGGTCACAGCGTACGAGCCAGACGCCGAGACGGGCATCTGCGACTGGTGCGACGACGTCGAGGAGTCACACATCCCAGACGAGGAGACGCCCGCCCTCCTGTGGTGCGGCAGCAACGACGACGACGACCGCACCGACCTCAAAGTCCTGCGTGAGTTCGCCAAGAGCTGCGAGGGCTACATCTCCGACTGGAAGTACGGCGAGCAGATCATCGCCGACCACTACTTCTCGCAGTACGCCGAGGAGTTTGCCGACGACATCGGGGCCATCAACGATGGCAGCAGGTTCGGGGGCGGCAGCACGCCGTGGCCCCTCATGCACATCGACTGGGATGCCGCAGCCGATGATCTCAAGCAGGACTACACCGAGTTCGAGTTGCTCGGCCAGACATTCTGGGCACGATAGTTCGAGGCTGGCTTCACCGAGGCCGAGATCGACAAGGCCCAGCGGGGCTACTAGATCCCATCAAGGTACACATGGAGGACCACATGGAGTCCATCAGCGTGATCGAAGCGGTACGACGGGCGACTGACCCGTTCGGAATGAGTGGCACGCGCACGGCAGCGATGCGTCCCAGCGCAGCCGAGGTCATCGACCGTCTGGCCGAACTGGGCTTTGTCGTCGTGCCCGCACGCGGGCTGGACGTGTTCGGGCTGAACGAGGGATCGCTGCTGGACGCGATCCGCGAACGTGACCCTGACTACCTCATCAGCGAGAGCGAGATGCGTGTGAACCGATGAAGTTCACCCACGATCAGGACGGTACCCACTACGTCCTGTGGCGGCTCATCGCACGCCATGAGAACCCGGTGATGTACGACACGATCTGGTGCGTCGAGACAGGGTGGGGGTCTGGCTACGGCCAGTGGATCCTGCTCGACACACCCACAATTGCATGGGTCTACCTCGCCGAGAAGCTGCCCGGGCTTCGTGAAGGCGACAAGCCCGGGATGATCGCACTGTTCGCCAAGGCAGGACTGGAGGTGTTCGGATGACCATGATCGACACGCCAGAGGGCATTCAGTTCGTGAAGGCGTGCAGCCGCAAGGGCGCGCTGTCGCTGGAGATCCAAGGGATGCACCGGTCAGGCAAGCAGCAGACCGCCCACTCCATCGTGAAGGAGGTCTACGGGTTCCGTGGCAGCCGCCAGTCGGTGCTCGAAGACCTGACCGAGTACATCGAGGCTGAGCTGCGGCTGCGCAAGCTACCGGAGCCGATGTTCAAGGGCGTGGTCGCCGAGACGCAGCGCCTCATCGACTGGCTGACCGAGCGCGGCCAGCTGGACCAGCCGCACTTCGAGTCAGTGATCGCCGCAGGCGAGGCCAACGGCGACATGCAGCACGAGCAGAGGCAGGCCATGAGCGACATGTTCTACGTGATGATCGTCCGCCAGAACGCAGGCGGACGATGACCCCCGACGAGGAGATGAACACCCGCATGACGTACGAGTACGGGAGGAAGATGGACGCCCAACAGAGCTACTACGACTTCATCATGGAGACAGCCAAGGAGGACCCGGTGGGCGCGGCGCTGATGCTGTGCACCGGGCTGATGCGCGGCGACCGGGACACGCTCAAGCTCGGCTACGATCTCCAGCACGCTCTGATCGCCACGCTCAACCAGATCCCCCTCACCAACCAGCAGATCGGCGTGCTGGTCTACAAGATCGCCGTGCCCAAGCCCGGCATCGTGGACTACGGACCCACTCCCCGTGCCTGACCAGATCCACACGGTCAAGATCACGTACCGGAGCAGGGTGAACGGCCGCGTGGCCGTCGCCTACGCCAAGGTCCCCTACGGGGGCATGGTGGACATCGGAGAGAAGTTCGCCCGCCTGCTCGCTGTGCGGCAGGTGCGGTGGTTCAGGCTCTCGGCCATGACCAAGGACGAGCTGACGCAGCATCGCAGCGAACTCCAGCGTTGGTCAGAAGCACTGGCCGACACAGTCACACGAACGAGGATCGACGTACTGGCATGAGCATCTGGGATGAAGTCGGCGGCGATCATCATCTCGGTCCGCCACCGTTCAGACACAGCAAGCCCAAGACCCATTGCAAGCACGGTCACGAGTTGACGCCAGAGAACACTTACGTCACCAGCACAGACGAGTGGCGAACGCGCCGCGAGTGCAAGGCGTGCTCGCAGCGCCGCTATCGCGAATGGGCCGCAAGGCGTCGAGCCAAACTGGCCGCGTCGTGAAGACGTTCTACCAAGTCGAGATCGAAGAGAACCTGTGGATCACACCCGAGTGGATGGGCTAACTGATGGATGGCCTCCTGATCTTCCTCCTGTTCCTTGGGCTCGGCTTCATCGCCGGGACGCTGTTCTTCATCAACGTCACGCTCAACCGCATCCTCGGCACGCTGGAAGGCTACTGGGGCATCGGGAAGTGGAAGTGAACTACGAGCACGACACCCTGCCGCCCGGCGGCCCCGACTGCGACCACTGGCGTCACTGGGCTCGGCCAGAGATCGAGTGCCTGCCGCACTGCGACAGGCACTACGACTGGGAGACCTGCGACGACTGCGGCCGAGAGGTCTGCTTCGACATCGACTGCGCGAACGGCTGGCGGTGGGTGGATGGGGCCATCGTCCAGTGCTACGAGTGCCGTGACCAGACGCTCATCAGGTGGGCCATCGAAGCTGAGATTGACGCCACCGCAGAGGGTACAATGGTGGTGTTTCACACGTACGAGGAGCAACACGCATGAATAGCTGGACAGGCATCGGGAACCTCACGGACGACCCGGAGATGCGGTACACGGAGGGAGGATCCGCCGTGACGAGCTTCTCGATCGCCATCAACAACGGCAAGGACAAGGAGGGCAACGACCGCCCGCCCACGTACATCGACGTGCAGGCGTGGGAGAAGCTGGCCGAGAACTGCGCCGAGTATCTCCGCAAGGGGAAGAAGGTCGCCGTGCAGGGGCCGATCACCGTCGACAAGTACACCGATCGCGACGACATCAAGCGGGTCAAGTTCCGCATCCGGGCAATGAACGTCGAGTTCCTCAGCCCGCGCGAGAACCGGGACGACGAGGAGCCTCGCCGCCGACCCACCTCTGAGCGCGCACAGTCCCAGCCCCGCCGGGCCGCGCCGCGCGACGATCTGGACGATTTGCCGTTCTAATGGTTGACATCATGTGTACGATGGGCACATGGGACGACCTCGATCCTGCGAATGCGGCACTTGCCCGAAGTGCCTGCACAGGGAATACATGCGGGCTTACTACCAATCCCTCACACCTGAGCATCGTCAACAACTCATCGCGTCCAGAGACCCTGAGATTGCACGCAGAGCAGACGCTAAGCGCAAAGGGACTCCACTCAGGCGAGCGTCTCTGGTCACCGCGAACCGCCGCAAGAGGGCTGCCCATCCCGAGCAATACAAGGCACAAACGGCTGTCGGCAATGCGCTCCGCGACGGACGTCTCATTCGCCAGCCGTGCGAGGTATGCGGCGAGAAAGGACAGGCCCACCACGATGACTACTCGAAGCCTCTGGAGGTCCGCTGGCTGTGCGGCCAGCACCACCGAGCAGCGCACGGCAGATAGCCCGTTCTGATGGTCGACCGCTATGTGACGGTCGAGCTGGCCGTTCACAAGGAACAGGCCATGCCAGCGCACGAGAAGGTTCCAGCCATGCTCTTGCGCTGGAGGCTTGGCAATCAGACTCAGGAGTGCTTCTGGGTCATCGCGTACGACGCGATGATGAACATCCGCAACGTGGTGGAGGTGGCCCGAGGCGCGTACGCCCGGGTCCGCGTCCACTACCCGGCCGTCTACGCCGCAGTGCTCCAGACGGGGTGCGAGCGGTTCCAAGTGGCCCACAATCACCCCACTGGTGATCCCAAGCCCACGCAGAAGGACATCGTGCTCACGCAGCAGATCATGGCCGGGGCGAACACCTGCGGGCTGTTCTTCGAGGACCACGTGATCGTGTCCCCGACGGGCAAGCACTACAGCTTCGCGGACAACGGTCTGCTGTTCCCGGCGAACTTCGCCGACGCGATGAACGCGATGTGAGCCTGCCCAAGAGCTACGCCGAGGTGTTCGAGCTGCTCGAACTTCGCATGGACGGCTTCTCCCCTCCTTGGGACTGGGAGGAGCGACGAGTCACGCGGTCGGGGATCCGCCGCTACCTGATGCGGACCTACGACCACCCAGACCTGTTCAGGTTCCGGCCGTGGCTGCGCCTCTGGATGCAGATCCAGTGGACCCGCGAGCGGTGCAAGGAACTCCACGTCGTGATCCCGCCCGAGCTGTGGGACGAGGACAAGGCTCGGTTGGCGGCGAAGATCGCTGCCACCCGTGACACCAGTCACGAAGAGGAGAAAGAGCGAGCGTTGCGATGGGCAAGACGGTAGTCAAGTGTAGGTACCCCGAGGGGAACAGGGCAACGCCCCCGGAGGGCTTCGAGGAGTGGAACACCGGGGGTGATTGCAGCCACGACTACTGCATCGACGCCGAGCAGTGGCGGCGCGAGTACGACGCCACTGCGAGGTATCGCGTGACCCGCGAGAAGCGCGAGGAGATCATGGCCGACCGCGAGCTGTTCATGGACGAGTTCCACGGACGCGACCCGTGGCAGAACTGAGCAACTACCCGCCCGGAGTCACCGGCAGGGAGTACGCCATCAGCGGCGCAGTCAGCGAGTGGGACGAGGAAGAGACCTGCCCGCACTGCGATTGGACCGGGGTGATGCACCACGAGGCGCACCCCGAGTTCGGGGTGTGGGCATGGTGCTGCAACCCCGACAAGCCCGAGTGCACCGAGTTCTGGAACGGCTTCGACGCCACCAAGGACGAGGACCCCGACGAGATGTACGACAGGATGCGCGACGACGCGCTCACGGAAGGAGATCGGACATGACCGACAAGCTGGCCCTCTACGACAACGTCAAGGGCGTGTACGCCGATCTGGATGACGGCGGGATCATCTAGGGTGTAAGATCCCACGTATGCCGCGTTCTCCAATGGACAAGCTTCCGCAGCGAGTGCTGGTGCACAAGCTGAAGCGGGCGATCGATCTGATCCCCCGTGACAGCCTAGCTGTCACTCGCGTGCGTCAGCTTGTGGAGGAGAACCCGAGGTCAGCGCGCAGCACTCATGTGCTGCGCAACCTCGGGGCCGGGCGAGTCGCGGCACTCGCGACCATTCTCGATGAGCCGCTCGCGCGCCCACGCGCGGGCGGCTCGCCGAGTTCACACGACGCCGACTCGTCGTCGGCATAGGAGGTTCACGTGGACAAGGAAGACATCACCGAGCGGTTCGACACCATCGATGTCAACGGGGCAGGCGCGTACGCGATGTCGGAAGTGCGCGATCTCTTCAAGCAGATCGCGCTCCAGCTCGACCCGCTGTCCGCTGGCCGGGCTCGCGCCGTCGCCCTGACGGAGCTTGAGTCGGCGCATCGCGCGGTCAACCGCGCCATCGCCGAGAGCAACAAGGCGTAGACATGGTCACCATTGACAACCACGAGCCGATGCCCGACCCGCAGCACCCGGACAGCAAGATGTGCTTCCGGTGCCACCTGCCGGTCCAGCACCCGGTTCACAAGGAGAAGGTCGTCGTCAAGGGAACGGCCACCCCCACCAAGCTGGGATGAACATGAAGAAGCTCCTCTCGATCGCACTGGCCGACCCGCAGTTCGCCGACCTGCTGTTGCTGGAGCCACGCTCGTCGTACGACCAGTGCATCGTCGGCGTGGTGCGGCGCTTCAACGACCGGTTCGTCCTGTACGACCAGAAGTGCATCCTCTCCAACATGGAGGCGGACTTCGCCTCCCAGCCCAACGAAGACGCCGCCGGGGACGCCATCAAGTGGTTCGAGTACAACACGATCGGGGCATGGGTCGGGGAGCACACGCCCGGCTTCCTTGAGCCCACGACGGACGACGAATGAGCAACCCCACGATCCTGTCGGGCTCGTCGCTGAACACGTTCATCGAGTGCCCCAAGGAGTGGGAGTACGCCTACGTGTGGCGGCTGGAGAAGCCGCCCAGCTACAAGATGGCCCTCGGGACTGCGGCCCACGCCGTGATCGAGAAGGCGATGCTCCATCACATGGAGCACGGCACCTACCCGGAGAAGGACTTCTGGGCCGACACGTTCCTCGATGAGTGGGCGATCGCGGCCGAGGAGTCCAAGCCCCGGAACGACAAGCCGGAAGAGCAGGAGGGGCCACACGTCGAGAGCGGCTTGCGCTGCGTCGACTTCTACCGGACGGGGGTCGCACCGACGATCGTCCCGTACCGGGTCGAGATGCCGATCAAGTTCACCATCAACAGCTACATCTGGACGGGGACGGCAGACCTGATCGAAGACACCAGCCGGGACGAGGACGGCCTGCCCGTCCTGCACATCAGGCTCAGGGACCACAAGTTCACGTCGAAGCGCCCCGACAATCCCGCCCGGTACCGCTGGCCGATGATCGGCTACGCGATCGGCCTGCGCCGAGACCTCGGGGTCATCGAGGACGACGTCCAGCTCGACTACATCATCCGCAACAAGAAGCCGGTCCATCACCCGGTTGCGCTCGGGGGTCCTGCGAGCGATCAGGACATCCTCGATCTCGCACAGGAGATCGAGGACACGATGACAGTCATCCAGCGCGGATCATTCCCCCCGCTGGGACGAGACACGGGGGCCTGCCACTGGTGCCCGTTCTGGGACATCTGCCCGTCCTACAACGGGCGTAGGAAGAAGGAGTAGCACATGGCGACACGCAAGGCAGCAGCACCGCCCGAAGACGACGGGCTCGTCACGATCGATAAGGTGAAGGCCATCTTCGCCGGGGACATCGCGGCCGTCGACTCGGTCTACACAGACCCCGATGGCAAGCCGCTCGGGCTCGTCGCGAGGCTCGCCAAGATCAAGGCGGACCTCCCGGTGATCGACCCCGAGGGGACCAACAAGTGGTTCAACTACAAGTTCATCAAGAACACGCAGGTGCTCGGCGTCCTGCGCCCGAGACTCGCCAAGCAGCTGGTGATGATCGTCCCCGAGACGGTCGATGAGCGGGAGCCCATCCCCCTCAAGACCCAGAAGGGCGGCGACTCCCTGATGACCCGCATGACCGTCACGTGGCGCGTCGTGGACGGCATCAACGGCGAGAGCTTCACCGGCCAGTCCGTCGGCTACGGCGACGACAGCGGGGACAAGGGGGCCAACAAGGCGTACACGGCGGCCCAGAAGAACTTCCTGATCCGCCTGTTCGAGATCGGCGGCGAGCCGGACATCGAGGAGGACGAGAGCACCGACAAGCGGTCCAAGGCCCGTGAGGCTGGCTCCGAGCGCGTGAGTGCGGTCGTCGTCGGCGATGCCACCATCGAAGGCGTCGAGCGCGGCGGCAAGGCCAGCAAGGCGACCGAGGCTCAGATGGCGCGCGTGGGCCAGTACGCCCGCGATCTCCAGCTGGACTCCGATGCGCTGTCCGGCGTGATCCTCAAGGTGCTGGAGAAGGACGTCCCAGCCAGCGACGAGCCGTGGCAGGCAATCAAGGTCACGCTGGAGAACCTGACCGGCAAGCAGATCGGCGCGCTCATTGCCGCCCTTGACGACCTCTACCAGAGCACATCGGCTCCGACGGATGAGAACGGCGAGTAGCGGCCGGATCCGGCTGGACCAGAACCAAGCAACCTTCCTCCTCGAAGCACTGAACGAGAACCGCCACCGACTCGTCATCCGCCGCGCGTCGGCGAAGGCAAACGGCGAGGGAACGTATTCGTTCCAGCGGGCGATCGACAGGATCGACGGGATCCTCGGAGAGCTGCACAGGACGATGGAAGAGATGGGGTGGCCCCATGGATGACCAGCGTCAGGCCCGAGACGAGGCCATGGCCCGCGTGGAGACCGCCAGCGCCTACTGGCGGCCCTACGCCATGCGGGCGCTGTACGAGGCGGCTGCGACTCGTCGCGAGATCACCAGCGACGACGTGTGGCGTGTCCTGCACCGCCGCAAGATCCCCAGCCCGGGCGAGCCCCGGGCCATGGGTCCCGTGATGGTGGCGGGACAGAAGAACGGCTGGATCGACCAGACCGACCGGACCAAGATCAGCGATGACCCGTCCACCCCCAACCACAGCCGCCCGCAGCGGCTCTACCTGTCCAAGATCGCTGGGTCTGCCCTCCCGTCATGGAAGGCTCCCCCAGCCATTGACACCACCGCCGGGGCCGTGACTCCGGGCATGGTCGGCCGAGAGTTTCCCCTGACGCGGAACGAGGACGGTTCCGTCGAGGTGAAGCGGTCGACCTGCCCGGAGTGCGGGACGAAGTACGTGGTCCAGAGCGACCACCTGCGCAGTCAGGAGCACGGCACGTACCTTGCACGCGCGGCGACGCTTGAGAGCGTGATGCCGATGCCCGATCAGCCTGAACCGAAAGCCTACGAGGAGAAGCCGCCCAAGCTGTCGTTCGGGGAGACCGCGCTCTGCCCGCGCTGCAAGGGGCTGCGCAGGATGCGGAAGGGCGTCCTGTCAGCCGAGTCGATGGATCCCTACCAGTCCGGAGTCGTCTGCATCAGGTGCGGCGGCATCGGCATCGTCCCGAACGTGAGCCCGATCCCGTGAACGAGGAGGCCCTGTTCGCCGCATACCGCAATGCCAACCACGACAACGCGGACATGGAGGCGGCGCGGATCGAAGAGAAGTACGAGAGGCAGGGGATGGTGAAGTGCATCATCCCCTCCTGTCTCACGATGATCGCCATCTACACCAACCGGTCCCTGTGCCGGTTCCATGAGGGCAAGCACCGACGGGGGGAGATGTGAGGAAGACCTTCACGCCGACCTACTCGGCGCTGCTGGATGAGCTTCGGTTCAAGGTCCCGGTCATCCGCCGCTACCAGTGTCACCGCTGCCTGATCCCTGTCGGGGGCATCCTCGTGGATGGGAAGACGGTCTGGGTCAACGTGGATGGTTCGAGGCACTGGCGATCATGCAAGTACCGATAGATCTGCCGGAGACTGAGGGGCTCGGAGGGCACACCGCCCCTTACCGTGGGGCGGTGCGTGCCGTACGACATCAGGGTCTTCGGACACGTGTCGTGAGCCTATCGCTGTCGGGTCTGCCTTCGAGTACGCAGCAGTCTCACGCCGCTGGCCTTGCGGCCACAGGACGGGGGGTCGGGTGTTTCTCCGAGGTGGTGCCCAACTCTCTCAGCTGGCTCGCCCTACCCGGCGATACGTTCGGCGTCCCGTCTATGGACACTGGTTGCGTCCATCTGGTACCGTTCATGTCCGCAGGTGGTGGTCGTAGCCCATCTGCGTCGGCCCAGCGGGACTTCTCAAAGACCGCTGGGCCTCTTCATGTCTCAGACCAGTGGTGGGACTCGAACCCACGAGCCAATCCCCACACGCTCCATGATGCGTACTCGGGGCTCGGCGATTGTCATGGTCCCCGTGGTCACCTGACTAGGTCGTCTAGCGACCCCCACGGGCTGCAACTGGTCAGATCGTGAAGTCTACACCCAAGGTCAAGCGTCCGTCTCGCTGGCCGTGCATCTTCCGGGGACGGTTCATCCGGGAGCAGGTCGACCCTCGCGTGAAGACGTTGTGGGAGCGGACCACCGGGCGGCCCGCTCCCTTCGGTAGATTACGCCTCACGTTCCAGAAGGAGCATTGCCGATCCATCAACCCCTACGGGAGCGAGAGCTGCCCCTACCGCGAGGATGAGTGTGCCATGGCCTTCCTCAGCGCGGTACAGAACAGCCTCTTGCCGTGGATCGAGGATCCGGCCGCCTACTTCGTCAAGGTCGCCCGCTCAGCAGGCATCGAGCGCGCCGACAACAAGCCGCTCGCTCGGGAGAAGCACCGTGAGGAAGGACCCAGTCACGCAGGAGACCTACGAGGAGGTCATGCGTCGGGACGCCGAAGAGGTGTGGCTCCGGTCCGAGGAGTTCATCCATCACAAGGTGTCGTACCGCAAGTTCTGGACGAGGAGGATCATCTGCGTCGCGCCCGCACTCGACCGAACGCAATCGGGGACCTGCTCGGGTCGCTCAACCTTGGACCACGTCCAGGACCAGCCAATGATGGGAAAGAGAGCCCCCAGTGACCCGTCGCACCTCGTCTCCCTATGTTGGCATCACCACCTCGACGGATGGGCCACCGCCCACCGACCCGCTCTACGCGACTACCTTCGAGGAACTGGCAGCGTCGAGGGAGGCCGAGGACCCGACCTTGAGTGATCGTGAGTACGTTATCTGGATGGCGATCGGGAAGATCAAGCACCTGTTCGGGATCCACTCCTTCGTTCCGCTGGAGGAGTGGGATCTCGGCGCAGGGTCCATGAGGTTCATCGGCAGCGTGTGCTGGCATTGTCAGGAGCGAAGTGGCTGACCATCGGAGCCGCCGCCAGAAGTTGGAGGCGATGGCGAACCAGACAGCATCCCCGCACGAGGCCGAGGTGGCCCGTCGGATGCTGGCTAGGATGAAGCCCGATCCACAGCCCGCACAGCGACAGGCCGCTGCCGATCCGTACTACACGCGGTGGGCGGCCGAGGACTTCAACACGCGGTGGGAAGACCTCAACACCAGCGCCCCCAGTGCGAATGCCGACCTTCACTTCGACGCCGTCTGGAACTCGACCACCCACAGGTATGACGCCACCTACGCCGACGCGAGCATGTCCTACAACGACATCCTCCGGAGGATGCAGCAGGCGCAGGACGTGTACGAGGCGGCAGTCCGCGATGCCAAGTGGGCAGAGTACGAGCGCCGCAAGACAGCAGAGGCCCCATCGTCTCGCGAGGAGGCCGAGAAGCCCCACTGGTGGGACAGATGGAACGAGATGCACGACCCCGTCGCAGCCGAGGCCGCGCAGCGACGTCGTCGATGGGAAGAGGAGCGCAGCAAGCGCACAGACTTCTTCTCCACCGACGAGTTCAAGCGGTGGTACCAGAACGAGGTGGTGGACAGTGACCCAGAGCGCGGCTGAGCGGCGGTTCGTCCGTCTCGCTGGCTCGATGAACAGCAAGGCGGCGAGGTTGAACCGGGATGGCCGCATCTCGGCCAACGACCTCGCCGCCGCCTTCCTCGCGTCCGACTGGGGCTGCCCGTACTGCGGCACCGGGATCGACCCGCTGCACTGTTCCTTCGACCACGTGGTGCCGTTCGACAAGGGCGGCACCAACCGGCCGGAGGACATCCTCGCCTGCTGTCTCACGTGCCAGCGATCGAAGGGCGTCAAGACGCTGGAGCAGTACGAGTTCGCCCAGACACTCCAGAGGGAGGGGGCAGAGTGCGAAGTGTGCGGCATCCCGTACAAGCCACGCTGGGCGGACTGGATGCGTGGCTACGGGCGGACCTGCTCGCGGGTCTGCGCAGGGAAGAAGGGCGGAGAAACAAGAAACCCCGCCGCTTCGGGAGGGGACCCTTTCGGGTCTACACCCTCGAAGTGACGAGGTTCCTGCGTGGAGGGCGGACTGCCTACCGCCACGAGCGTCCATCACTGGTTGTGCAAACGCACCGCTCGACCCGAGGTTTGCCTGACGTTGGCGACTGCTCCGGGGTTGTCAGCCCTTCGGTCTCTACCACCACCGTCCCTTTCGGGTAGGGTGGCTCAGTGACCGTATTCCAGTCCCTCGTTGCCTTGTCCGGGGGCAATGGATCCCCGGCATTCAGCCATCTCCCTGCCCCGGGAGCAACCCCAAGGCATTGGCGGGATGATAGGCTCCCCGCAGGGAGCGTGTCAAGCGAGGGATCTGACGTTCACGGGAGATGTATGATGTCAGCCGCAGTCAGATCTCCGTCATCGTCAATCGGAAGGCGTGGGCGTCTCGATGAAATGGTCGGTGACCGTGATAGGACAGCCACCGACCACGAACAAGATGTACTCGGCCAAGATGCGCTCGATGTGGCGCGACGGGGTCCGCTTCAACGTCCCCCAGATGGTCAAGAACCCCAAGGTCGAGAAGTACCAGCACGACGCCATCCTCCTGATCCAGAATGCCCGCCCATCGCGCTGGCATCCGACCGGGTTCGTCAGGCTGAACTTCCGGCTCTACCTCGTCCGCAACATCGACGCGGACAACACCCTCAAGGCGCTGAGTGACGCCATCCAAGACGCTATCGGAGTGAACGACTCTTGGTTTCTGCCATGCGTGGAGAGCAAGGAATGGGGACTGAAGCCGCGCGACGCCCGGGTCGAGATCGAGATCGAAGACCTACCCGGGTCGCCATCGCAGGGTCCGGAACCCTCCAAGCAACCGCTGCCGCGCCGCTCGTGACCCTCCTCGCAGGACTGGGCAACGCCTCAGTCCTGATGCGGAAGGGACGTTCGACCAACCCCGGAACGATGGAGTCCGCTGTGCGTACGGCGTGCTCGATCCTGAACATCCCAGTGAGCTGGTACGTGCCCGCGCCCGGTGGCCGGGACATGGTGTTCTACCGTGACATCGACATGGTCGGCGACGCTGATCTCGTGATCTGCGTGTTCGACGCTAGGTCGCCCATGGAGGGCGGCACGGCCCATGTCGTGGAGAAGGCGCAGGATAAGCACGTGCCCGTCTACGCTTACACCTGCGAACCTGATGACCGGGTGTGGCAGCGTCTTGGTGAGTGGGACCCCGACGACGCTTGGGGTAGTCGGGTCCCGAGAGGCTAGGAGAGAGCATGGCGAACCGGTTCCCGACCCAAGTGCTCCAGAGCACCGGCTACTGGCTCGCCAAGTTCTCGCAGGACTACCACGGGGAGGTCCCCCAGAAGATCCACAACGGCGACGTCGCCGACGATGGATCACCCCAGTGGCACCCGGACTTCGCACGCTGGCTGACCGCCCGGGAGGTCATCAGCACGCCGAGACCGGACCATCCGACACCAGAGCAACGCCTGCGCACGACGCGGGCGTTGCGTCGTCTCAGGAAGGAAGCGATCCGGGAGTTCGAGGTCATCTACCGGGTGATGGTCACGGGCGAGCGGATCGACGCCACGACGAAGTGGCTCAACGAACGGGCCGACCGGAATGGCATCCCGCTGCCGAACGGCAGGGACGTCCACTACCGCACGAAGGACACGATCGCGCTGGTCATCAGCGGGATCGACAAGATGCGCGAGTGGTGGTAAGAGTGGTGATATACTGCCGCCATGAGGCGCATGGCACGCGCGTCGTCGCTCCCCTCCTGTTGCCGGCCGGGTCGGCCTCTCCTACGGGCCGGCCCGGTCAGGAAGATGTTCACGGTGCTCTTCGTCAGGCGGTGCGAGGCCACGACTCAACCCCGCCCCCGGATGACCCCACCGCCGACCTCAACGGAGCCGGCACCGTGACGACCCTGGAGATCGGGCCCGGCCGCGTTGCCTTCCGCGTGGTCTTCCCAGACGCCGCAGGCGACCTCGCTGGCCAGTTGGCCGGCTATCGCATCACCCACCCGGCCTTCGGCGAGGACGGCGCCAACCTGTGCGGCGGGGAGAACGGTCACTGGATCCCGGTCGGCGAGGGGCACTGGACGCAAGAGTCCGTTGAGCCGCTGACTCTGGCGCCCTCGCTGCGCTGCACCATGTGCGGCGACCACGGCTTCGTCCGCGACGGGAAGTGGGTGCCGGCATGAGCTACGCACCCGCAACCCTCATCGCCCTCATGAAGGTCTGGACGTCCCACGGCGGGGTCAACTCCGGCATCGTCGGTGGCTCGACCCATCTGAAGGGCTACCACCTGGGCAAGGACCGCATCTACGACGGATCCGGCCCGGGCCTCGGCGACGCCGACTACTCCGTCCGCACCGCGCGCGATAAGGCCGGCCTGACGAACGCCGCCTCGGCCATCGACCTTGGCCGCCTGAACGGCTCGCTGCCCAAGCTCCACGCGTTCTCCGTCTGGCTGGTGGCAAGAGGCCGCGCCAACGCCCCGGGGACCCGCGACATCCGCGAGTCTCCTACGGGCCGGCCCGGTGTCTCCATGTTCGGCGGGACGGCCTGACCGGATGGCCCCGAAGCATGAGCAGTGACCAATGGGATCCGCGGCAGGTGGTCCGCTTGCGCGTGACCCTCGCCGATGGCACGACGCGCTGGTCGGCGCCCTTGGAGCGGGCGCAGGCAGAGAGGCATCTGGCCTCGGCCGAGTGGCTGGCCTGCCCGCTGTGGGAGGGCGCACGAGTCGCATCCGCGGCGATCGTCGTCTGGACGGGCCACTGATGCCCCGCCGGCTCTTCACCAGAGCGGAGCAGTGCCCGCGCCCCGAGGGCACGCCGGTCGCGATGGCCGCCTGTGGAGCGTGCCGGTTCTTTCGCGGGGCGGCCTCGTCGTCGCATGAGCCGCGCGGCTGGGAGATCTGCTGCAACTGGCCGCGGAGTGGTTCGTTCCTGGCCGCGTCTACCTGCCCCGTCTGCGGAGGCGCCGGCCACGTGTTCGCGACCACCGGCGCTCCGTGTCCGGCCAAGCCGCCCCCGCCGTGGTCCCACCCGTGCCTGTTTTGCGAGGGTAAGCCGATGGATGCCGTCCGATGACCGAGCCGCAAGTGACGGATGCCATCTGTCCTACCATCGCCCCCGAGTCATCGGTCGGCAACATGACCGTGACCGAGTTCACCGGCCTCCTCACTTTGACGACCTCCCTCCTCACCGTGATGGAGGTCCGCATCATCGCGCGGATCGACATGGCGGCCGCCGAACTTGCGACCCGCTGGGGCCGGCATGACGAGGAGTTCAAGCGGACACTGGAAGCCATCGACGCGCGGTTCGAGCAGGTCGAAGGGCCGTTGACCGCCCACCTCGACCGGGACCGCCACGGGGACATGGTGCTTCAGGCGCGGATCAAGCCGATCCAGACGTTCGCCGGGGTCCTCGGCCGCAACTGGCGCACCATCGTACTTCTCGTCGTGTCGATCCTCGGTATCTTCGGGTGGGCCGAAGTGGCAGCGTCCCGATGATGGGCAGCGGAGTGATCTCCGAAAGGCCGCCCTGAAGGATCAGCTGGCTGAGTGCCTCGATTGCCTTGGCATCGATGAGACTCATGGGCTTCTCCTGCGAGGGCACGCGACCAGCTTGGTCCCGCAGTAGGGACAGGGCGTGTCCTTCTCCCCCGGGAGCTTCAGCTTCCCGTAGAAGTCAGAGCACTTGGGGCATTGGAGCGGCCTCCCATAGCCGTTAGGGAGTGTGGCCCGGGGCGTTCGCCCCGGACCGCTCACGCTGAGGTGCGGAAGGGCACCCCGTCGGTGCTGTTGGTGACCATGAAGGCCCTCCGCTTACTCCGTGGTCGCCCACCGGAGGATCGCTCGGTACCCGGCCCTGACCACCGCGCCGATGAGCGCGAAGGCCACGACCTGCGGCTGGGCTACCGCCACGTCGACGGACAGGACTCCGACCGCTACCAGCGCGGCTGCCCCCGAGAGGAGGACGTCCGCGACGAAGTCCTTGAGGAACTTCTGCCAGTTGAACGGGCTGACGCCCGTCCCATCGGTCAGGAAGCCGACGGCTGTGCCCTGCTCGGGAATGAATGTGCCTTCTGCCATGAGATCTCCTTCAGACTCGTGCGACGACGCTGCTGTGGCAGAACCCGATCTTGGCGGCCGAGGGGAGCCAGACCCGGTACCAGACCTTGCTGCCACCAACGGACTCGCCGATGACGGTGTCACCCCAGATGACGGTTGAGGCACCGCCGAACGACCCGATGGCGGGGTACGACCGGCCCGGACCGGACCGGACCTGCGTGTTCGGGCTGACGGGACGTGCCTTGAGGCGCTTGCGATCGAGGACGGCCGCGTGGAGCCCTGTCCCCGGAACCTGACGGTCGAACTTCTCGACGTAGTTCTTGGCGACCGAGAGCGGCCACTTCACCCAGCCCTTGGGGATGCCCGGGCGACGACCATCGTTGAGCGGGTCGCCCACCCAGACGGAGCTTCCCTCGATCTCCTGATAGACCACCGAGTGGTAGTCCTTGAAGTCCTTGTCGCCCCGCAGGGCGTACGGGACCTGATCGTAGACGCCTTGGGCGACGGCGAACCGGCCCGCCTTGAGGAACGTCGTCAGCTCGCCCCAGTCGAGGCCGTCGCTGGCGTCGAAGACGGTCACGCCGACCCCGTACGACTCGATCGTGCCGCCGATCTGCCCGATGAACAGGCCGCCGCTGAAGTCACCGGTCCGCTTGCGGAACAAGTCCGGCGTGGGCTTGTGGTTGCCCAGCGATCCCTGATCGACCAGCATCGCGCCGGAAGCCGCGCCGCAGTTCTTCCATGCGAGCGTGGATCCCGTGCCCTGCTTCCTGAATGTTGCCCTGTAGAACGGTTGTGCCATGGTTCCTCTCCCGTGGATGAAGGTGTGTGTGACCTAGATCATCCCATCGTCATAGGCTTAGCTGCTCAGCTTCTTCGCCTTGAGGGTGGACCCTGCTTTCGTAATCGCACTCACTCCAGAAGTCTGTGTGTTCTGCGCGAACCTGAATTTCATCACGCCTGTCGCGTCCGCCCTGACAATGCCTTCAATCAGGATCGAGGCTTTCAACCCCGCACCCTGACCACCGGCCGCCACAGCAGTCGCATTGGCAACGGCCGAGTAACGGACGCCTGTGCTGACAAGGATCGCGTTGGCTGTTGTGTCAGAGCCCGCATACCTCCACCACCCGACCATGGTGCCCGACGAGATCGCCAAGTCGAACTTGAAGTCGCAGGCTGTGGTCGCCTCGTAGACGAGCACGATCTCGAACCGCCACAGCTCCCCGGAGTTGACGGGCCAGTTCAGCTCCGTGTCATCGACCACCGTTGTGCTGTTGATGACGCTCTGGTCAGCTGACTTGACCTTGACCACGCCCCACTCGGTCGACCCGATGTGCTCGTCGTTCCAGTCCGTCGGCCGGACTTTCTCGGCGTCAGACAGGTCGGCCTTTCCTGAGACCATCCTGTGGCGCAGGCCAGAGCCACGGATCAGTGCCCCGGCTGTGAAGCTCCTCAGTTCCTCGGGCATTCGTCAGCTCCTACTGGAATGTGTCGTCTTGGAAGGTATCGACTTGGAAGGCGTCCGGTACGCCGATGATCCACGCCCCGATCCTGAAGTATGGCTGGATGAACGCCTCGGCAGTGAACGATTGGCTGGTCGTTGTCGCATTGGAGACCACCGCATCAGCCGTCAGATCGAGCGGGGTGGGCCGCCTCGCGATTGCCCCCGCCGTGATGCTGAACGGATACTCCTTGCGCTTGATCGCGTCGAGCCGGGTGAGCGGCTGGGCCGGGAGGATGTTGGCGTCGATCGTCCGCGTGCCGGTCTGGTCGAGCCGCTTGATGATCGCCCGCGATGAGAGTCCCATCCGGCTGGAGCGGGCGCTGTAGTGCTTGAGGATCTCGGCAGGGTCCAACGCCGTACCGAAGATCACGATCTCGTCAATCGTCCCCGTGAACTGCTGAGACCCGGCGACACGAGCGCCGACGAGCTTCGCCACGTTCGAGTTGGTGTAGTCGTTGGCGGCGTTGGTGGCAAGTGATTGCTCCACGCCGTTCACCCAGAGGCGGTGGGTGCTCGCGCCGGTCCCAGACCGCCTGTAGACGACGTGGTTCCATGCGTTCCGCGTGATGGCGTTGTTGTTCGTCTCCGCGACAAAGGTGCCGTTGATGATGGCTGACAGGCGGTCTGTCCCATTGCCGCCGATCTCCAGCTGCAACTGTCCGCTCGTGTTGCTTCCAGACCAGATCGTCCGTCGACCGGTGCTTGTCGGGTAGATCCACGCCTCGATCGTGAGCACGTTCCCGATGGCGAGCGTGTAGACCGCTGTCGTGGCGTACTCAGCCCCGCTGAATGTCGCCCCGCTGTCGTCATCGACCACGCCTGCGGCGTTGCGTGTCGGGCCGCCGGTCAGCGTGGCGTTCCGGGCTACTGAGCCGGAGTCGATGAACTGTCCGTCGGGTTCGCTGAACCGGTACCAGACCAGCGGGTTGAGTGCGCGGATCATGGTCCCGTATGACTCCGGGATGATCCGCTGCATGGCATCGATTGTGGCCGACCCGGACAACTCCCGGAGCAGGATCGCGTCAGCCGTCAGCGTGCCTTCAACCACCCCGCCAGTGAAGATCGCATCAGCGGAGAAGCTGGCGTCCATGGACCTGAGCAGCACCACGTCGGCTGTGGTCTGGCCTTGGACCGACTTGAAGACGACAGCGTCAGCCAGTGCCGACTCGGACCGCAGCACATTGATGAGCGCGTCCCCGGTCAAGGAAGACGACTGCTCGCGCAGGACGACAGCAGCCGCAGCGGCGACCATCTCGATCGCCTTCAGGATCACCGCGTCGGCGTAGGTGTCGAATGGGACGGCGTTTGACAGGACGTAGGCGTCCAGCGTCGCGGAGGAGCTGCGCTCCGTACGCAGAATGGAGTCGGCCGTCACCTGTGGCTGCTGGATCCTCAACAGGATCGCGTCGACTACCGCGTCCACTGACGTGCGCCGTACGAGGGCCGCAGCGGCCGTCAGGGCCGCTGAGACGTCCGGACGCCGCAGAATGGCACCAGCGGTGAAGTCGAGCGGAAAGTCGTCGCTCCGAGCCTCCAGCGCCGCCACGCGGCCAACCACGGCAGTCAGGACAGTGTGCAGGTCCATCCCGGCCGGGTAGATGCCCATGGCCTGCGCCAGCGTGATGACGCTATCGAAGTCGAGATCGTAGTGAGCCGTGTTGTCACGGGGGTGCGTAGTCCGCAGCGTCCCATGGATGTAGGCACCAAAGGCGAACGACTTCAGCCATGTCTTGAGCTTGATCGCGTTGGCGAAGAACCGGGGCATGATCGTCGCATTCGCCGCAGGCGTGACGACCCATGTCCGCTTCAGGATCGACATCACCTTGATGTACGGGTAGCTCGTCAACGACTCGATGGCGAACGAGCCCGTCCGGTTGCGCCTGACGA
>Ga0315273_10001849_pt1 | contig 24507 bp, 21 predicted proteins | sample YL17G02_0_MG_FD_205753 | JGI IMG/M metagenome (GOLD analysis project Ga0315273, IMG submission 205753) | Sediment microbial communities from Yellowstone Lake, YNP, Wyoming, USA - YL17G02_0 | ecosystem: Environmental > Aquatic > Freshwater > Lake > Sediment | place: USA: Wyoming | collected... | reverse complement strand
CAACGTGTAGCGTCGGTGCGAATCAAATGCGATATTCTCCACAGTGCGCCTCCTTGTGTCATTAAGCACATCCGGCCAGAACATAATTCTCGCCGAGGGAGGCGCACGCTCATAAAATCATTGCGAGGAACGTCCCCGCCGAAGGCCGGGGGAGTGACGAAGCAATCTCACAGCAGCCGCTGGGATTTCCGTTGACAATCCCGATCAAAGCGCTTTATTAACAATGAAGTGCGTGGAGCACTTGTACTTGTCTGACATTCGTCGCGCTGGTTGAAGCAGGTACGGCCAGCCGAGTATGTTCCTGGCATCACGAGCAACGTCGCAGTTAGGAAACCCAAAGGAGTTAACCAGTTTCTTGGAGGTGGATCGTGAAAGTGCGCGCCGGAGTGGTCTCTGTTCTTCGTTCTTCTCTTCTGTCTTGATCTGACGCCCCTACATGCACAGCCGCAACCACCCCAGTACTTCTCTGGGACAGGGCATTGGTATCAAGTGGTCGTATCCCAGACAGGCATGACGTGGGGCCAGTGTCGCGACTCCGCTGTCGCACTCGGTGGGTATCTTGCCAGTATCCTCTCGCAAGAGGAGAACGACTTTGTCAAGCAACTGCTGAACACTGCACCTGTACAGGTACTCTTTTGCAACATAGGGGGCCACGAGCGCAATGGAGAGAACGATTGGCAGTGGGTCTCTGGTGAGCCATGGGGTTACTTCAACTGGAACACCGGCGAACCGAACAACCTTTGTTCCCCCCCCAATCCGGGCTGTGAGAATATCGTTCAGATGTATGGGCACACCGACCCAGTTCCCCCATCTGGAACTTGGGTCGATGGGGATAGCCTCACGCCCGACCAAGCTGGCGTAGGTTCCTTCGTCGTCGAGTACAACTGTGATTGCCCACACCAAGGCGACATCGCATCCCGTCCCACGGGCGACGGAGTCATCGATGTGTTTGACGTCATCGAGGAGATCGGGATTGCGTTCAGCGGTTCTCCGGATATTCAGGACCCGAATTGCCCGAAGACACGCGGAGACGTGGACAACAATGGTGTTGCTGACGTGTTCGACGTCATCTACCTGATTGCGACGGCGTTCAGCGGCGGCCCGATTCCGGTCAATCCGTGCGTGCCGTAGAAGAGCGGTGCGTGTGAACACGTACCCTATTCGGTTGTGAACCGTCGGTGCTTGTAGGGTGCGTGATTCACGCACCATTCTGCCCGGCGAGCGCATGACACAGGATTGGTGCGTCAATGACGCACCCTACGGACTGTTCTTCAGAAAGCGAACGAGGTCGGGATAGTCGTGGGGGAACATGCACCGGATGGACAGCAGGTAGCTGTCCTCGGAGACGGTGCCGATTACTGGAGGATCAAACTCTCTGGCGCGGCGTGACAAATCCTCCGAGGAGGGCGGCGGCATGATGCGCACACCCCAGCCGTCGATGGTGCGTTCGGGCGCGGAACCACCGCCGAATGTGTCTTTAGTGGGTATCACTTCGACTTTCCATCCGGACTGCCGGGCAGCGTGTGCAAGACTCTCCGCACGTTGCTTGAGCATCTCTAGGGACACAGACAGCATCTGATAGAGCGGGATCATCTCGGATGCCTTGCCGGAGCGATGTGCTCGCACTGTGTACTCGAGGGCGAGGAGGGTTGCCTTGTCCGGGCGCAGGGCGCGGTAGAACGGATCGGTGCGGAGACGATCAATCAACGCTGTCTTTCCGAGGATTAGTCCCGCCTGGGGACCGCCGAAGAGTTTGTCGCCGGATGCGGTGACCAAGTCGACGCCGGTGTCCACTGCCGCATGGAGGGTTGGTTCGCCGCTGAACTCGCAGACAATACCCGGACCCACTGCGCCTGAACCGAGGTCCCAAACCACGGGGATACCCTTCTGACTCGCCAGCGAGGCGAGATCCTTCGGATCCACTTCGGAGACGAAACCGCTCTGGACGAAGTTCGAGCGATGGACTTTCAAGATCAGGGCCGTCTGTGGCCCGCAGGCCTTCTCGTAATCGGCGAGGCTGGTCTGGTTGGTCGTACCGATTTCACGCAAGACGGCGCCACTACGGGCGAGGATTTCCGGGATGCGGAAACCGCCACCGATCTGCACGAGTTCACCGCGCGAGATGATGACCTCTCTATCACAAGCGAGGGCACTCAGGACCAGGTAGACTGCCGCGGCGTTGTTATTGACCACGAGGGCCGCTTCGGCACCGGCCAGCAAGGCCAGTTCTGATTCGACCGCGCGCCCACGTTTGCCACGTATGCCTTTTTCAAGATCATACTCGAGGGAAACGTAGGATGTAAGACCGGCAGCGATGTGATCGAGCAGATCGCGGCCCCAAGGCGCCCGGCCCAGGTTGGTGTGCAGGAGAACCCCGGTGCCGTTGATCACGCGCTGCGGGAAGTTGCGCCGGTGAATTTCAATGCGTTTCACCACACCCGCGGTGATCGCGGCGATGTCCGGCCATGTTCCACCCGGCGTGATTCGACTACGCAGATCGCCGAGTTCGGCGCGGATGCTATCAGTGGCGACGGCGCGACCGGCCGTGGTCAGCGATTCTGCCAGCAGCGGGTGGTTCAGCAGTACTTCAACTGACGGGGGACGTGACGAGAGTGGCAGTTCGGCCATAGAGCAGAGGACTTCCTGTGAAATCAAAGCGGAAGGGGTGGGAATCGAACCCACCGCGACCGACCCGAAGCCGGCCGCCTACGGATTTGAAGTCCGCGCCGGCCACCAGACCGAATCCGCTTCCGAGGGGGAATATACATTCAAACGATGCCGCGGGTGGGTGATTTTCCATGCCTGGCCAAGACTCCCGCTGCAATAGCCGTGCAAGCACATCGGGAAAGGCCGGACAGGAGTGTCCGTCCCACCAAGAATATGGGTCTTGGTGGGCCGGACACTCTTGTCCGGCCTTTTTCGACATGCCCCAACAGATGCCGGTGGGTACACTGCTCAAATCGACGCAACGGACATGGTCATGGGGTCGTCGATCTCGATGGCCTCACGGATGACGTAGGCTTCGGCGTAAGGTTTGCGGATCATCTGGCCCATCCGGCGCGCATCGATGGCGATCAGCTCGAAGATGTCCACGCCAGGCTGGTAGATCGATGCGGCGCCTTCTTTCGTCCCGAATTGGGACGTGTAAGCACGGACCGCCTCCAATTTGCGGTCGATCTGTTTGCTGATGTCGACTATGAACGAAAAGGGAGGCTGCCGGGAGAAGGCTGAGTACAGAATCTTGTGAGGACGGTGCGGTTCACCGTCCAGATCGAGTTTCTTCAGGCCGGCAAGGAAACAGGCATCATAGGCGATCTCGCTGGCAACACGGTGATCGGGGTGACGCTGCTCGCGGTGCGGGAGGATGACCAAGCGCGGGCGAAGACGCCGGATCACACTCGCGACCGTCATGCGGTTGGCCAGCGTGTTTTCCAGTTTGGCATCGGGCATCCGCAGGTTTTCACGGCATGTGAGCCCCATGATCTTCGCAGCGGTTTCGGCATCGGCAGCGCGTTCCTCTGCGGTGCCACGTGTGCCCATCTCCCCGGCCGTGAAATCGACAATTCCGGTTTTGTATCCAAGGCCGGCCAGTTTGATCAACAGGCCGCCGCAGGTGATTTCGATGTCGTCGCGGTGGGCGGCCAAGGCGAGAGCGTCAACGGTGGGTGGGGCGGTTGTCATTCGTCGAACCTCGATGGTTGAATCTCGTCGATCTCATGTGTCACAAAAGCCCCGAAGGAGCGATCTATACCAGCCCAGGCCAACGGCCTGGGTGACATTGAAGCGTTGAGTAGATTGAGCCCTGAAAGGGCGTTCTATGTGTGATGAATCGAAATCGGTTTGCAAACGTGCGGTCATTAGAGCGCCCTTTCAGGGCTCTTTCTCGCCGCTGCTCCGGGCCCAGGGCGTTGCCCTGGGCTAAGATAGATGCCCCTTTCAGGGGCAGGAATGCCAACGTCCCGGTCATGATGGCACCGGAAGAGATGGAACCCCATCAGAACCGATCCTGCAACAGGCCATAATAGACATCCTCATACAACGGCACGACGGCATCTGCAGTGAAGTGTTCACGTACGGCCTTGAGCCCGGCTTCGCGCAGGCGCGCAGCTAAGGCAGGATCAGTCAGAATCTGGTAGAGCCTCTCCCCTCCCGCCTCGTATTCATTCGGCCCAACCAGGAACCCTGTCTTCCCATCTTGGATCAGCTCAGGCACGCCACCGACCTTCGAGGCGACCACCGGGACACCGCAGGCCATCGCCTCCAATGCGGCCAAGCCAAATGCCTCGTAATTGGATGGAAGGAGGAAAGCGTCCGCCGCGCAGAGGATCTCATCAACGTCATCGCGGTTGCCCAGGAACTTCACATCGGCGGCAACATCGAGGGCCTTGGCCAGCGAGAATGCCTCGGCGGTCTGCGGGCCATCGCCGATCAGCAGAAGCTTCGCGGGAAGGTGTTGCCGCAGGCGGGCGAACATGTGCACCACGCCGGGGATGTTCTTCACGGCGCGGAAGTTCGACAGGTGTGCCACGACCTTCTCCCCTTCCGGGGCGAAGCGCGAGCGGCACTCCCCGGCGGCGCGCGGGTAGAAGCGATCGGTATCAACGAAATTGCGAATCACCTCGATATGACGGGTCGTGCCGAAGACACTGATGGTCTTGTTCTTCAGGTATTCGGACACCGCGGTGACTCCGTCGACTGCATCGATCGAAAAGCGAGTGATTTCATAGAATGAGCGGTCGGATCCCACGAGGGTGATGTCGGTCCCGTGCAGGGTGCAGAGTGTTTTCGGCGCGTTCGATCCCATCGACTGGCGGGCGAGGTACGCCGAGATGGCAAATGGGAGGGCATAATGAACGTGCAAAATGTCCAGCCCGAACTGCTGTGATACCTCGATCATCTTTGAGGCCAGCGAGAGTGTGTACGGCGGATACTTAAACAGCGGGTAGTCGGGTGTTTCGACTTCGTGGAAGTAGAGTTGCGTCTGAAAACGATCCAGCCGGTAGGGCAGCGCATGGCTGATGAAATGAACTTCATGACCGCGTTGCGCGAGTTTCGCGCCAAGTTCAGTTGCCAGAATACCCGACCCACCGGGAACCGGGTAACAGGTGATGGCGATTTTCAGGGGGCGGCGGGGGGGCATGGTGGGTAGCTCAGTAGGGGCGTCGAACCAGTGCACGAATAGAGTGTTCCGCAATTCGTGGCGAGGAGTTTGCTTCGCTTCGCTCGCAATGACTGCATTCGGAACTGCCTGTATCAGCAGTCATTGCGAGGAACCTCCCCGCCGAAGGCGGGGTGGTGACGAAGCAATCTCGCCGATTCCACGGCCCTGACTCACGGTACGCGGGAGTCCTCAACAGACCCAAGGGAGAGCGATCGGCTTGCAGGGGCTTCTTCATGGCTCGATGATCTGATGGTCCGGCGTGCCAGTCTTGAGTTGCTCACGAACGCGCAGCAGGAAGTCGAATCCGTATTTGTTCAGATAGTACGAGATTCCGAAGACACGTTCCTGCGGCTTCCCGGCAGGATAGAGATGGGTGGCCAGTTTGTAGAACTTGGCACGGATCTCATCGCCTTTGCGCTTGTGTGCCTGGAAGACCTTTCGTTCGAGGTTTTCCCATGCCATCGCGATGCGTCCCGCCGACTGCTCGAAGGTCATCGCAAGCGTTGGCTCGAAGCTCACAACCTCTGATTTGAGCTGCTCGAGACGCCGATCCCATTCTTCGCGGCTCTCCTTGAACTGACGTTCGAGATCAACCGGGAAAGAGCGTTCGAAGTGGCGATTGATGACGCTCTCGATGTCGCCGAAAAACTCGGACACATCATGCCCGAGGGCCTTCACGGCGTTGCGATTCTTCTTCTCAACAATCGTTGCCGAGGAGCGCGGGAGGACCACCGGCATGAGTACTTCGAACCGGTCGAACAGCGCCCGGGACTGGGCCCAATAAGCGATTTCGGACGGTCCGCAAACCGCGGCTATCACCGGGAACAGATACGACTGCGCCACGGGACGGAAGAGAACACCGGGTGAGAAGGCGGCTGGGTCGGTTTCGAGGCGGCGCAGCCATTGGACGCGGGATTGGGGCGACGGCTCCGGATCGATGGAGAGATGACCGTCGGAGGCCGCTCTGACTGCGTGACGGCCTTGCTGTACGCAGAACAAATGGGTATGGCGTTCGGGGTGTTCGACCTGCTGATGGTAACCGGCTTCCTCGAGCCGCTGATTGATTTCGGTGAGGGCAGCGGCGGTTTCATCGTATCCGGTGAGTTCCTCCGCGAAGAGCGGTTTCCACAACCGTTTGGCAGCGTGATCGGCGGGATTGAACATGACCAGCCCGAACGGTCCCAGCAACCGCGCCATCCAGCGGCCAAAGGCGTCGACCATGCTACGTCCGGGGGCATAATCATCCACGAGCGCCCCGAAAACAGCCTCTGAAAATTCGGTTCCGAGTTGCGCGGCTCGCATCTCGCTTTGCAGATTGAGGACAGATTTCTCCAGCAAGACTTGCGCGAGAGGCGCGCGGGCGGGTAAGCCATCGACCGTGATCTGGAGACGACGCACTTTGTTCTCGAGATCGGGGAATGCGGTCCAGCGGACCTCATCGAAATCGTGATCGTCGGCAGCGATCCAGAAGATTGGGACTACCGGACGGCCGAGACATTCGCGCAGTCTCTGAGCCCAACCCAGCAGGGTCAGGGCCTTGTAGATGGTGTAGAGCGGGCCGCCGAACAGGCCGGCCTGCTGGCCCGTGAACGCGGCAACCGCACCGGGCTGGGTGAGCTCTTCGGCAGCCTTGATTGCCTCAGGAGGGGCGCCAAAATGCTGATTCTGCTGAACCAGAAGCTGGGTGATCGAGTTCCGGTCAATACCGATGCCATCCAAGTGACGCGCACACGCCTCGAAGGCTGCCGGGGTAGGATGCGGCCAAGCGAAGAATCGGCCGGTCCGGTCTGGATCATAGAGCGCATCGAGATAGAGCTTCCGGCGGCCGGGGATTCTTGAGGCGGGGATGGTTTGAGCGGTCATAAGTGTCTGCCGGTCGCGCTTGCCCGGAACGCGGTATTGAATCTACGCAGAAGGAGGGGGGCGCGATGAGGATTTCTATAGACCGCTCTCATCGAGCAGGCCGCGGCGTGCGATATGGGACGTTTCCTTGTGTGCATCCGCAGAAGGGGCGGCGCTCTTGCTTGTCCAAATGCAGAAAGTGGCTATATTGACATGGAGCCTCTGGTTGGCCCGACAGAGTCTCGCACGCCTTGATTCACACGATTTCGGCACGGGCCCGGCAGCCCGATCTGTCCAGAGAGGTGAGCGATGAGATTGCCAGCGAGTGTGACCCTTCAGACGTTGAGCTTGATCTTGATGGCCGGCACATCGGCTACAGCCGTGGTTCCCATTCCTCCGAACGTCCCCGTGACTGGCCATCTGCCAGGACTTCAGAATGAGGAGCAGGTATGGATCTGCCCCACGGACACCAATGTCGTCATCACGAATCACCGCGATTTCCGACTGGGGTACCGCCAGATCGGCATCGGGCGGTCGACCGATGGCGGCGCGACCTGGGTTGACACGCTTCTGAGTCCTGCCTTCCAATTGGAGCAGTATCAGTCGGATCCGACGATGACCGTGAATTCTTCCGGAACGTATTACATGTGCGATCTGGACTATATACCGACTTCGACCTACACCGACCCCAGTTGGGTCGTCTTCTACGCTTCGACCAACAAGGGGGCTACGTGGACGGGCCCATTTACGGTCGAGACCACGACGGGTCCATATTTCGAGGACAAGCAGTTCATCACCTGCGATCGGTCCGGTGGGGCCCATGACGGGAACGTCTATGTCTCGTGGACACGGTTCGCGTGGCCGACGCGGATCATGTTCGCACGTTCAACAAATGGGGCAGTGAGTTTCGACGACACGCTCATTGTCGGCTCCGTCCATTATGTCAGTTGCTACGGGCAGTTCCTCGATGCCGGACAGTTCTCGCAGCCTCTGGTCGGGAAAGATGGAGCGGTGTACGTTTTCTGGCAGGGATATGACATCGATTCATCAGGGGGGAGCTGCGATCTCTACATGGCGTTGCGGTCGAATAAATCTACAGATGGGGGTCAAAACTGGCAGGGCGAGCGTCTGCTCGGGCGGGTGGATGGCTGGAATTACGTGGACGGCAGCGTGGACGTCTACAGTCAGCCAACGACCGAAGCCGACCTGACCGGCGGACCACATGCAGGGAATCTCTATCTGCAGTACCGGGACACGGTCAGCGCACCTGGCTGGCAGAGTGACATTCTCTTCCGCCGGTCGCTCGATACCGGCCACACATGGTCACCGCCGATTCGCGTGAACGATGATCCGCAGGGTGTGGACGCCGATCAATTCCATAACTGGATGGTTTGCAACGACGAGGGAGTGCTCGTGTCCATCTGGTACGATCAGCGCACCGACCCGGCGCATTACAACTTTGATGTGTTTGCGGGCTACTCCTATGACGGCGGCGCCACCTGGACAAGCAATCACCGAGTTTCGTCTGTTTCCATCTCCCCGTCGTTTCTACTGCAAGGGACGACGTCAGCCTCAGCTATACAGACGAGCGAACCCAACCGGCTGCCCCTTGAGGCCATGATGCCGATGGCGGGGAAGATAGCGGAATACATTGGCGTGTCCTGCGTTCACGACAAAGTTGTGGCGGTGTGGACAGACACGCGCGACGCGACAGGGCCGGGACAGCAGGACGTCTACTCGGCACGCTGGTATCTTCCGCTGACGGACCCGCGATTGATCTACCCCCTCAATGGAGAGACGGTCGGCCTTACGCCCGGCTTGCTCTGGGCCACCGCCTGGAAGGAGAATCAGGATATGTACCGACTGCAGATCGCATCCAGCCCGGGCTTTTCCACTGTCCTGCGCGATCTCATGCTGACCACTGCCGCTTACAACGATTCGCTGAACGGGCTTGCCGATGGGGTCTACTACTGGCGCATCAAGGCATACAGGGCGCCCGGCGGAACCCCTGTGGATTCGACTTCTTTCTCCAGTCCTGGTTCATTCCATCTGCAACGACCGGCAACCTGTGATTGCAGTTGTCACGCGGATCCAATCTGCGATCAGGCAGCCGACGTGTTCGACGTCGTGAACGCGATTGACGTGATCTTCAGCGGTGCGGTCAACACGATCGATCCACAGTGCCCGCACGTGGGAAGAGTTGACTACAACTGTGATTGCGTGCTCGACGTCTTCGATGTGATCTACGCGATTGACTACGTGTTTTCCGGCGGCGCAGCGCCGTGCAATCCCTGCGCGCCCGGTGGTCAGTGTCCGTAGCCCGCGATCCCGAGGCGCGGGTCTGATGATCTTAGAGCGGCTAACAGAATGAGACGCAGCCCAGCCACAGGGAGTGCTGGAGAAGCCGTGATTGAGCATTGCATAAGAAATGCACGACTTGCCAATTCTCGCTGGTGGGGTGTGGTCTGTGGGGGCACGGATTGCCGTGCCCGGCCCTGTTACCCTCACGCCGTGCCCCAACACCCGCCGAACCACTTGACGGGTCGTCCCATTTCATATGCAAACCTCAATTGAATTGACAGATAACGGTTTGAGCCTCGCCTGGGGTGTCGCGAGAAGCCGGGGAATCCCCCTCTTAATGAGGGGTGGCAAGGAATCCGATAATCTTAAGGAGAACACCCGCGAGACTTCGCAACGAAGCGAGGTTTTTTCGCTACCAGCAGGGCGGCAGTCCCGGCTGCGACAGGAGTTGACAGAAACCCGGAAAATGCTATACTGGGTACAACAGGAGGTGGACGATGACTCGCCGCCAAAGACTTATACGATTTCTTGTCCTTGTGTCCCTCGCCGTGGCCGTATCGGCTTCAGCCGCCGACCGGACACGCAGTGTAGTCGACAAGACCTCTGCCAAGAAGAATCAGGCGTCTCCATCCGCTCTGCCAGCGCCGCCAGGAACACCGACAACCGCGGCCCCGGGCGGAACGCCGACAACCACAGGCACGTCCGCTCCCCTCTACAAGCTTGACTGGTATTCCATCAACGGCGGCGGCGCCATCGACGCATCCTCCGCCAGCTACAAGATGGGACTCTCGGTTGGGCAACCGGTCGCCGGTGAAGCCAGCTCCGCCAGTTACAAGATGGGCGTCGGATTCTGGTACGGCGCGGGTGGGTGTTCCTGCCCAAGCCAAGGGGACATCAACGGCGATGCAGTCATCGATGTATTCGACATAATCGAGACGATCAGTCGGGCGTTCAGCGGGGCGCCCGCTGTTCAAGATCCGGGATGTCCAACCGAGCGTGCGGACGTCAACAATGATGGAGTCGCTGACGTTTTTGACTTAATCTATCTCATCGCCACCGCGTTCAGCGGCGGTGCGATGCCGGTCAATCCCTGCGGCTGATTCCAGCGCAATTTCTTGTCGAAGAAAGCTTGCGGGGGAGAGGTTTCAGGCCTCTCCCGTGCTCGGTTCTGGGCGGACTCCTGACGGATGCTGCGGGGCCAGTTCGCGCCACAGTCGCCCGAAGGGATCAAGAAGGACGGGCGGCTCCGCTTACGCGAGGCCGCCCTTTTCTGCTTCTCCACCCCCCTGCACCAGAGGCCAATGGAGTCGCTCAACGGAGGGTGTTAAAGCTCTTCGGACCCGGTAATCACCGCCTCACCGCGCCCGCTCCGAAAGCGGGAACGCCGGTTTTCCCAAATCCACCAACCAATACCGCCGCGGATTGTCTTTGTTCCGCGTTGAGAACAGAAAATGAACTCCAAGGCAAGAAATCTCAGACGCACTGAGCCCGGCGCCTGCGCGGGATCCTGCCCGCGGACTGCAAGTCGATGGAATTCTTCCGGATAGACGTCGGCCCGGTTACGATGTGACGGGATCCAAATCGCCAGACCGAGATACGCGCAGGACATCTCGCAGCATCCCGACGGTCTCAGTCGGGACTCAGAAGGTACGCCGGAGTCGAGCCGGTGGTCTCTTGGGCGTCATCGCGGACTTGCGACCTGATGAGATTCCACGTCGCAGATTGCCAGCGCCAGCGAACCGGACCAACACCGCGTGCAAGGAAAATCTCCCAGTCGCCTTTGCGACATGTTTCTCTCGCGGAGATCCTCCTCACACCTTGGAACAGATCGCCACTGGGGACAAAGACGACGGCTTCGGTGTCTTCCACAACCATCGTATCGGGATCGACGCAGAAATACCAAAAGAGCCATCTTTCTCCAAGGCGTCTCGATGGCAACAGGAATGGCACAAGCGTTTGGAACTCTGCGTCGGTGCTCCACAAGTCGCCGATCGAGTCCCGGCGAATCGTCATGATGCCTTCCGAGAAAGGCCCCCCTCGCAGATAGTACCAGTGTTCCAACCCCGCCGTGCCCGTGCGGACCGAATCGTAGCTGATCGAGATTGAGTCAAACGCACTGTCGGCGCCGGATCCCTGCCTGAGAAAAACCCACGTGTTCCTCTTCGCCAGCGGAAAGAAGGTGCCGACAGGCTCGTTCTTCGCTCCCCGATCTTGGGTGCAGGACGTAAGAAGATAGAAGACGAGCACGGTTATCCAGAGAATCCCGCGCCCGAGGTGATCAGTGATTTGATTGTGCTGCCGCAAGGGATCCATTCGACGTTTGCTGGATCGGATATCACTCCCCATCAACGATTCGCTTCGGGCCAGCGCGCGATGCCGACGGAGTATCATCCTTCACCTGTGCATCGACCAGAAGGCACTCCCTCGGCCCCGCAATCGTTATCCAAGATACAGCAACAGGCCCCACGCCGCGAGCCAATTTGATTCCCCATCCAGCATCCATGCATTGTCCCACATCACCGATTTCGCGGACACCGTCAAAGCGGCCATACGGCGTGGTCACGACCGCGTAGTCCTCATACATCGACAGGGAATCGGCACATTCGAAAAGCCCGGTCGGCCACTTGGTGCCCTCGGCCACATCAAAGAGCAGGAATTGACGCTCCGGGCCACGCGGGTGCGTTGTCCAGGTAAGGTTCCCGTTCGACATGCGTCGAATCCATCCCCCTTGTTCGAAGCCCGGCCAGCTACAACGGAGGTGGTAGTAAGCGTCCTCGCCATTGGCGGCAACATTGTCAATCAGGACCGTGTCGGCACGTTTCTGTCCTCCGTCACCGCCGTCCCACTGGAAAACCCACCGATTCCCGACCGCCAGTGGGAAGAACGAACTCCCGGCGGTCTGGATCGCTTTCGTGGGCTCGGTTCCGCAGGCATGCACGAGGCAAAGCAGAACGACGATCGCCAGCCAGATCAATGCCCCCAGAATGGGTCGTTCAGTCGCTCGCTTGTGCCACATCATAGCGCTCCCACAAGACATTACCGATGAACAGGACCGTTATTCCCTGTTCATTTCGCGCAGTCGCCAGGCGCAGTCGCAACGGACTTGTGGTGGCGTATTCCTCATGAGAGCACAGTAACGCATTGGGTACGATCATGTTACCGGACGCGGCTATTGTTAGACCAGTCCCCTGACAGGACGAGGCGCCAGCCAGAGATCGGACGTCGGCCTGTACTCGCGCGGGCCTTCCTTCTGCCAGAGGCTCTTGGCGTCGTCGGACTTGGCGCGGCTGAGAGCCGCGCCTATGCGACGTCAATGGGTTCACGGCAGGTGGGGCTACTTCTTCGCAGCGGTCGTATCGGCCGCGGGTGGGGGCAGGCGCTTCTTCATGAGGTTGTAATGGGGCTCGTTGACGGGCAATGAGCCGACTGATGGTGGGAGGCTGGCGATTTCGGCATCGATCTTCTGGAGGCGCTCCTGGGTATCCGGGTGCGTCGCGGAAGGATGATCACGGCTAAGGGCGAATGCATTGGTGGCATGGGCACCTTGCCCACCCGCCGCGGCGGGCGGGCGGGACGGCCGTGCCACCGCTCTTCGCATCATTTGATGATGACGATCTTGCCCACCTGCGAACCGAGCTTGGAATCAATCCGGTAGATGTAGATTCCCGACATCACCGCCTGGGCGTTGCGGGAGACCAGATCCCAGCTTGCGGACGAGGAATTGGTGGTCAGGTACTTGTCGGGGTGCTCGAGGACACGGATCAGGTCGCCATCGAGCGAGTAGATCGTGATGGTGGCGCTGTCGGGGAGATTGATGAAGTGAATACGGCGGTCGTACTCGGTGAACTCCGAATTCCCCTGTCCTTCATGCCCCTCGGCGAAGTAGGTCGTCCGGTGACCGAGGGCGTCGTTGTAGACCAGCTTGTAAGGATTCGGATAGACGGACACGTGCAGACCGGAATCGGCTACGACGTCCGCCGAGTAAACAGGCTGAGCATACTTCCAGTTACCGGCCGGCGCTGACTCCAAGGACGGCAACTTGACCACGTAGTCACCCTGATCAAATGAGGTCACGGCGAAATAGAGCTGTGAGGATGGCTGCAGGTTGGCCACTGTGCACTCATAAGTGCCGTACCTCAGCCCGTAGCCGCCGACAAGAGTGTCACGCTCCCCGACCCGCTGGATGAGATTGGTCTGGGGTTGTCCTTCCGCCAGGTATTCGTTGTCGTGATTGGGCCCCTCGGATGCCCAGCATGAGAATCGCTCACGGCTTATGACCTCGACAACCTCACCCATGTAATTGCGCAGCGTGTCGAGGTAGACGTCGCGATACGCCTGGTCAAGAGACCGTGCGGCATAGTTGCGCGGGTCGAACGTGCTGTCCGCCATGATCCGCCGCCACACGGCAGTGCTGTATGGGTAAGAAACCTGACGCCAGCCACCGGTGGCGAGAGTGTCGTACTCGAGTCGCGCGAAGTTCTCCTGATCCCAACTCGCGAGCAGAGAGAATTGGCCGGCCGAGTGGCCGGTGCCGGCATATACCCGGTACCCCTCGAAATCGCGCCGACCCGTGATCGGGTGGCGTGCGAATTCGGTTCGTGCGCCATTCCAGCGGAAGATGGCCTTCCCTGGGTTGGTGATCACCATAAATTCGGGCGGCGGGGGCGGTGCGGGCAGGCCGAAATCGGCGATGCCATCCCCACGGTAGAAGACCGAGTCGCAGCCAGCCGGCGCACCAGTGCCGTCAGAAGAGTCGCAGTCGAAGAGGTGTGCCTCGCCGCGATAGCCGATCCCATCGGTGGTGTCAGAGTCAATGCCGGGGCTGTCGAAGGCCCACTCGATCGCGCGGGCGTTGGCGATGAGGTCGCTGTAGTCGAGGTGATCGAGATACGGGCGTGGATTCCCGGGATCAAATCGATCGGCGAAATTGCGGGGATCGCGATGAAAACGGGCGCCGACGCTGAACGCGACCGTGAAGGGAACCGAATCGCCCGGAAGGATCGCCTCCAGCGGTCCATACGAGAGGAGCAGCTTTGTGTCCGCTCCGTCCGCCAGGTCCACCGCGGTGTCGAGGTCATTCGGGGGCGGATTCCATCCGAGCGAACTCATGTCGAGAGCCGTGTACACCTGGTCATAATCGATTTGCCCGTTGACCATGGTTCTGTACCAGTCAAGATTTCCGTCTGGCACACCACTCCGCGCACATCCAAACGGCCCCCAACGGAGGATCTCTACCCACCCAAGACCTTTCGGGCGCCAGAGGCTTGCCCACCAGTTGAAGCTGAATCGGCCGCCCTTTGGAGCGCGGAGGATTCGCACCCCGAGAACTCCGGGAACGCCCTTCCGAAAGAACCCCGGATTCTCCAGGTCTCCGTCATTATCAGCCATCCAGGCGAGGTTTATCGTATCTGTGGAGCCGGGCACCAATGCGGGAACAGTTCTCAGGAGTCCGCAAATATTGTCTTGATCCGGTGCGGGAAAATCCGTGGGTTCCGGACAAATGACCGATCCATCGACAGCAATCCCAATTGCGCCGTGCTGGATGGATCGACTTGAGACGTTCTTGATCCAGTAATCCACGAGGATGGATTGTTTTCTCCCCTCATCGGACCATGCGAAGGATGTCTGGTGAATCTCAATCCCGATTGGCGGGTCCGGCAAACTCATCAATGAATCAATGCTGTACGGCGGCTCAGGCATGTCGCTGTAGACCGCATAGAACTGCTGCTCGGCTTTCGCCTTCGGGTCGTAGAATCGACTGCTCGGATCTGTGGATGACTCGACAAGCGGTGTGGACGACCTGAATCCATAGGTGCCTGCCAGCAGCGTGTCGGCTCTTCTGACACCGCCAAATAAGACATGGGCACGCGCCATGTAAGAACAACCGTTCCGACGGGGGAATGTCAGTCCTTCGAGGTACCCGTAATTCGTGACCGTCGCCCGGATTTCGCCGACATCATGATCCCGTCGATCCCAGATCCGGGCGGTCGAAACTGCTTCGCGAGGTTGCACGGATGCGCTATCAGCCGTGGGCTCATCTGCGAGCACATGCGTCGCTGCCCCTGGGTGGCCCAATCCAGTTACGGCGAGTACCAGTATCACTTCCCAGCGTGAGTTCATGATCGGCATCCGGCTGCTTTACGGTGACCCGGATTGTTGTCAACGGTTGGTAGTATATACCCTCGTGCCTCTGAGGTCCAGCACTTTCCAGAGCCAGGCGCCACGGGCATTCAGCCCGCGTCTTACACCGGGGTTGCAGGCGAGAACGCACGGCTCTATTGATCTTTGCATGAAGAATGAGACAAAGCGGGAAGTAACGCGGCCCGTGCAGGGGCACGGCTTGCCGTGCCCGTTCGGGCACGCGCCAGCGGAGCCGGGTCCGGGCACGGCAAGCCGTGCCCCTACGGACCCCATTCCGCTGTTCGCGATGGCCTCGCTACGGAATATAGTCCAGCGCCGGGACTCACGGTCGGGACGCCCGTGCCACTAACTATGGGCGGAGCGGTGTCGCTACCTGCCAACGCCCATGTCATTGATGAGGGTGTTGATCGCAGAATCGATGGTGGCGACTACTTTTGCCGCGGCGGAATAAGCGTGCTGGGCTTTGATGAGATTGGTCATTTCCTCATCGAGGGAGACGCCCTGCACCGACTGGCGGGAGAATTCGATTTGCTGGAGGACGAGCTCGGCGCTCTTCTTGGCGTCGTTCGCCTCGGATGAACGTACACCGACCGTTCCCACTATCTCCGCATAGAAGTCATTGAAGGTGGATGTGCCACCGTTCATCGTCAGCCCCTTCTGGAGGTTGGCGATCGACAGTGCGACAGCGTTGTCGCCCGGTCCGCCGGATAGTGACGCGCCGATCCTGTTCAAGTCGTTCTGGACATCGGATGAGAGCGCGATATCATCTGCGGTTGTGCCAGTGGACATGAAGAAATCGCGTCCGGTGGCGCCATCAAGTCCGTACCCCGTTCTGTGGAGTGTATTGACCTGCTGGACGAATGAGGCGGCCAGTTCATCGAGCTGGGACCGATACTGCGGCAGCAGTTCGTCGCGGGCCTCAAGCAGCCCCGCCAATTCACCGCCACCGACCGTCACAGGCACCTGGCCTCCCTGCCATACGACAGTCGTGAGTGTCTGGTCGCCGGCGCCGACCGTCACCGTTGCCAGAGGGTTGTATGACGACTGTTCTACCAGTTCCATGGAACCAAGGAAGACGCGCTCGACCCCGTTCTTCATTTCGATCGTACGGACATCGGCATACTGGCTCAATTCATCAATCAATTGGTCGCGCCGGTCACGCAGATCGTTGGCCTTGTTGCCCCCGAGTTCGGAGCGGGCGATCTGGCGGTTGAGTTCCGCGATATTTTCGCCCAGACGATTGATCTTCGTCACCAGGCCCCCGACCTGATCGTCGAGAGATTTTTCCAGGTCGGCGAGTCTGTTCGACATCTGCTGGAAGGCATTGACGGCCAGCGACGCCTGCTCGCGCACGGCCGCGCGTCCGGCCGAGGATTCCGGGTTCTGGGATAGAGTATGCCAAGCGGCGAAGAACCCATCGAGAGTCTGGTTGAAGCCCTCATCCGACGGTTCTTGGAAAACGTTCTCCACCTCATTCATGGCCTGCTGCCGCGCCGACCAGCGGTTCAACTGGTCGTTCCCCTGGCGGTACTGGGCGGTCAGAAACAGGTCGCGCACCTGGAGAACGGATGAGATCCGGACTCCACTGCCGAACCGGCCAACGGACGTCACCATCGGGTCAGTGGCTGAAAGATTCACGCGCTGGCGCGAATAACCGGGCGTGCTGACGTTGGCCATGTTGTGCCCGGCCGTTGTAAGTTCGTACTGGTGGGCGATAAGCGCGCGCTTGCCCAGTTCGAGTCCCTCAAACAATCCCGCCATTGTGTATGCTTCTTTCCTCTATCCCAGCCTGTCCACGGAAAGAGGCGCGGCCACACAGGCACGTTCGGCGCCGCCCATCGCATAGTCGGCGGCCGACGCATTGGCCGAAGCCAGGAGTTGAATAGTTTCATTGATATTGAATAGCGACCGTTCGATCAGCATTTGATTCTGTTCTTTGGTCTTGATCACCTGCTGAATGGAATGCGTCATGGAGGTGCGCAGTGTCTCCAATCGGCGGCCGTAATCATCGGAGAGCGTGGTTATCAGGCGCGCCAGCCCGGGTCTTTCGCCGTCAAAAGCCGGCGTCTGCGCCAGATTGTCCAGCAGAGTCTGGCGGCGCTGCTCCAGTTCACGGGAGCGGCGCATGGCGTTCTCCTGCTCGAGAACATTCGCCCGCAGTTCTTCGACGTTTCCTTCGACAAGGTGGCGCTGCTGATGCCGGAGCAGAGTGAGAATGCGCTCGCAGTGCTCGGCTTCCTCGGCCACAACCGACACGAGTTGTTCGATAAGTTCCTTCAAGGCGCTGTCGTCCAATCGGCTGGTCTTGTGATTCCGCAGGCAGCCCCAGCAGGTTCTGCCCTTGATCATTTTATCGGACGCGGCGCGATGGAAGCGCACCGCAATCCAGGGGGCATCTGGCCTTACTTGTTCACCGGTGGAGCGTGGCCAAGCGGACGGAACTCCCGGCCGGTCTCACGCGGGATGGGACGATCGTTCGCCACGGCGCTGCTGGTATCAGCGACGACCCGCCGTTTCATCGATTCAAAGATCATGTCACCCAATCCGATTCCCCCCTTTTTCGCCAGACCGTCGGCCAGTTTTTCGGAAGCGACATCGAGCATGATTTCGCCACCCAGGGATTTCGCCGGTTCCGCCTTGTGTATTGTCGCCTGCATCGTTTTGAGCAGGTGCGAAAGAAACAGCGCCTCGAACTCGCTGGCTGCCTTGCGCAGGCTGTGCAACTGCGCCGCCTTGGCGTCGAGCGGTCCTGGCTGCTGCAGACGCGGGGTGCCGCGACCTTCAGTGAGATTGGGGGTTACCTGGTGGATGGGGTTGGCCATAGTGTTGCCGTAATTCGCGTCGCGAGCGCCGAGAGCGTATGCAATACGCCCCTGCGAATCGCGAGTGGTCATCACAGAATGATCAGCTCCGCCCGCAGCGCACCGGCCTGTTTCAGCGCCTGGAAAATGGCGATGATGTCGCGCGGCGTGGCGCCAATCGCATTCAAACTTTCCGCCACTTCCTGGATGTTCGTGGTGGCCGGAAGCAGAATCACGCGCGCATCCTTTTCGGTCACGCTGACCGTGCTCACCTTCTCGTTCACCGTCTCACCCTTGGGTGATAACGGCGCGGGCTGGCTGATGACGGGCTGGGTTTCGATCTGCACCGTGATATCGCCGTGGGCAATGGCAACCGGCGAGATCGTCACGAATTGGCCGGCAACAATTGTTCCCGTCTTTTCGTTGATCACAACGCGTGCCACGACATCCGGCTCGATGGTCAGCGCCTCGAGCTCGGAGATGAACTCTGCGCGTTTCTGCGGATCGGCGTACTCGGCCGGGATTGAGACTTTGACAACGGCCGGCTGGTCCGCCTCCGCCACCGAGCCCCAACGCTGGGAGATCACATCGGCCACGCGGCGGGCGGTTGTCCAATCAGGGTCCTGCAGAACCAGTTCCAGATGCGACGGATCAGCGGGCAGCTTGAAAACAGGAGTTTCGACAGTGCCGCCAGCGGGAACGCGCCCCACGAGAGTATAGTTCTTTGAGACGCTCGTCCCCTGCGACTCCACGGCGAATCCTCCGGTTGAGACCGGGCCCTGTGCGTAGACGTGAACAGTGCCGTCCATCGCCGCCAACGGCGTCAAAAGGAGTGTGCCTCCGCGCAGGCTCTTGGCGTCTCCCACCGAGGAAACGGTCACATCCAAGCGCTCACCGCGGATCATCGCCTCGGTCAGCGTGGCCGAGACCATCACCGCCGCGACATTTTTCACTTTTACTTGCGCAGGATCAACCGTGATGCCCATTCGGCGCAGCATGTTGGTGAGCGTCTGGATGGTGAATTCTGTTCCCTGACCGTCACCTGTACCCTGCAATCCCACAACCAGGCCGTAGCCGAAAAGAGACGCCGTACTGGCACCCGCCAAATGGGAAATATCTTTCAGGCGGACGCCGGCCTTCGCGCAGCTAAGGGGCATGACCAGGAGCGCTGCGAGAGCAATGACAAAGAACGTGCCGCCCGAACTGGAGTCATCTCTTGATCTGTTGTCCACGTTGTTTCCCTTCTCTTCCATGAGCGTCCGATCCTATTCATTCCCGCAGGTGCAATCCCTTTGCCTGGACCGTTTGTCACGTACGGGCTGGCGTGGGGGCGACCCGCCGGGACCTGCTGGAACACCCTAATCGTCATTCCCGCGAAAGCGGGAATCCATTTTCTCCTTCGCCGCTCCAAGTGGACCCCCGCTTTCGCGGGGGTGACATCTTGAGATTGGGCCGCTGGTCAGGTTTCTCAACACTCCCCGCCGGGTTACCCCTGGAGACCCGAGCGCCAGATCTGCGCCAATTCGCACATTCTAACGCAATGCTGTGACTTGTTCGATCCTGACCCTGTCTTGACCATCAGGCTGGGCGCCCGCCGTGCGCCCCTGCAATCGCGGGCTGGCACTGTAAGAAGTGATTGATGATAATGCCGTCGCATCATTGCGATCCATCTGTACGGGTGTATCGCGTACGCCTCAACCACCCGCGGGCGATTCTCATGAGCATCCGTGTTCTCAAAACATCCAGTTGAGGAAGCGCATGATCCAGCCGGGTTTACCTCCGTTGTTCGATGAACCCTTACCCCGGTAGGTGATCTGGGCATCGGCAATCTGACTTGAGTAGATCGTGTTGCTGGGGCCGATGTCCTCTGGGCGCACGACGCCGGTCAGGATCAGCATCTCTTTATCTGTATTGATGCCGATGACACGGGTGCCTTCGATGACCAGATCACCGTTGTCGCGCACACCCGCGACTTGCACGGTCATAGTGGCTTTCAGTGATCCCGACCGCGCGGTTTGTCCCTCGTTGTTTGACTGGTTGTCCGAAGTCCCAGTTGCTCCAAAGTTGGGAATCAGACTGAAGATATTCCCGAACCCCGGGCCGGCATTGAGATCGAACTTGCCGCTCTTTTTCACATCCGTCTTGACCGCATTCTGCGCCACTGCGGACTCTACGATCAGCACCGTCAGCAGGTCCCCAACACGCTGCGCCTTGATGTCGGTGAACATTGATGCGCTGCGAAGCTGTCCGAACGACGTTGCCCCAACTGTCACGGTCGAAATGACGAAGAACAGCAGCAGAAGGAACCACAGGAGACCCGACTGCGATTCCTGGTGCGGTTGATGATTCCCGGTTTCTTGTTCCATCTCTTCTGCTCCTTTGCGAACCGCCGGACCTGACGGTCCGCCTTCTTACTGCCTTATGGGCTTTACTGTCGATGCGTCAACCACGAGGGCCGGTATCAGCCGCTGCCGATCACCGAGTTTGACGAGGATTCTCTGATCGGCATAGCCATCCTCCACAGCGACTGCGCGTGTGGACGCGCGAACCGTGCCCGCGGCGTATGTCATGGTCACGCGATCTCCCCGCCGGATCAGCGGTACATCAGCAAGCGCGCGACGGTCGAGGGCCTGCCCGGCACTGATTGTCCGCAGAACGCGCCGCCCGATTACCGAATCCGCGTCCGTGACTGCCCAATTGATCATCTTCGTGACTTCGAAACGCTCCCGTCTGATGTCCTCCGGACGGATGACCTCGTAGCGCTGCAGCCGGCGTGTGGTAACCAGTGCCCGGGCATAGATCGAAACCCGAATCGGGACAGCGACCGTGGCGATCGTGATCTGCGCGCTGTCGCAGTATGCGCGCGCAGTGAGAGGACCGATCCCATCATCGAATTCGGGGATATCCACGCGGAAGGTTGCGGCGTGGCGGCAGCGGTCCGGAACCCGTGTCGTGTGGTAGGTGATCTCCACATCGGACGGATCGTATCCATTGCGCGCGCATACAGCGTTCTTCACCGCAGTCTGCAGCGCCGACGGCCACGCCGGTACATCTGCGGCGATGGCGACTGTCAGCCAGGGCACGATCACGGCCATGAAGACCACCGCCGCAAGCCGGGTGCAAGGCACGGGCCTGAAGGCCCGTGGCACCTGGAATTGGTCAATTTGAGCAGCCATGAAACGAACTTCGGTTCTCATTAGCGCTTCAACTGGTTGGCGACGCTGGACATCTCATCGGAAGCCTGGATTGCCTTGCCATTGATCTCGTACGTACGCTGGGCGATGATCATGTTGACCATCTCATCCACGACCTCGACGTTGGACATCTCCAGGTATCCCTGGGCCAGCTCTCCAAATCCGTTTTCACTGGGGTTGCCGAGGATGGGATCACCCGATGATACTGATGCGACATAGAGATTGTGTCCCATGGCCTGCATTCCGGCCGGATTCAGGAATTTGGCCAGTTGGAGTTGCCCCACTTCCTGCGGTTCGACCTGCTTCGGGAGGGTCACCTGCACCTTGCCGTCGATGCTGATGGAAACCGAGACGGCATCCTGGGGGATCGTGATTTCCGGAGACACGAAGAAACCGTCAGACGTGACCAGCCGTCCATCGCCCGAGACTTTGAAAGAGCCGTCGCGCGTGTAGGCAGCCGTCCCATCCGGCAGCGAGATCTGGAAAAAGCCAATCCCCTGAATGGCAACGTCGAGCGGATTGTCGGTGGGCGAGAGATCGCCCTCGGAAAACATGCGGGTGGTGGCAACTGGTTTGGAGCCGTAGCCGATCTCGAGGTTCACCGGCACGACATTCTGACTGGAGACATTGGTACCCGCCCGGCGGACGTTGTCATAAAGCACATCCTGGAATTCCACCTTGGATTTCTTGAATCCGGTTGTGTTGATATTCGCCAGGTTGTTGGCGATTGTATCGATGTTCAACTGCTGGGCGATCATTCCCGACGCCGCGGTCCGCAGTGCCTTGATCATGATTTTGCTCCTCTAATGTTCACTCGGGTCGGCACATTTCATCCGGCTGCATCCTGAAACGAGCTTGCCGCTCCGGAATGACTAAGCCGGGACTCTCCCGAGTTCGTTCACTGCCTTGCCCAAGGTTTCATCCTGCATCTGGATGGCTTTCTGATCGGTCTCGAAGTAGCGCAGGGTGGTGATCATATCGACCATCTCTTCGATCGTGCTCACGTTGGAGCCTTCGAGGAATCCCTGGCGAACGGCGGATGTCACATCATTCTCCGGGGCGACACCAGGAGTCCCGACCGCGAGAAGCGACGACCCGGCTCTGACGAGTACTTTGGGATCGGAGAATCGCGCCACCCGCAGCGATCCGGCGTTGCGACCATCGACCGCGATCACCCCAGTCTCTGAAACAGCGATGGCCCCCGGCGGCAACTGCAGTTGACCATTGGCTCCGAGAACGGGATTGCCTTCGGATGTCGTCAGAACTCCATCGGCGGACAGGGCGAAATGCCCGTTACGCGTGTAACGCTCACCCTCCGGAGTTGACACGACAAAAAATCCATCGCCGACAATTCCGAAATCCAGGGCATGGTCAGTTCGTTCCATCGTCCCTTGAGAGAAGTCGATGGCTGAGACGGCACGCGGAGGGATTTGCCAGTCGGCCTCCCCCTTCATCAGCTTCGCTTGAGCGCGCGATAGATCCTCAAGAAATACCCGATCGCGCTTGAACCCGGCCGTGGACGAGTTGGCCAGGTTGTTGGCGATGGCTTCCTGCTTTCTAACCCGGGGCAACATCCCCGATGCGGCTGCGGCAATTCCCTTGAGCACGTACGACCTCCACAGTGTGCACTGGCAAGCCGTGTGCCGAACCGAGGCTGTGACGAGGAACCGATTCACCCGCTTCGAGCATCTGGAAATGCCCCTCCTTGCAGCAATCGGACTCCATTGTGATACATGGAGTTGGCGGAGATAGCTAAAGGATCACTCGATTACGGGTTTTGAACGATTCGCGTCGAGGCGGTAAGCGCCAGTCGTTGGACCGGGGAATCGTGGAAAAAAGTTCTTCGGTCCGCGGATGATTCTGCTGGGAGGAAAACGCCAACGAGCGGTCCCTTATCGGCCGGCGGCGCGTCGGAAGACAGCCGCGAAGTCCTCTTGACCCTGTTCGGCTTCGAGTCCTAATTGCCCTTTAGGGTCATCCGGACCCGAGCCATGGCCAAAGAGAACACCCTATACTACGGCGACAACCTGGACGTCCTCCGCCAGTACGTCCCCGACGACTCGGTGGACTTGGTCTACCTTGATCCCCCATTCAACAGCGCACAAGACTACAACGTCCTATTCCAAGAGCAGAACGGCACACGCTCGTCCGCACAGATCAAGGCGTTCGAGGACACCTGGCACTGGGATCAGGCGGCGGCGATGGCCTTCCAGGAGATTGTGGAGGCCGGGGGCCGAGTATCGCAGGCGATGCAGGGGTTCCGGGCATTTGTCGGTGACACCGACATGCTGGCTTATCTGTCAATGATGGCCCCTCGGCTGGTGGAGCTGCGCCGGGTGCTGAAGCCGACAGGCAGCATCTATCTGCACTGCGATCCGACGGCCAGCCATTACCTGAAGATGCTGATGGATGCGGTTTTCAGCCCAAGTCAGTTCCGGAACGAGATCATATGGAAGCGCTCGAGTTCGCACAGTGGCGCAAAGCGATGGGGACCCATTCACGACAGCATCCTATTCTATGGAAAATCCGAGGGCATCACTTGGAATCGTACGTTTCAAGAATACGACCCAGCTTACGTTGAGAAGTTCTACCGGCTCTCCGACGAGGCAGGCAATTTCCAACTCGACAACCTGACCGGCGCTGGGACGCGGACGGGCGACTCGGGGGCACCCTGGCGGGGGGTTGATCCAACGGCCAAGGGACGGCACTGGGCCATTCCCGGCACGCTGCTCAAAGAATTCGTGAGTGAAGACGATGCCGCACAGATGACGACTCAGCAGAAACTCGATGCGCTCGCCGAGAACGGTTTGATCTACTGGCCCCCCACGGGGAGCATGCCGAGGATCAAACGCTACCTACGTGCAGATACCGGGGTCTCGATCCAGGACGTTATTACCGATCTTGATGCCATCTCTGCCCACGCCAGCGAGCGTCTCGGCTACCCTACACAGAAACCCGAAGCTCTACTTGAACGCATCCTGTCCGCAAGCAGCAACGAAGGCGACACCGTGCTCGATCCCTTCTGCGGCTGCGGGACGACCATCGCTGCGGCGCAGCGGCTGAACCG
>Ga0315273_10001848_pt1 | contig 24508 bp, 18 predicted proteins | sample YL17G02_0_MG_FD_205753 | JGI IMG/M metagenome (GOLD analysis project Ga0315273, IMG submission 205753) | Sediment microbial communities from Yellowstone Lake, YNP, Wyoming, USA - YL17G02_0 | ecosystem: Environmental > Aquatic > Freshwater > Lake > Sediment | place: USA: Wyoming | collected... | reverse complement strand
TCCCAGGCCTGCGCGTGTTTCGTGGTCTTCCACTGCGCCGTCTCGGCCGGGTGACAGCGCGCGCAGACTTCGCCCCCCAGATAGTGCTCGGGCGCGCCCTGCGCCGCCTTCTCGGCGTCCTTCGCGGCCTTCTCCTTCTGCAGCTTCTGCAGCTTCTCGTTGAAGACGTCGTTGAAGCCCTTCACCAGAGCGGCCATCTCCTTCTTGTCCGGGACGTCGGGCCCCAGGATGAAGGTCTCGTTCTCGCCGGTCGTCATCTTCCGCCGGGAATCGAGCGTGAGGAGCGTGCGCCCGACGTACTGGCCCTGTTCCCCGCCGTAGCAGGCCACCGTGGCCTTGATCAGGCGCCCCTTCTGCAGCAGCGGCGTGCTGTGGCCCAGGATCACCACGTCGATGCCGTCCACCGCCGTCACCAGATCCTCGCCTTCGACCTTGCCCAGCTGCGAGAGCAGCACCACCACCGTCGCGCCCTTCTTGCGCAATTCCGCGACCACGCGCTTGGCCACGGCCGAGGGCTCCTCGACGCGCAGCGAGTCCCGCGACGGGCCCAGATCCACGACGTTGCTCATGAGCCCGAAGATGCCCACCTTGACCGTGCCCACCTGTTTCAGCACATAGGGCGCCAGCAGGAGCTTCGAGGTCTTCTTCTCGTAGAGGTTGGCGCACACCATCGGCAGCTGCACGCGCTTCTGCTGCGCCTTCAGGTAGCTCAGCCCGAAGCGCAGCTCCTTCTCGCTCATCCCCACCGCGTCGGTGCCCATCACCTTCATGGCGTCCATCAGGAACCATGCGACGTCCTGGTGCAGGTCGTCCTCGGGGAAGAAACCGCCCGCGTCCACCAGCACGACCTGGCCGTAGCTCGCCTTGATGCTGTCTTCAAAGCTCGCCCGCCGGGCGAGCCCCCCCTTGGGGGTGTGTCAGCCACAGGGGTCGGTCTTGCCCTTGACGTCGTTCGTGGACAGGATGACGAGCTTGTCCGGTTCGAGGGTGTTCCCCCGGGGCGCGCTGGCGCCGGCCAGCAACACCCAGGCGACGGCCGCGATCAGCGCGGTGGCGAGGATCCGTGACAACAGGGTCTTCATACGACTGGCTCTCCTGGAACGAGGAAGGTGCGACTCACGGTAACGGCATGCGGAAGACTCGACTTGAGTCTACGGTTCGCCGCGCGCAGGCGTCAAGGATGTGGCCCGCATACCGCCATGATGCAGCGCTGCGGCGAGCGTGATTGACATCCTGTTGACGCTCGGACAGGTGAAGGGCGAGTGGGACGGCCGCGCGCTGACGCGCCGCGGCCCTCGGGAACGGTGCGCCAGCGCCGCCGTTGACCGCCCGGCCCCGGGGACACCCGGTCGGCGTGGGTAGCGTACCCGGCTTGGGCGCGCTAGATTACGCGAACGGAGGTCCCTTGCGATGAGCTACGCCACGCTGTCCGAGACCGAATGGGCACAGGTCAGCCGGGTCTGGGATCTGCTCGACGAGAGCGAGATCGCGCAGGCCCGCGCGACCGTGGATGCGCTCCTGCGCGCGCGCCCCGGCCATCCCGACGTGCGCATCGTGGAGGCCGCCGTCTGTCTCGACGAGGGCGAGCCCGGCCAGGCGCTCGAGACCCTGCAGAGCGCCGAACGATCGGCCGACCCCGCGCTGCTCTTCTACCTGCGCGCCGTCGCCCGATTCGAACTGGTGCGCTTCGAGCAGGCGCGCGACGATGCCCTGAGCGCCGTGACCGTGACCCCCGACCTGGCCGAGGCGCACGAACTGCTGGCCCGCATCTACGAGTACCTCGGCCAGCCGGAGCACGCGCTGAAGCACGCGGCCGAGGCCCGGGCCATCGACCCGGTGGCTTTCACCCAACCCCTCGAGATCTCCGACCAGGAGTTCCAGGCGCTGGTGGAGGAGAGTCAGGGGCTCGTCGATACGTTCTTCAAGGAGAAGCTGAAGGAGGTGCCGGGTCACATGCACCGCCAGGTCTCCGAGGCGCTCGACACACCGGTCCTGGTCGTGGAACTACCCTGGCGGGAGATCCTCACCGCCGACGACCCGCCCCTGCCGCCCGACCTGCTCGGGCTCTTCGTCGGGCGCAGCCTGCTCGACCGCAGCCACCTCGACCTGCCCGGCGTTCCCGAGGCCATCTACCTATTCCGCCGCAACCTGCTTCGCTTCTGCACCGACCGCGAGGAGCTGGCCCACGAGGTACGCACCACCGTGCAGCACGAGCTGGGGCACCTGCTCGGTTTCGACGAGGGCGACCTCGAGGACCTGGGGCTGGGCTAGCCCGGCAGGACACCCTCTTCGTCGTCCCCCCGGGGCGCCCCGGGGCGCAGCATGCGCGCCGCGTCCTCGGGCAGCACCGGGTTCGCGTAGAGACCGCTGCCCACCTCGAAGCCCGTCGTCTGCACCAGCCGCGGCATCACCGCGATGTGCCAGTGGAAGTCCTGGGCCAGCGTGGTCCAGTACCCCTTGTGCGCGTCGCGGTTCGGGCTGCTGTAGAGGAACAGGTTGTAGGCCGGCTCGGGCAGGATGTCCTCGAGCCGCGCCAGCGTCGCCAGCAGCACCCCGGCCAGGTCGTCGAGCAGCGCGGGCTCGGTGGTCTCGTAATCCGCCGAGTGCTCCCGCGGCAGGATCCAGCATTCGTAGGGGTAGCGTGAAGCATAGGGGGCCAGCGCCACGAAGTGCTCGGTGACCTGCACCAGGCGCTGGCCGTACTCCAGCTCCTCGCGCAGGATGTCGCAGAAGACGCAGCGCTCCTTGTCGCGGTAGTGCGCGCGCGCGACATCGAGGATCTCCTTGAGTGCCTTCGGCGTCACGGGCAGGCCCATGACCTGCGAGTGCGCATGGTCCGGCATCCACGCCCCGGCCAGTGCTCCCTGGTTCTTGAAGACGAAGATGGAGCGGAAGCGCGGATCCTTCTTGAGATCGCGGATACGCTCCGCCCAGGCCTTCAGCACCAGCGCGACCTGTGCCTTCGGCAGCGCGGCAAGGCTGCGCTGGTGTTCCGGCGTCTCGATCACGATCTCGTGGGCGCCGGTGCCGGAGGTCGTGTCGTAGATCAGGTCGGCGTGGCGCTCGAGCGTGCTCTCGATACGCAGGAGCGGGCGCGAATTGGGCACCACGCGAACCTGCCAGCCCGGCGCGTCGGGTTGGCGCTGCGGTCGGCCCCAGGCGACGATCTCGGGCGGCGTCAAGGACTCGTGCCCTGCGCAGAAGGGACAGGCATCTCCCGGCGTGCGGGCCGCGGGGGGCGGATCTCCGAAGATCACCCAGCGATTCGTGGTGGGATCGCGGCGCAGAACGCTCATGGGATCCTTCCTTGGAGGCGTCCATCTCGGGCCAGCATCCGCTGGCAGCCAGGCAACTCGTGCTACGTTACTCCCGGCGCAGCGCGGGGGCCAGCGGGCGAACCTGCCTCGGATCCCGCCGGACGCGCAGGCCCGCATCGCCCGCCGGGCCGTGGGCCCGGAGCCCGTCCGCCCACTCCCCCGAATCCCCCGAATCCTTCCGGTTACCCCCGCATCAGAAGGCACAGGTTTGGGAGAGCGTGTCCGAAGACCCTTGGGTGCGGCCCCCGAGACTACAGATGCCTCTCCCAGAATATCCACCCCGCTCACCGTGAGGCGAGCGGGGTGGCTCGCATTCCGGCCGGATCGCCCCGGCCGCCGGGGCCATCGCATCGTGCCGGGCCGCGATCATGAGACGACCTCGCAGGAGAGCCTGCTCTCAGTGGTGTCCGTCGTGCCCGCCCCCGCTCGAGTCGAGGGTGGTGAAGTGGAACATCATGTCACCGGACATCGTCCCGGCACCGTGGCCCGTCATCCCGCCCATCGAGCCCATGCGCGACTCCATCATCTGCACCATCCCGGCGTCGAGGTGGACCAAGTAGCGTGTCTGAGGGCGCATCCATGAGTCCGGCTGGAAGAGGCACTCGGACAGGCCGTCATTCCAGCGGAAGCTCCCGCCGGTCGAGTGGAATCCGTCCAGGTGCCGCATCATCGTCGAATTCCCCATGACCGCGGTCATGGCACCGTGAGCGCCCATGGCTGAGTCGGGGCACGGTGCGCTGGTCATGTCGTACTCGCTGATGAGGTGGAAATCGCGCTCGACCACGGCGGGGTCCACTGCAACGCCGAAGCTCAGCACGACCGGGGCATCCAGCCGCACGTCGATCTCACCCGATGCCGGAGCGACGCTCAGGGACGCGCCCGTAAGTGGAGCCAGGGGTGCAGCGGGCTTCTGGGAACAGCCGGTGAGCGAGGCAAACGCTAGAGCTGCGATGGTGATCATTCTGAGGTGCATGGCGTTCTCCCTGGTGCAGTGGTCTCCCACCTCGGTCACGGGCCCTGCCGACGCGGGTCCGGGGGCTGGCGCCTCTTGGCTCGAACCGCCCCGTGCGATGATGGACGAATACCGGACGTGATTCTCCTGGCGGTCAGCTGCTGTCACGCCCGCGCCGCCGGCGCGGACTCAATCACTGTATGCCACGATCCCACCGTAGAAGGCCGCAATCAGCACGATCACCACGGCGAGGAAACCCCAGGCGAGCGCATACCGGCGCGACGGCCTCCAGGCTGCAAGGAGCGCCCACACCACGAGGACAGCGGCTCCCGCCGTTCCCCAACTCCGGTGGACCTGGACCACCCATTCCAGCGCATCACCCCGGAAAGCCCTTGCTTGCAGGAGTCCCGTGACGAAGGCCGCCGCCGCCCCGAGGGCCGAAAGGCCGATCAGCCAGCGGGCCCCGTCCGCCAGGCCGGAGCCACCCCGACGCGAAAGGAGCAGGAGCAACAACCCGGCCAGGGAAAGCGCGATCGGGAAGTGCACGAGCTTGTTGTGAGGATGCTCGACCAGCGCCCGGCCGAAGGGCCCCATGACGTAGCGCGCGGCCGGCGGTTGGACTCGTCCAGAGTCAGCGGGGGCGAAAACCCCGACATGCATGGCCACCGAGTCCGACGGCATCTGACCACCTGCATGGTGCTGGTGGGCCGCCGCCTCCTGCGTGCCCAGCAGGAACGCGGCCGCCAGCGCCAGCAACCAGACGGGCCGCAGCCGCCTTCGCGGGGAACGCCCACGGCTGCCGGGGTCGGGCCTGCGCAGGATACTGATGCGGTGCCCTCCCCCCAGCAAGGCGGAGACCGCCTCCATGGCCCTGGTCATCACTCCACCACGAGCGTGCCTGAGACCATGTCCATGCCGCAGGCAAAGCGCAGCTTGCCCGCCTTCTCCGGGCCCAGGCGGATCTCCACCGCGCGCTTGAGCGGGAGGGCCTGACGGATCTTCCGATCCTTGATAACCAGCTCCGTGACACAGGTCTTGTCGGTCATCCGGGTCACGACCAGGACGATGGGGCGCCCGGCCTTCAGTCGGATCGTGGAGGGTTCGAAACCTTTGGAGGTCACCTTGATCGTGATGCGCTGCTCGGGCTTCGCGGCCCCGACGGCTGGAGCAGCGAGGGCGTGGCCGCTCACAAACAGGGACAGTAGCAACAGCGGAAAGAAGGCCTTCATGGTCGTTGTCTCCTCAGATTGGAATGAATCGTGGTTTTCGAGCCGGCGGCAGGGGTCGCTCCACCGGCTGACGCGGCTCACTTCCCGGCGGCCGCCACCCGCTCGAGCTTCATCCCGCACTTGGGACATTGCCCGGCCGTCGCGGAGGTCACGTCGGGGTGCATCGGGCAGGAGTACTGCGCGGCCGGTTGCGCGACCGCCGGTCGTGCCGGGGAGCCGCCTTCCGCCGGAGCCGCCGCGAGACCCTCCGCCGCCAGCGCGCGCCACTCCGGGATGCCCGTCAAAGCCATGATGAACGAGCGCATGAATTCCTGATCGGCGAGCAGCGCGTCCTGCAGGAGCGCGCGTCCACGCTGGTCGCCGAGCAGCAGGTCGATGGACTTCTGGAGCTTGCGATCCGCGGCCGTGGCCTTCGCGGCCGGCTCGTTCCCCGGGTGGTCGTGCCCTCCGCCGCTTCCCATCATCGCGCACTGGGCCAGGACGGGCCGGGGCGAAATCGTGAGTCCTGCGAGCACTGCCATCATCGCCAACAGGCCTGCCAGGCGCCTCATTCGAATCGTCATTGCGAGTTTCTCCTCTCCCTTGGTTGCCGGGTCGCCACGGCCCGGGTGACTCTCTCGTGGTTCAGCGCTGAACCTCGGTGGGCGTCACATCCGCGTCTCGCTCGTCGTTCATGCCACCATCCGCATCACCTTCCGCCCCCGCTCGAGCGGTACGGAGGACGGGTCCACGGCGGGAGCCAGGAACGCACCGGTCATGCCTTGAGCCCCTTCATCTCCGTCTTCAGCTTCCAGAGCTTGTAGATGGCCGGGTAGACCAGGAGTTCGAGCAGGAACGAGGTGACCAGGCCGCCGATCATGGGCGCGGCGATCCGCTTCATGACGTCCGCGCCGGCCGAGGTCGACCACATGATCGGGAGCAGCCCCATGAAGGCGGCACAGACGGTCATCATCTTGGGTCGCGCCCGCTTGACCGCCCCGTGCAGGATGGCCTCGTCCAGATCACCCAGCGTTCGCAGCAGCCCCTTCTTGCGGTACTCGTCGTAGGAAAGGTCCAGGAAGAGCAGCATGAAGACGCCGGTCTCCGCGTCCAGGCCGAGGAGCGCGATCATCCCCACCCAGGCCGCGATGGACACGTTGTAGCCGAGGATGTGGAAGAGCCAGATGGCGCCGACGGCGGAGAACGGCACCGCCAGCATCACCACCATCGACTTGAACGCGGAGCGGGTGTTGGCGAGCAGCAGGACGAAGATCAGCACCAGCGTGATGGGCACGACGACCTTCAGCCTCTGACTCACGCGGATCATGTTCTCGTACTGGCCGCTCCACTGCAGCACGTAGCCGGGGGGCAGGGTCAGCTTCTCCCGGACCAGTTTCTTGGCCTTCTCCACGTACCCGCCGATGTCCCCGCCGGCCATGTCCACGTAGACGTAGCCGGCCATGAAGCCGTTTTCGTCCCGGATCATCGCCGGCCCGCTGACCAGCTTGATGTCGGCGAGCTCGGCCAGGGGCACCTGCGGCCCCGCGGCCGTCTTCACCAGGACCCTTCGCAGACGATCCACGTTGTCGCGGAGCTCCCGCGGGTAGCGCACGTTGACCGGGTAGCGTTCACGGCCCTCAATGGTGGTGGTGACGTTCTCGCCACCCACGGCCGACATGATCACCGTCTGGACATCCGCGATGGTGAGCCCGTAGCGGGCGAGCTGGTCCCGCCGGGGCTCGAAGTCGAGGAAATAGCCGCCGGTCACCCGCTCGGCGTAAACGCTGCGGGTGCCCGGCACCTGCCGCATCAGGCCCTCGAGCTGGCCGCCGAGCTTCTCGATCTCCTTGAGATCCGCACCGAAGATCTTGATCCCGATCGGGGTGCGGACCCCGGTCGTCAGCATGTCGGTGCGGGCCTTGATCGGCATGGTCCACGCGTTGGTCACGCCGGGGATCCGAAGCTTCTGATCCATCTCCTCGACCAGTTCCTCCCACGAGATCCGGTCGGGCCAGAGGGGGCGGAGGAATCCCTTGAGGAAGCCGGGGGCCCAGGAGGAGTACCAGCGCTTCTTGCCACGCCACTCCTGCGGCGGCTTCAGGATCACCGTGGTCTCCATCATCGAGAAGGGCGCGGGGTCGGTGGAGGTCTCGGCGCGTCCCGCCTTGCCGAACACGCGTTCCACCTCGGGGAACGACTTGAGGACCCGGTCCTGCGTCTGCAGGAGCGCCTGGGCCTCCGCCACCGAGATGCCGGGCAGGGTCGTGGGCATGTAGAGGATCGTGCCCTCGTTCAGCGGGGGCATGAATTCCGAACCCAGCCTGAAGTAGGCGGGGATGCTCACGGCGACGATCGCGACGGCGAGCAGGATGGTCGTGCGGGGTCGGCGCAGGACCCAGCGGCAGGCGGGGTCGTACACCTTGAAGATGGCACGGCTGATGGGGTGCTTCTCTTCGGAATGATAGGTGCCCACGAAGGCGTGGCTGGCGAGCCTGGCCAGGAAGCTGGGCTTGAAGGTGAACGGGTCCATGCGGGTGAACATCATCCGCATGGCCGGGTCGAGGGTGATGGCGAGGAACGCCGCGAGCGCCATGGCCAGGTTCTTGGAGTAGGCCAGCGGCTTGAACAGCCGGCCTTCCTGGTCCACCAGGGCGAAGATGGGCAGGAATGCCACCGCCACGACCAGCAGCGAGAAGAAGACCGAGGGCCCCACCTCCTTGAGCGCCTCGAGGCGGACCGCGTGGAAATCGCCCTTCCGGCCGCCGGCGTCCCAGAGATGGAGTTTGTTGTAGGCGTTCTCCACCTCCACGATGGCGCCGTCCACCAGCACGCCGATCGAGATGGCGATGCCGGCCAGCGACATGATGTTGATGGTGACACCGAAGTAGTAGAGCGGGATGAAGGCCAGGAGCACCGAGATGGGGATGGTCAGGATCGGCACGACCGCCGAGGGGATGTGCCAGAGGAAGAGCAGGATGACCAGCGACACGATGATCATCTCGATGGTCAGCTCGTGCTTCAGCGTCTCGATCGCCCGGCTGATGAGGTCTGCCCGGTCGTAGGTGGTGACGAACTCCACCCCTTTGGGCAGGGACGGCCCGAGGTCGCTGAGCCTCTCCTTGACCCGCTTGATCACGTTCAGGGCGTTCTCTCCGTGGCGCATGATCACGATGCCGCCCACGGCGTCGCCCTTCCCATCGAGGTCGGACACGCCGCGGCGGAGCTCGGGGCCCAGGCCGACGCGCGCCACGTCCTTCAGGAGCACCGGCACGCCACCCGCGCCGGTCTTCACGACGATGCTGCCGAAGTCCTCGAGGCTCTTCGAGTAGCCGCGGCCGCGGACCATGTACTCCGTGCCGCTCCACTCGATGAGCCGTCCGCCGACCTCGTTGTTGGAGTTCCGGACGGCCTCGATCACGGTGGAAATCGGCAGGTCGAATGCGGCGAGCCGGTTGGGGTCCACCGTGATCTGATACTGCTTGACGTAGCCGCCGATCGAAGCCACCTCGGCCACTCCGGGCACCGACTGGAGCGCGTAGCGAAGGGTCCAGTCCTGGTACGAGCGGAGCTGGTCGAGCGAGTGTCCGCCCGAACGGTCGACCAGGGCGTACTGGAAGACCCAGCCCACCCCCGTCGCGTCCGGGCCAAGTTCGGTGCGCACGCCCTCCGGGAGCCGGGCCTGGATCTTGGACAGGTACTCCAGGACCCGGGAGCGCGCCCAGTAGAGATCGGTGCCGTCCTGGAAGATCACGTAGACGAAGGAATAGCCGAAGTCCGAGAAGCCGCGGACCGCCCTGACGCGAGGCGCTCCCAGCAGCGCCGAGACGATGGGATAGGTGACCTGGTCCTCCATGATGTCGGGGGACCGGTCCCAGCGGGAGTAGACGATGACCTGGGTGTCGGAGAGATCGGGCAGCGCGTCGAGCCGGATCTGCTTCAGGATGGTGAACGCAAAGACGCAGAGCGCCGCCACACCCAGCAGCACGAGCAGGCGGTTCCGGGCCGAGAAGTCGATGATCTTGCGGATCATCGCGCGTCCCCTGCGGCGGTGTCGGCGGCGGGTGAGCGCCCGATGGCGGCGCGGAGACGGGACTCCGAGTCGAGCAGGAAGTTGGCCCGGTCCACGACCACCTCGCCCGCCTTCACGCCCGAGAGGATCTGGGCCTGGCCGTCACTCCTGACGCCGACCTTCACCTGGCGCGGCTCGTAGCGCCCCTCGCCGGTCTTCACGTAGACGATCTGCCGCGGGCCGGTGTCGAGGATGGACGCATCGGGGATCAGGATGCCCTGGACCGCTTGCGCGTCGAGTTCGACGTTGACGTACATGCCGGGCTTCAGCGTCAGGCCGGGATTGTCGAACTCGAAGCGGACCCGCAGGGTGCGGGAATCCGTGTTCAGGTACGGGTAAATGTAACTGATCCGGCCCGTGTACGTCCTCGACGGGTCGTAGGCGAGGGTCACGCGGGCCTGCTGTCCAAGCCGCACCCGTGATGCCTCGTATTCGTAGACCTCGGCTTCGATCCAGACCTTCGACAGATCGGTGACCGTGAAGAGCGTCATGCCGGGTTCGATCCGGGCCCCCGCGAAGACGTCCTTCGAGGTGACGAACCCCGAGGCCGGGGCTTCGAGTGTGACCGTGCGTTGGGGTTGTCCGGTCTTCTCCAGCGTCTCGATGAAGCTCTGCGGCACGTCGAACAGCATGAGCCGTCGCCGTGCCGACTCGAGCAGGTCCACGCCTCCGCGCCGGATTTCGGGGACGTCGCTCGCCGCGAACCGCGCCGCCGACTCTCGCGCGCGCAGGAACTCCTCCTGGGTCGCCAGCAGTTCAGGGGAGTAGATGCTCAGCAACGACTGCCCCCTGTGGACGGCCTGCCCGCTGGAGTTGACGAACAGCCGCTCGATCCACCCGGAGATCTTCGAGTGCACCTGGCTGATCTGCGTCTCGTCGGCCTTGACCTCGCCGACCGTGCGGATCGTGCGAGCCAGCGTGCCCCTTCGGGCGACGGCGGTCTGGATCCCGGCGAGTCTCAATTCATCAGGACTCACCTCCACGGAGGCATGGCCTTCCACGCCGCTGCTCGCGGACATCTCGTCCGAGTAAACCGGCACGTAGTCCATCCCCATCTCGTCCTTCCTGGGCACGGGCGACGTGGCCGACGGGTCCATCGGGCTCCGGTAATGGAGGATCGGGCGTGCTCCGGCGGCCCCGGTCACAGCGCCCGCCGGAGCGGACGGTCCGGCCGGGACCTGCGGCTCTTTCGGCTCGATCGGCAGGAGCTTCATGCCGCAGATCGGGCAGTCTCCGGGCCGGTCGGCCACGTAGGTCGGATGCATGGGGCAGTGGTACTGCTGCTGACGTTGGTCGGCGGTCTTGCCGCCACCGGTGCTCCTGCCGCAGCCGGACACCAGCATTCCGGCCGCGAGCGTTCCGATCACCAGGAGTCCGCTCGCGAGTTGGACGAGCGACAACCCCCGTCGCCGATTCATTCGTTCGGGCTGGATCATCGTCCACTCCTTCCATCGTCTCCCGGGCCGCTCGAGCCGATGACGGTCTGCAATTCCGCCCAGGTCGTGAAGCGCTCGGCTTCGCGCCGAGCCAGCCCGGTCCGGGCCTCGAGCCACAGGTTGAAATCATCGATGACCGTGGAGAAGTCGCCCCGGCCCACGAGGTAGCTGGATCGCGCCGCATCGAAGGCCAGACTGCTCTGAGGCACGATGGCCAGCGCGTAGCGCATCATCTGGCTGCCTGCTCTCCGCCACTCCGCCTCCAGGCGCGCCGCCTCTGCCCTCGCCACGGCTTCGGCGTCGCGCAACGCCTGACGAGACGCCTCCAGGTCCTGTTCGGCCGCACGGATCATGGGAATCTGCCGCTGCGCGCTCCAGAGCGGCAGGTCCATGCCCAGCCGAAGCGTGACGACCGGGTCCTTGCCACCCCGGAATCCCACTCCCGCACCGGCGAGGAAGTCGGGCCTGCGCTCCAGCCGGGCCACCCGGAGCCTGCGCTCCGCGGCCTGCACTTCGGCCCGGCGCACGGCGACCTCCGGGGAGTTCTCCGCGACGACAGCCTCCCAGGGCGTGGGTGGCACGACCGCGTCGGGCAGTGTCGGCACGCGTCCGAGCGGTGCACCACCCGGCTGGTCGAGGGTCCGGTTCACGGCGGCCACCAGGGTCTTGCGCTCCGCGGCCAGATCGTCCAGCCGCTCATCCAGCCGCGACACGGCGAGCTGCGCCTTGAGCGCGGCTTCCTGCTCTGCCAGGCCGGCGCTGTAACGCTCCCGCACCGTGGCCGCCAGCAACTCGAGTAGCTCGCGCCCGGAGGAAAGCGCCTGCTGTTCCTGGTCGAGCGAGTAGAGGCGGGCATAGGCGACCCGGATGTCACGCGCCACCTCCCGCCTGAGCAGCTCGAACTCGCCCGCCTTCACGGTGACTTCCGCCTGCACGGCCTGCCGGCGGGCGTCTCGCTTGCCCGGAAAGGGGATGCCCTGGGTGATCTGCGGGCCGATCATGGACATGTCTTCTTCGCCGACGGTCCACCGGGGGAAGCCGATGTCCTGCATCATGAGCTCGAGCATCGGGTTGGGAAGCGCCCCGGCCGGCCGCACCAGCTCCTGCGCCTCCTGGACACGCGCTGCGAGCGCCGCCAGGGAGGGAGCGCGCTGGAGCGCCAGCGCGACGAGCTCATCCGGAGGCGGCGCGATGCTCCCGTCCTCGTGCGGCGGCAGGAGCGCCAGCGTGGCCGTATCGGCCACGGCAGGACGGGCCGCGGGCACCGGATCCTCCGCGACCGCACGCGACCAGCTCTCGAGGTCGAGCGCCAGGGCCGACCGCCCGCCACCGCTGACCAGCAGCACGGCGAGCAGCGCCGTACACATCTTCATGGTGTCGCTCCTCTCGCCCGGCTTGCGAGTGCGCTGCGCTCTGCAGGACACACGGAAGCCGCAGGGAATCCACGCGTAGGATACGCGCAGCCCGAACCCGAAGATACTCAGGATCCGGATGACGGCTGGGAACTAGCCGAGCGGAGGAGCGCGGGGAGAGCGGAGGACCGGGACGTCGCCCGGAGGAGCGCGGCCGGCATCGGACGCAACCCGGACCGCCGATGCCGTGACGACGCCGGGGACCACGACCGCCGAGGCCACCGCGGGATGCGCGATCGGCAGCGGCGCGGCGAGCACCGGCTGCCCGGCCACAGCCGCGGCCTGCGGGCGCAGATCGCAACAGGTCGGACCATGCGAACGCGGGGTCTCGCGCACCGGGGTTGCCGGCGCACAGTGCGAGCATTTCGGCGCGAGCGCGGACGCCATCCCGCAGACAGGCCCGCCGGACTCCATCGCGCACGCCAGGTCCGCGCGACCCGTGAGCGCGCCGATGGTGCAGAGATCGGCGCCCGCGAGCAGCGGCGTGAGCGCGAGGATCACGCTCAGGGCGCGGCGCAGGAAGTCGGTGGCGCGGTTCATGGCTCCTTGGATGATGGCATGGCTGCCGGAGGTGCATGTCCGGGGGGGGTCAAGCCCGGCGGGTCCGTTCGGCTACCGGCCCCCCGGCGCGTCATCGGCAGGCTTCGGACCTGGCTTGACGCCGGGCCGTCCGGGCTTCCTCGAGACGCGCCCGGCTCGCGGCCGGGCGAAGAAGTACAGGTTCACGGCCACGATCAGACCCAGACCCAGCATCGTCACGACCAGGCGTTCGAGGTCCATCACTTGAACCCCCGCAACCGCAGCGAAGAGGACACCACCGAGACACTCGAAAGCGCCATGGCCAGCGAGGCGAACATCGGGTGCAGCGTGCCCTGCCAGCCGAACAGCGGCCCCACCGGGCCACCCTCGCGCAGCAGCAGGTAGAGCGCGCCCGCCGCCACCGGGATGCCGAGCGTATTGTAGACGAACGCCCAGAAGAGGTTCTGGCGGATGACCTGCATGGTGCGGCGCGCGAGCCTGAGCGCCACCGGGACGCCGGCCAGATCGCCGCGCACCAGCGTGATACCGCTCGCCTCCATGGCGATGTCGGTGCCGCCGCCCACGGCGATGCCGAGGTCCGCCCGCGCCAGCGCGGGCGCGTCGTTGATGCCGTCGCCCACCATCGCGACGCGCATGCCCGCGGCCTGGAGCGCCGCGATCCTCGCGCTCTTCTCCCCCGGCAGCACCTGCGCCAGCACACGCTGCGGCGCGATTCCCGCCTGCGTGGCGATGGCCTGCGCGGTGCGGGCGTTGTCGCCCGTGATCATCCATACCTCGAGGCCCGCGCGCTCGAGCGTCGCGACCGCCTCGCGCGCGCCGGGCTTGAGCGTGTCGGCCACCGCGAGCAACCCCAGCGGCACGCCGTTCTCGGCGACCGCGAAGACCGTGCGCCCCGCGGCCTCGAGACGCGCGCGCTCCGGCTCGAGCGCCGCGAGGTCCACGCCCTGCCCGGCGAGCAGCGCGGCCGAGCCCACCACGATCGCCCGCCCGGAGAGCAGCGCCACGACCCCGCGGCCGGCCACGGCGGAGAAGTCCCCCGGCTCGGCCAGCGCGACGCCGCGCTCCCGCGCCCCGCGCACCACCGCTTCGGCCAGCGGGTGCTCGCTGCGCTGCTCGACCGAGGCGGCGACGCCGAGCAACCGGCTCTCCTCCACACCGCTCGCCGGCAGCACATCGGTGAGCGCGGGCCGGCCGCGGGTGAGCGTGCCGGTCTTGTCGAAGACCACCGCACGGATGCCGCCGGCGGACTCGAGCGCATCGGCCCCGCGCATCAGCACGCCCAACTCGGCGCCCCGCCCGGTGCCGACGATGAGCGCCGTGGGGGTGGCGAGCCCGAGCGCACAGGGGCAGGCGATGATGAGCACGGCCACCAGCCTGAGCAGCGCGCCGGAGACGCGCGGCTCGGGACCGAAGTCGAACCACAGCACGAAGGCCGCGACCGCGATGGAGAGGACGACCGGCACGAACACCGCCGCCACGCGGTCAGCCAGCCGCGCCACCTCCGCCTTGCTGGCCTGCGCCTGCTGCACCAGCCGCACGATCTGCATGAGCATCGAGTCGGCGCCGACCCGCTCGGCGCGCATGCGGAACGACCCCGCCTGGTTGAGCGTCGCAGCGCTGACGCGCTCGCCGGGCCCGACCTCCACCGGCAGGGACTCGCCGGTCAGCATCGAGGCGTCCACGCTCGAGCGCCCGTCCAGCAGCACGCCGTCCACCGGCACCTTCTCCCCCGGCCGCACCAGCAGCACGTCGCCGGGCTCGACCCGGTCGAGCGGGATCTCCTCCACGTCGCTCCCGGCCACGCGCCGCGCGGTGCGCGGCCGCAGGTCGAGCAGCCGCCGCATCGCCAGCGAGGTGCTGGCCCGGGCGCGCGACTCGAGCAGGTGTCCGAGCAGGATGAGGGTGACGATCACCGTCGCGGTGTCGAAATAGACGTGCGCCTCCTCCCCCGTGCCACGCACGGCCGCGGGCACGACCGTGGCGACCAGCGAGGCCAGGTAGGCGGTGAGCGTGCCCACGCCGACCAGCAGGTTCATGTCGGCGGTGCGGCGGCGCAGCGCGATCCACGAGCCGCGCAGGAAGGGCCAGCCGGCCCAGAGCTGGACCGGGCTGGCGAAGAGGAGCTGGATCCAGTTCTGCGCCTCCAGCGGGATGGCGCGCAGCCCCGGCAGCATGCCGAGGTGCGCGAGCACGACCACCGGCACGGAGAGCGCGGCCGCCACGGCGAAGCGGCGTGTGAGCGCCCGCCGCTCGGCCTCGCGCGCGCGCTCGGCCGCCGTGTCGGCGAGCGGGCCGCTCACCGCGCGGGCACCGTAGCCGGCCTGGCGCACGGCCTCGGCCAGCCGCTCGGGCGCGAGCGGGCCCTCGAGCACGATCGACGCCCGCTCGGTGGCGAGGTTCACGCTCGCCCTGCGCACGCCCGGCACGGCGGCGAGCGCCTGCTCGACGCGCACCACGCACGAGGCGCAGTGCATGCCGGTGATCTGCAGGTCCACGGTACCGGCCACCGACCCGGCAGGTGGGATCGTGGACGGCCCGGGTGCCCCCGACCGAGGCTGGACGGTCTCGAGCTTGATGAAGGTCATGGTTCCCGCGGGTGAGAGCGCGGCCGACCCCGATTGGATGCGGCGCACGACCGATCGATGATGCGCAAGGGCCCTACTGGATCCCGCCGAGGCTGCCCACGCGGGTGCCGCGCTCCATGTAGACCTCCTTCTGGTCCTTCACGCCGATGCGGAAGTAGTACTCGGTCTCGCCACCCACGATGAACAGGCGGGTGAAGACCGCCTGCCAGCAGTGCAGATCGCGGCTCAGCACGAAGCGCTGAGTCTGCACGTTGTGGAGCGTGAGGTCGAGGGACGCCGAGTACTCGACCGCCCAGGCCGGGCTCAGCTGGTAGCGGCTCGTCAGGTTCGCGGTCTTCGTGCTGGCCCACTCCGTCTCGGTCGCGTAGCCACCCGAGTACGAGTAGGCGAAACCGAACGACCAGTTCTCGCCGGAGCCCGTTACGGGCTGCTGCTCGACCGGCAGGTCGGGCGAGGTGCGCTTGAGCCCGCCGCCGTCCAGGTTCAGGCCCAGATTGTAACCGAGCGAACGCACCGGGCGCGGATGGTAGACGTCGGTCACCCAGCTCAGGTTGGCGTTCAGGTAACCCGGCGGCTGCAGCAGCACTCCTGAGGAGAGGTTCGAGAGCGGGCGCTTGAGCCCGTGCTTCTCGTACAGGAAGTCGTACGAGCCCCCGGTGCCCCACGAGAACAGGTTGTCGAGGCGCGTGACGTTTCCGCCGCGCTTGAGCTTCGCCTGCAGGCGCTGGCTGAGGCTGAAGTTGAGGTAGGACCGCTGGAGTCCCGAGATGCCCATACCCGGGAAGCTCCGGAACCGGGCCCGGCGGACCCCGTTGGAATCCACATAGGTGAGTCCGGGGAACTCCGGGCTGTAGGACAGCGAGGCGCTCGGGGAGACGATGTGGCGCAGCCCCTCGAGCCCGAAGATGCGCGGCCGGAACGAACCGTAGAAGGTCGTGCTCATCGTCACGGAGCTGGACCAGACCCCGGCCGGCACCACCTTGTTGCCCAGCTCGTCGTGGTCGAACACCACGACGTTTGCCCGCAGCTGGGGCTGGAAGTTGAGCCAGCCGGAGAGCGTGCGCGAGTCGGAGAGGCTGACGCTGTTCGACAGGCCCCGCCGCGTCGTGATTTGCTGTCCGAGCGTGGTGATCGAGTCCCGCATCACGTCCCCCGCGAACGGCGTGTGGCCCGCGACGAAGGCCCTGCGCTGCATATCGGAGATGAACTGGCTACTAAACCCGAAGTAGAGGGTGCCCAGCGGCTTCGCCAGCGGCGTGCGCTTGAGCGGCCCGAGGCGGCCGATGGCGCGGGTCGGGAAGACGATGGAGAGCGAAGGAAACGACCCGGTGAGGTTGGCGAGCGAAGCCGGGGTGCCGATGGGCTGGATCCCGTTGCGGTTCGCCTCGATCAGGCTCTGGTCCGCATCGAGGTCCTGGCGCTGGTCGATGACGGCGTTGATGCTGCCCCACTCCGCGTTGTGCGAGACCGCCAGGCTGGAGGTGAGGAAGCGGTTCAGGCGCTGTGAGAGGGAGCGCCCGTAGAGGTTGCTCGAGTTGTAATCCTTGCTCGAGACGAACGAGGCGCGCGCCACCAGCCGGGTGCGCGGCGTGATCTCCTGCGAGTGATCGGCGCTGAAGTCCCAGTCCTCGCTGCGGTTCAGCGGGTTATCGTTGCGCGCGAGAGTTCCACGGAAACTCCCGCCCAGCCGGTAGAGCAGGCGGTACTCGCCCTCCCCCCGCAGCACCCAGGTCGGCTCGGCCTGGTAGTAGTCACCAGCCGCAGTGAAGCCCAGGTAGTCGTTGGGCGCCCAGTAGTAGCCGGCGTTGCGGATGAACTGCCCGGCGCTGTTGCTGAAGCCGAACTCGATCTGCGGGAAGAGGAACCCCGAGCGGCGCCCCGACTTCACCGGGAACACCCAGAAGGGCAGCGCCAGCAGGGGCACGTTCCCGAGGTAGAACACGACCGGCTTCGCCACCATCTTGTCCTTCAGGAAGATCTTCATCCAGCGCGACGAGAATCGGTAGTGCGGCTTGGCCGCGTCGCAGGTCGTGTAGGTGCCGTTCATCACGTCCAACTCGTTCTCGCTCACCTTGCGGATGCGCTGGCCCAGGTAGAGACCCTTCTCGTAGTCGGTCTGCGCGTCGTAGATGGTCCCCACGCGGCTCGGGAGGTCGTAGGTCATGAGTCCGCCCTTGACCTGCTCGCCGCGGTCGCCGAGCACCGGCGAGCCCTCGGCCTCGACCGTCTGCCGCTCGATGTCGTACTGCACCTGGCGCGCGCTCAACTCGAGATCCTGGTAGGTGAGGTGGGCGTCCTGGTCCAGCACGATGGTGCTCTCCGCCACCCGGAACTCGATGCGCCTGGCGTCGTACTCCACGACCTCCTGCCTGGCCGCCGTGGTGTCGCCCTCGTCCACCGCGATCCGATAGGTGCCGTGCGCGCCGCCCTGGACCCGGGCACGGTCGATCTTGCGTTCGCGGAAGAACACCGTGATGGTGTCGCCCACCGCCTCGTTCTGCTCGGAGGTCTTCCCCGCGCGCGCCACGCCGGTGTACTGGTTGCGTGCCTTGCCCACCGCCACCAGGCTGTCGATGTCGCCGCGGGTGAAGTACACGGTCGCCGTGTCGCCAGTGAGCCGGCTGGCCTCGCCCAGCGTGCCGGGCCTGCTCCCCACGTAGTTCATGACCGCGTCGTGCCGCACCACGATCGCCTGGATCGCGCGCTTCTCGGTGTGGAACTCGAGCGTGTCGCCGCTCACGGTGGTCTGATCGTCCCAGGCCCGCGGGCTCCCGGTGACCCAGCCCCGCTGGGCGACATCGTCGAACAGGGCGTGGTCGCCGCGCGCCTGCAGCGTGTCGCGCGAGATACGCACCGAGTCGATCGCCTCGGCCACCCGCTTCCCGGTGTCCACCACCAGCCGCAGCGCGCGCAACTCGGTGATCCGGCCGTCGTCACCCCGGCTGCGCAGCACGGGGTCGCCGGTCCCCACGGCCACCTTGCGCACGCGGTCGTAGTCCACCGCGCGCGCTTCGAGTTCGGTCTTGTTCTCCTGGTCGATGCCGCGCACGTGCTCGCGCGCCTGCATCACCGAGGAGTCCCGCAGGTAGACCGCCCGGTCCGCGTGCAGGACCATCTGCTTGTCGCGCCCCTCGACCGGCCCGGCCAGCTCGGCGCGGCCGCTGCGGCGGTCGTAGGTGCCGGAAGGCGCCCGGAGCTCCGAATCCTTGTCCACCAGCTTCACGTTCCCCTGGACGAACAGCAGGTCCAGGTTCTCCGAGTACGAGGCGTGGTCGCAGGTCAGGGTGGTCACGCTGTCCACCATCCGCACGCGCCCGTCCAGGTAGAGCATGCCCTGTAACTTGTAGTAGCGCCCGGCGTCGGCGGTGAGCACGGTGCGGCCGCGCGTCATGCGCACGGCGCCGTTGAGCATGACGAAGTCGCCCTCGGGACCGTGGCTGCCGGTCAGGTTGTCGGCCGTGAGGTTGAGCGGGAACCCGTCCGCAGCGTCGGCGGCCCGCGCGCGGGGAGCGGCGAGCGCCAGCCCGGCCAGCGCCAGCAGGACCAGCAGGCGCCTCACAGCCACTCTCCCGGCGCGCCGCCGAAGGCCTCCATCGCCTCGGCCACCGCGACCAGCGAGCCGCACAGCAGCACGCGCCCGCCGGATGCGCCCGCGAGCGCCGCCCCGACCGCCTCCGCCACGCCCGGCACCTCCTGCGCATCGAGGCCCTCCGCGCCCAGGCGCGCGCACAACTCGCCGGCGGGCAGAGCGCGCGGATTGCGCGACTGCGTGGCGATGATGCGCGCCGGCGTGACCCACGGGCCGAGCAGCCGCGCGATGGCCCCGGCGTCCTTGTCCTGCGCGAGCGCCAGCACGACCGTCTCCGGCGGCTCGAACCCGAGATCCTCGCGCCAGGCGCCCGCGAGCGCGGCAAAGCCGTCGGGATTGTGGGCCCCGTCCCACCACAACCGCGGCTCGCCAGGACAGGCCTCGAGCCGCCCCGGCCAGCGCGCGCGGGCGAAGCCCTCCACCACCGCCTCGGACTCGATCTCCACACCGCTCTCGGTCAGCATCGAGAGCGCCGCCAGCGCGGTGCGCGCATTCGCAAGCTGGTGGCGGCCGTGGAGCGGGCAGGCCAGTTCGAGCCGCCCCCAGGGCGCGACCTCGGCGGTGCAGCGCAGGCCATCCGGCCCGTCACCGAGCCAGACCGTCTTGACCCGCTCGACCGCGAGCACGAGTGGCGCATCCTGCTGGGCCGCCACCCGGGCGATCACTTGCGCAGCCTCGCCGGGGGCGACTCCGCTCACCACCGGGACCTCGGGCTTGATGATCCCGGCCTTCTCGGTGGCGATCTGCCTGGAAGTGTGGCCCAGCTGTTCCGGGTGGTCCACTCCGATCGAAGTGATGACCGAGAGCGTGGACTCGACCACGTTGGTCGAGTCGAGCCGCCCACCCAGGCCCACTTCGACCACCGCCCATTCGACCTCGCGCGCGGCGAAGTCGTCGAAGGCCAGCGCCGTGCAGACCTCGAAGAAGGTGCGTTCCTTGCCCTCGGGCAGACGCGAGACCAGCGCGAGGCGCCGCGCCAGCCGCCCCTCGTCGGCCCACTGGCCTTCCACCCGGATGCGCTCGCGGAAATCCACCAGGTGCGGCGAGGTGAAGAGCCCGGTGCGGATCCCGGCCTCGCGCAGCACGCGCTCCACCAGCGCGCACACCGAACCCTTGCCGTTCGTGCCCGCCACGTGCACCGAGGCCCACTCGCCGTGGGGATCGCCCAGGGCGCCGAGCAGCGCGCGGGTGCCCTCGAGGCCGAGTTTGTGGCGCCGGCGTTCGAGTCCGTACAACGCTTCAAGCGACTGCTGGAGGCTCACTTCGGGCGTGGCGGCTCCTCCGTCCGGGCCGGGGTGCCGGTCGGCCGGGGGGCGCCGGGGTGCGGCGAGGGCCCGCCCTCCGGCGCGAAGCCCGCGGTCGAGCGCCAGAAGAACTCGAGCAGGGTCGAGACCTCGTCGCGCATCTGCTTGCGATGGACGACCCGGTCCACGAAGCCCTTCTCCCGCACGAACTCGGCTCGCTGGAAGCCTTCGGGGAGCTCCTCGCCGATGGTCTGGCGGATGACCCGGGCGCCGGCAAAGCCCACCAGCGCCTTGCGCTCGGCGAGGATCACGTCCCCCAGCGAGGCGTACGAGGCGAGCACGCCCGCGGTGGACGGGTCGGTCAGGATCGAGAGGAACGGCAGGTGCTGGTCTTGAAGTCGCGCCAGCAGGGCCGAGGTCTTGGCCATCTGCATCAGCGAGAGGATGCCCTCCTGCATGCGCGCCCCGCCGGTGGCCGACACCAGGATCAGCGCCCGACGTTCGGCCAGCGCCAGCTCGATCGAGCGCGCCACCTTCTCGCCCACCACCGAGCCCATGCTGCCGCCCATGAAGAAGAAGTCCATGAGTGTCAGGCTCACGGGCTTCCCTCCCACCGTCGCCACGCCGCTGAGGGCCGCGTCCTTCAGGCCCGTCTCCTTCTGGGCGTGCTTGATGCGGTCGGGGTAGCGCATCCTGGCGTCACTGAACTCGAGCGGGTCGCCCGACACCAGGTTCGCGAAACGCTCCTCGAAGGAGCCCGGGTCCACGAGGAGGCTGAGGTAGACCTTCGCCGGCACCCGGAAGTGGTGGTCGCAGTGCGGACAGGTCCAGAGGTTCTCCTCCAGCACGGTCTGGAAGAGCGCCTCGCCACATCCATCGCACTTGGTCCACAGGCCTTCGGGGACTTCGCTGCGTTCTTCGATCTTCCGCGTCTTGACGCGGGTGCGTTCCTTCTTGAGCCAGGACATGGTCACCCGGGGTTTGAGGTGGTGGGCCTGCCAGCCGGGGTGCCCGCGTCCTGCGCGGGTCCCCCGCGGCCGGACACTGCGGGCGCCACGCCGGCATCCGCAGCCGTCCACGCCATTGTGAGCGCGTCTTCATCCGTGTCACGATAATACCCTCGGCGCAGACCCGCCAGCCGAAATCCGAAGGCCTTGTAGAGCGCCTGGGCCGCGAAGTTGGAAACCCGCACCTCGAGCGTGAGGCTCGCGGCGCCGGCCGCGCCCGCGTGCTCCAGCAGATCCTCGAGCAGCGCGCGCGCCACGCCGCGCCGGCGCGCCTCCGGGATCACGCCCAGGTTGCCGACGTGGCCGGCGCCGGCGCCCACCCAGGCCAGGAGGTAGCCGGCGAGCGCGCCGTCCACCTCCGCGACGCGCGCCCAGGCCATGGCCTGCGAAAGTTCCCCGCGGAAGAACGACTCGGGCCAGGCGTCGCTGAAGATGCGACGCTCGATCGCAGCCACCGCCGGCAGGTCCGGCTCCGCGAAGTCGCGGATGCGGATGGGCCGGCCGGCGAGTGCCGCACGGCGGACGCGTTCCTCGGCCTGCGCCGAACGCACGTAGAGCGGACGCGTCTCCTCCCCCGGCGCCGGCAGCCCGGCCGCGGGCCCGAGTCCCGAGCGCACGGCCACCGCCAGATCCGCGGCCGAGAGCCCCGCGAAGCGCCAGGCCGGCTCGGTGCTCCCGGGGGCGAAGCGTTCCAGCGCCTCGCGCTCGCGCGCCGCGCCGGGCCCCACGAAGCGCAGGCTCGAGCCGCGCGGCAGCAGGGCGCGCGCCTCAGCCACGGTCTCGAGCAGCGCCGGCAGGGCCGCCACTCGCGGCGCGGCCAGCAGCGTGACGCGGCTGCGCAGGTCGGCGCGGAAGAAACCGGCGTAGAGGTCGTGCCGGCCACCGGGGACCAGCGTCACGAGCAGTGCGCGGCTGGCCCCGGACGACAGCGCCAGCGCGGCCAGCGAGGAGGCGCCCAGCAGCGGCGCGCCCGCGGCCAGCGCGAGAGCCTCCGCCGTCGCGAGTCCCACGCGCACCCCGGTGAAGGAACCCGGTCCCAGGTCGGCGGCGATCCAGCCCAGCGCGCGGGGCTCGACCCGCGCCCGGGAGAGCGCCTGCGTCACCAGCGGCGTGAGCCGCCGCGTGTGGCCGTGGCCGACCTCCTCGGTCTCGTGCGCCAGCACCGCACCGTCGGGCGCGCAGACCAGCACCTCGACGTGCGCGGTCGCCGACTCGATGACGAGCCCGGGCTTCGCGAACACGTGCCCTGCGGCGCTCGCGCTCACCGGGCCTCCCCGGCCGGCATCAGCTCCCAGACCGCGAGCAACTCACCGCCGCGCTCGCCCGCCGCGCTCGCGGTGACCGCCCGCTCGTGCTCGGAGAGCACCTCGAAGACCAGCGTCAGCGCCTCCTCGCCCAGCCAGGCCGGCAGCTTCTCGCCCCACTCCACCACCAGGACGCCATCGTCCACCAGTTCCTCGAGCCCCAGCCCGTCCACCTCCGGCCCTTCGAGCCGATAGAGGTCCAGGTGGCGGAGCATGAGAGCGCCGCGGTACTCGTTCAGCAGCGTGAAGGATGGACTGCGCACCCGCGATCCGGCGCCCAGCCCGCGGGCCAGGCCCGCCACGAAACAGGTCTTGCCTGAACCGAGCGGGCCTGTGAGCACCACCACGTCGCCCGCCACGAGCCCGACGGCGAGCGTTTCGCCGAGTTGCTCGGTCTCCCCGGCCGCGGCCGTGACGCGCCTGACCCCGGCGGGGAACCCGGCCAGGTCCGCGCCGCTCACCGGCCGGTCGCGCTCGAGCGGCTCCGTCACGGCGTACGGGGGGTCAGTGTCACCAGCGGCAGGATCATCTCCTCGACCGAGATGCCACCGTGCTGGAACGACCCGCGGTACTGGCGCTCGAACTCGTGGAAGCGCGTCGGGTAGACGAAGTAGTAGTCCTCACGCGCCAGCACGTAGTTCTTGTTCAGGCCGTCATCGGGGAGCATGTATTCCATCGGTCGGCGGATGATGACCGCCTGCTTCGGGTCGCAGTTCAGGTTGACCCCGAACTTGTAGCGCAGGTTGGTCGAGGTGTCGCGATTACCGTAGACCAGCGCCGCCCGCCGCCCGAGCACCGCCCCGTGGTCGGTGGTCAGCACCACGGTGACGTCCTGGGTGGAGAGCGCGCGGAAGATGTCGTAGAGCGGGCTGTGCACGAACCACGCCTTCGTGACCGCGCGGAAAGCGGCCTCGTCGGGCGCCAGTTCCTGCAGGATGTCGCTCTCCGAGCGGCCGTGCGCCAGGATGTCGAGGAAATTGAAGACCATGCTCACCAGCGGCAGTCCGCTGAACGAGTTGATCTGCCGCCGCGTGGCCAGGGCCTCGTTCTGGTCGTAGATCTTGATGTACTTGACCGGCTTCTCCTGGCCCGGGGTCAGGCGCGTCAACTGCGCCTCGAGCAACTGGCGCTCGAAGCGGTTCTTGGTGCGCTCGTCGTCGGTGCCTTCCTGCCAGAGGTCGGGGTGCTGCTGCTTGAGCTGGGCCGGCAGCAGGCCCGAGAAGATGGCGTTGCGCGAGTAGGGCGTGGCGGTCGGCAGGATCGAGCAATAGTAGTCGCGCTGGACCGTGAAGAGCTCCTCGAGCAGCGGCTCGAGCGAGAACCACTGGTCCAGGCGCATGCAGTCGATGATGACGAAGAACACGCGGCGCCCGGCCTGCAGGTGCGGCACGAGCGAGCGCGCCACCACGTCGGTCGAGAGCGGCGGGCGGTCCGCGGCGTCGCGCACCCACTGCGGATAGTGTTCCTCGACGTAGCGCCCGAAGTCGATGTTGAGGCTGCGCCGGAAGTCGGCGTGCGCCTGCCGCAGCCCGGCGTCGGCCACGCCGTCGAAACGCACGTCCCAGCGCGCCACGTCCTGCGCCAGGTCCACCCAGCCCGGCCAGTCGAGGCGGCGCAGGTCGAGCCCCTGCCAGCGCTGCATCTCGCCCACGTAGTCTCTCGCGCGCTGCGAATCCTGCAGCTTCTGCGTGTCGAAGACCCGCTTGCAGGCCAGGAACACCTGCGAGGCGTTGACCGGCTTGATGAGGTAGTCGGTGATGTGCCGCCCCAGCGCCTCGTTCATGAGCGACTCCTCCTCGCTCTTGGTGATGAGCACGACCGGCACGTCGAGGCTGCGCGCCTTGA
>Ga0315273_10001846_pt1 | contig 24538 bp, 21 predicted proteins | sample YL17G02_0_MG_FD_205753 | JGI IMG/M metagenome (GOLD analysis project Ga0315273, IMG submission 205753) | Sediment microbial communities from Yellowstone Lake, YNP, Wyoming, USA - YL17G02_0 | ecosystem: Environmental > Aquatic > Freshwater > Lake > Sediment | place: USA: Wyoming | collected... | reverse complement strand
GAGCGTCCCCGCGCCGACTTCCGAATTGTACGGCTGGAGCATCACGCAGCCCTGTTTCATCCAGAACGTCTGGAGCTTGAGAATGAGCTCCTGGTACTTCGGCGCATCCGTCGGTTTTTTCGCAGTCAACGAAATCTGCTCCTTTTTCGCCGCCGGCGAGGCCGCGGACCTTCTATTCCTTCGGTATCAATCTGAGAGATTCTGGAAGGCGGTAATTCTGTACGTGGAAAGTATACGTCCAGTGGAGGACGCTCCCCAAGCGTTTTCTCAAGTCGGGCGCGATCTTGCGTCCGGCCGCCGCCGGAAGCGCCTCGCCGTCGAGTGACCCGAGGAGCGAGAGGAGATCAGCATCGAGCGCGATCCGCTGCGGCGAAACGACACTGTGACGGGGGCACGCACACTCCCCTTGCTCCGGGTCGAAAAAACCCCCGTCGAGTGCGGTGCCGCAGGCCGAGCACGCAGAGAAGTCGGGGACGGCGCCAAGAACCGCGAGGAGCTTGAGCTCGAAGGCGAGAAAAAGAAAGACCGGGTCCTCGGCCGCCGGGCACGCGAGGTAGTCGAGAACGAGATCCACGATTCTTGGTTCGGGACTCTCCCAGTAACACACGCCATCGAGAAGCTCGAGCACGGCGAGCGCCGCGCCCAGGCGGCCGAGCGAATCCCGCTCCGCCTCCAGAGCGGAGTGGACGTGGACTTCCCTGACGTAGTACCGTGTCCGGCCCTCTCTGAAGTAGTAGACGACTTCGACGTGGCTTCCCGGCTCGAGAGTCCCGCGAAAGGGACTCCTCTCGGTAAGCGCCCCCTTTGCGAGAAGGCGGACCTTACCGCTCTGCCGTCCGAGAAAAGTCACGAGCCGGCTCGTCTCGCCGCTCCGCGCGCTCCTGAGCACGACCCCGTCGTCCTTGCCAATCATAGGTGAACCACCCGCACACTCACTCGCGAGGCGGCGTGCTCGTTCTGCCGCCACGTGCGAGCGGCCCTTTCTCGCGAGCCGGCGCAAGCGGCACCGCGCCTTTCGTCCCTCACGCTTGCGGGGCCGTTTCGGCTGGATCCGGATATGACTGCGGTTTGAAGGCCCCTCCCGAAAGGATCATCTTGACCGCGTCCTCTACACTGATATCGACGGGGAACGACTCGCGCCGGGGAACGACGATCATGAAACCGGAGGTGGGGTTCGGCGTCGTCGGAACGAACACGACCACGCTATCCTCCCCGAGCACGCGATCGAACTGCGGGACCCCCTCGTTCATCTCGAACCCCACCACCCACGAGTCGTGGTGGGGAAAACGGACGAGCACCACGCGCTTGAACATGGCCTTCTTGCCGCCGAGGAGGACCTCGCTGAGCTCCTTCGACGCGGTGTAGATCTTGCGGACGAGCGGCAACCGGTTGAAAAGAGTTTCCCCGCCCGCGATCATGCGGCGGCCGATCAAGTTGCTCGCGAGAAACCCGACGAGGAATATGAGCACGATGACCACGACGAACCCGATCCCGGGGATGTCGATCAGCGGGAATTTTTTCTGGAGAGGCCCGATGAACCCGTCGACGGTAACGAAGATCTTCCACACGATCCACCCGGTGATCACCGTGGGGGCGAGGGCGATGAGCCCGGTGAGGAAGTGCATCTTGAGTTTCATAGGGCGTTCTCTGTGTGTTCTCGGCGTGTTCTCCGCCGGCTCCCCGCGGGTTCTCTGCGGGTTCTCTGCGGGTCGCGAAACCGCGCGGATCTAGCCGCTGGTGCTCTCCGGTTTTTTCCGGAAGGAGCTTAACCCCTTTATGTGTACCTTGTCTATTCGCTGCCTCACCACGGATTCGACGCGAAACTCCAATCCGCGTGTCGCGAACACTTCGCCGACACGGGGCACACGGCCGATGCTCTCGTAGAGAAATCCGCCGAGACTGTCCGCGTCCCCTTCGGGCAGGTCGATGCCGAAGGTCTCGTTGAGCTCATCGAGATGCATTCTCGCGCTGCAGACGATGGAGTCCTCGTCGACGATTCTTACCAGCTCTTCCTCGGCGTCGAATTCGTCCTGTATGTCTCCGACGAGCTCCTCGAGCACGTCCTCCATGGTGACGAGCCCGGCGGTCCCCCCGTACTCGTCGACGGCGATGGCGATATGGATCCGCCTCTTTCTGAACTCGGAGAGCAGGTCGCCGATCTTCTTCGATTCGGGAACGAAATAGGCGTCGCGCATGATGTCCCGTATCGCGAACTCCTCGCCCGCGACCACCCTGGCCAGCACGTCCTTGGCGTGGAGAACGCCGACGATCTTGTCGATCGTGTCGTCATAAACGGGGACCCTCGAGTGTCCCGCCTCTATGATGAGATCCACCGCCTCCGCGGGTGTCGTGTGCACGTTGACCGCGACCATGTCGATGCGCGGGATCATCACTTCCCTCGTCTTCGTGTCGCCGAAATCGAACGCGCTCTCGACGAGCTCGCGTTCATCGCTGTCGTCGCCGCCGTTCTTGTAGCCCAGGAGCTCGATCCTCCGCTTGAAGGGCATGATCGGCAATGAAATGAGATCCACGCCGCGCGGTGAAATCCGCTTGAGCGCGGCCACCGCCACGTACACGATCGGCCACACGAGATAGACGATCGGATAGGTGACGAACCTCGTGCGGACGAGGTACTTCTCGGGGTCCCTGAGCGCGATGATCTTGACCCCCACGAGAGGCACGAGCACGATCAGCACGACGAGGGCCCAGAAGCCCACGGCGAAGAGGACGCCCGCAGGGAGGCGCGAAACGGCGAAACGGGAAGACACCACGACAAAGAGGGCAATGACGAGCACTCTTCCCAAGCCGAGCGACAGGTAGTGGTAGATGGGACTGCCGGCGAGGCGATGGATGAAGCTCGTGTCGTCGCCGGCTTCGTCATCGTCCTTCTCCGACTGCCGGAAGGATACAAGCTCGAGCGCGGTGTGCGCGCCCGAGAGAACACCGAAGAGAAGGGCTGAGACGATGAGAACGGCCAGGTCGATTTCTGAACTCATCTAATCGCGGAACAGGGCGAGAGCCCACGCATCCCGAACCTGAATCGGGGTTCAGAACAGTTCCTCCACCTCCGACGAAGTCAGGTGTTGCAGGAGGAGACGTCTCTCCTCGGATTCCATCTCGCGCGTCTCGGCGCGCGTCTCGTGATCGTAACCGGCGATGTGGAGAAGCCCGTGCACGCCCACGCGCAGGAAAAAGCGCTCCGGCGCGACGCCGTCCGCCTTTGCCCGCCCCTCCACGGTCTCCGACGACACGTAGACCTCACCGGCGGTCCGCCGGCCCCGCGGGGGCGCGCCGGAGTCGAGATCGTCGAGGTACGAGAAGGACAGAACATCGGTCGGGCGGTCCACGCCCCTGTGGTCGCGATTCAATTCCCGTATGAACGCGTCATCGACGACGATGAGATCGACGTCGGCGCCCGCCGGTTCCATCGCCGCAGCCGTTTCCCTCAACCATCGCGCTGTGCGGCGGTCGAGCCACGGGACCTTCTTGCCCGCGCACCGTCTATGCCGGCTTAGCGACAGCTTCACCCGCCGCTTCCTCCTGGCCCGGATACGCCACGCGTTTGTGATAGATGCTCGTGAGTATCGTGACGAACTTCTCTTTGAGCCTGGCGAGGTCGTTCAGAGTGAGGCCGCTCTCGTCGAGCTGGCCTTCCTGCGCGCGCGCATTGATGAGCTTCACGACCATGTTCCGTATGTTCGTCGGCGTCGGGTCCTTGAGCGAGCGGCACGCCGGCTCGACGGCGTCGGCGAGCATGAGGATCGCCGCCTCCTTGGTCGAGGGCTTCGGACCGGGGTAGCGGAAGTCGTCCTTGTTGACGCTCGAGTGCGAATCGGTCTCCAGAGCCTTCTGGTAGAAATACGCCATGACGGTCGTCCCGTGATGCTGCTGGATCGCGTCAACGATCAGGTCCGGAAGCCTCTCCTCGCGGGCAAGCTCCACGCCGTCCTTGACGTGCGACAGAAGAATCGTCCGGCTCATCTGCGGCGTGATCTTCTCGTGCTTGTTGAACCCCGCCTCCTGGTTCTCCGAGTAGTAATCGGGTTTGAAGATCTTTCCGATGTCGTGGTAGTACGCCATCACGCGCGCCTTGAGAGGTTCCGCCCCGATCTCGGTCGCGACCGTATCGGCGATGTTCCCGAGCTGCATCCCGTGGTGGTAAGTCCCCGGCGCTTCAAGGTTGAGCCGCTTGAGTATCGGTTTGTTGAGGTCGGTGAGCTCGAGAAGCGCGAAGCGCGTCGTGATGTGGAACGCCGCCTCGAACATGGGCAGCAGGAACATTGCGGCGAGACTGCAGAAAAGCGCGTTGACCATTGCCCAGAGCACCGCCGTTGAGATCCCCGAGAACCTCGCCTGCCGTCCCAGTTCCACAGCGACGATACCCACGGCGTACGCGGCGAAGATCATGACGAAGAGCGTGTAGAAATGACTCCGCGAACGCATGCGCAGAAGCCCCATGATCGCCGCCGCTCCCGCGAGGAGCGATACGAAGATCACTCCCGAGCTCGCGGTCGTCACGAGGGACATCAGTATGCACGCGAACACGGTCGTGGCTAGTCCGAGCCTGTAATCGAAGAGCGATGTGGCCATCACGGAGACGAGGGCCACCGGCATGAGGTACGGGCTGAGCCCGAGACGGTAGACGACGGAGCTCGCGACGAGATAGATCGCGAAAACGGCGACGAGTGCGGCGAACTTGCGAAGATCGCGGTAGAGCGGGCTCCGGAAGGCGAACATGTATCCACCGACGAGGAGTCCAAAGAGGAGCAGCCTCAGGACCTCTCCCGCGTACAGGGCGACAAGCGTGGCGCGCGATGTCTCGCCCGCCGCCGCGCGCCGCGCGTTCTCGAGCGCCGCGAGCGTCTGCATCTGTTCGGCGGACACTTTGTCGTGCTTGCTGATGATTCGCTGATTCCTCGATATCCTCGTCGTCTTTTCCACCTGTCCGATGGCGAGCTGGCGCCGTGAGTGGGTCTCCTCGTTATCGAGCGTCAAGTTAGGGCGAAGATGCACGCGGAGGATCTCTACGAAGAGCTGGCCCGTCTCCTCCCTGCTGCCGAAGCGGCGAATCGCTTCTTCACGTATCGCCCGGTCGATGCTTCCCTGTTCGATCACGTCGTCCACGGGGAGCCTCTTCTCCTCCGGGCCCTCGATCACAGCGATCTCCGTGTACGCACGCGCGCGAAGCGGACCTGCGTTGTCCACGAGCCCGCGCGAAAAGACCCTTCGCTGATAGTCGAGCGCCGCGCCGCGGACCGCCCTCAAGACGCGCCGATCGAGGAGCTTGCCGGCCAGATTCGGCGACAGGTACGGCAGCTGGATCTGTATCATTTGAGCCTTGGCGCGGGCCCCCGGCATCTCCGCGTCGGCAATCGTTGCAAGGCTGTCAAAAAGCAGCGAGAGGTCCTCCCTCAGGCCCGCCTCGACCGACCGGTCGTGAACGTACACCGGAAGGACTCTCAACAAAGCGTCCGCCCGTCTCACCTCGAGCTCTTCGGGCGAGAGCGGCACCTCGAATTCGAAAGGCGCGATGACGGCGCGATCAGCGATGTCACCCGCCTTGAAGCTCACGTCCCTCGTCGGCTGTGCAGGCGGAAAGAGGACCGCGGCGGCAGCGATGAAAAGAACGAGGAGTCCCAGACGAGGCAGTATCCCCTTGGACATCTCCTCTCTCGACCGCAGACGCGGACGATGGGCGTACTCGCCCGCCCGGCCGTTGCGCGACCGGCTCCTGCGGCGGCGAAGGGCTCTCAAATAGGCGATTCTCATGCGCTCGGGGTCTCCGTGCCCTCATCGTCACGCGCGAACGCATCGATGATCCGCTGGACGATAGGGTGTCGAACGACGTCGTCCGACGTCAAATAGATGAACTTGATGCCTTCCACATTGGAGAGGATCCTCTGTGCCTGGACGAGACCGGAGTTCGACGCTGGGTCCAGGTCGATCTGCGTGATGTCGCCGTTGATCAAGGCTTTCGCGCGGTCGCCCAGGCGTGTGAGGAACATCTTCATCTGCATCCTCGTCGTGTTCTGCGCCTCGTCGAGAATCACATAGGCGTTGTTCAGCGTGCGGCCCCGCATGTACGCGAGAGGGGCAATCTCGATCGTCCCGTTCTCCTGAAACTTCGCGGTCCGCTCGGGCCCGATCATGTCGTAGAGCGCGTCGAGCACGGGGCGCATGTACGGGTCGAGCTTCGCGAGAAAATCCCCCGGGAGAAACCCGAGGCTCTCACCGGCTTCGACCACCGGCCGCACGAGAAAGATCCGATCCACCTCTTTGCGTTTGAGGGCGGCGACCGCGCTCGCCACGGCGAGGTACGTCTTGCCCGTCCCCGCGGGTCCTATGGCGAAGACGATATCGTGCGAAAGGATCGCTTCGATGTACTGCTTCTGATTGAGCGTCTTGGGCCGTACGGGCTGCCCACCCCTGCCGACCACTACAACGTCCCGGTCGGCGGCGGCGTAACGAACCTCCGCGTCGGCCCCTCCCATGCGAAGAATCCGCCGGTAGTCCTGCTCGGTGATCACGCGGCCGGTCTTCGCGATGTCGATGAGCTCTCCGAAAAAAGTGGTGAGCGAGCGGATCTCGTCGTCGCTTCCCTTGAGAATGATCTCGTCACCCCGAACAACAACGACGCCCGGGTACCGTTCCTCGAGGACGTCGAGATGGCTCTCCCTCTGCCCGAAGAGCTTGAGAGGGTCAATCCCGGCGAAGGAGAGAACCCTCCTCCTCGTTGTCAACTTCGAAACACCTCCGACGTTCGTTTGGCGTCATTCGCCCAGACCCATCGGGCGCCACGGCGCCGCGGGGCCCAAAACACAAAACTCCTGGAAGAAGCCGACACCTCCCCCAAGAGCGGGCGCCCCCACCTGGTCGTTTATCGTGACATTCTTTCTCTTTATCAACCGCGTATTCAAATAATAGGCCAAACCGGCCCGCCGTGCAATCGGACGGCACACCATCAAACGCATCTTATTGAAAAATTTGAGATATATCAATCAAAAAAAGAGGCGCGAACTCCATCGCCGTCGTGCGCTCCGATGGAACCCGGATGGGGAGTTTGAGCGAGGACTCGTCCCGCCGGCCGGCGCCGTCACTCTGTGGGCCAGTTGCGCGGGACCACGATCACCGTATCAAGGGCGGAGTACCACGGATCGAAGACGAGGTCCTTGTTCGCCTCGAATAGTCTCCACCATTTGTCGTAGTCGTTGTAGACGTTGGGCAGCACCGCGATCGACGCGAGCGTCTCGCCCGCCCGTATCCTCCACGTCGTCGGGAGGGCCTTCACTTCGTCGATCTGGTCGCCGAGCGTCCGGATCTCCGCCGCGAGCGTCACGAGCTCGCGTTCGAGCCGGTCCTTCTCGGCGCGCGTGGCGGCAATCTGCTCGCTGGTCGCTTTGGCTTCCTGCGTCTTGGCCTCGAACTCGCGCTGAGTCTCCGCGCGGACCGAACCCAGATCGCGGCAGTACTTCCCTATCTCGCCTTCGGGCAGAATCTGGATCTCATCCTCGGAGTAGTACTGTCCAGCGGCCACGTCAGCTTTGCGGTACTCCGCCTGGTCACACCCGCTGACCATGGCGCCAGCAACGCAGAAGAGTCCCGCAACAATAATAATGACCGGGAAGAGTCTCGAATTCTCTTTCATTATTGGCCACCCCCGAACAATCCCCCCGTGGAGTCAGCTGCCGGCTGCATTTCCGAGGGAGGTGTGAGGGACACGCCGCTGGCTTGCTTGACGCTGTCCAGCTGCGCCTGAAGAATGGGGATTTCAGCCCGCCTCTCTTCGAGTTGCCCTCTGACTGTCGCGACGTCCCCCTGGAGCTTGGCGAGAGACGCCTTGTCCTCGGCGAGCTTCGCGTCGAGATCACGTATATCGGATCTGATTTCTTCGATTTCGACGGGGCTGATGGTGCACGGCTTCGGCGCGGCGCAGGCCATGTACCCGGACACGAAGCACAACACCACGATCAACAACGCACGTCGTATGAATTTGTATCTCACCCGCGTCGTCTCCTTTGCCAACGTTTTCGTGGGGTTATTCGTCGTGGGGAAAAACTGTCGTGTAGGTTAACAACCCCAAGCTCGTTCTGTCAAGGCGATTTCTCGGCGCCGGGGCCGCGTATGGCGCCGAGCGGCCGCGCGGGGCTCGGCGCCAGTTCGAAGCGGCGGGCCGTTTTACGCGTCGGTTCTCACGTCGATATGGAGCTCGCGGAGCTGGTCGGGGTCCGCGGGCGACGGAGCATCGTCCATGAGAGACGTCGCCTTCTGCGTCTTCGGAAAAGCGATGACGTCGCGTATCGAATCGCACCCGGCCAGTATCATGATGATGCGGTCCACACCCGGCGCAATCCCCCCGTGGGGCGGCGCCCCGTATTCGAGCGCGTCGAGGAGGAACCCGAACCGCTCCTTCGCCTTCTCGCGCGAGATGCCGCCGGTCTCAAGGACCCTTTCCTGGAGATCCCGATTGTGTATTCGTATGCTCCCCGAGGCGAGCTCGACCCCGTTGCACACGAGATCGTAGAGATGGGCGCGAACTTTGAGCGGTTCCTTCTCGAGCAGCGGGATGTCTTCTTCTCTCGGCATCGAGAAGAAGTGATGCGAGGGAGTGAGACACTCTCTCTCCTCGTCCCACTCGAAAAGCGGAAACCCGTTGATCCATGTGAACTCGAAGCGATCCGGTTCGGCGAGAGCGAGCACTCTGCCCACTTGCACGCGGAGCTTGCCCAGAATCGCCGACACTTTTTGCGGCTTTCCGGCGATGGCCAGAAGCACGCCCCCATCGTCGAGCCCCGTGTGTTCGATGACCCGCCGCGCGCCGCTCTCCCCGAGGATCTTGGCGATCCCCCCTTTGAGCTCGCCGGCGTGGTTCTTGAGCTGGATCAGCCCGGCCGCGCCCCCGGCGACCGCTGCAGCTTCGAGCTCGTCCATGGTGCTCTTCTTCAGCTCGGCCGCCCCGGGAACGGCGAAACCGCGGATGGATTCTCCGCGCGCGAGCGCCTCTTCGAGAAAACGAACCCCCAATCCCCGGAAGACGTCATCGAGCGTCATGAGCTCGAGCCCAAAACGAAGATCCGGTTTGTCGGACCCGAATCTCTCCATGGCCTCGTCGTACGAGAGGACGCGAAACGGCGTCTCGAGATCGATCCCCCTGCCGGCGCGGAAGATCTCGCGCATCATGTCTTCGACGAGCGGGAATATGTCCTCTTCGCGCACGAAGCTCATCTCGATATCGATCTGCGTGTGCTCCGGCTGCCGATCCGCGCGGAGATCCTCGTCGCGAAGACAGCGTGCGATTTGGAAATACCGATCGAACCCCGCGACCATGAGAATCTGTTTGTAGAGCTGCGGGCTCTGCGGGAGCGCGTAGAAATTGCCCGGATGGAGACGGCTCGGCACGAGGTAGTCCCTCGCTCCTTCCGGCGTGCAGCGGACGAGCATCGGAGTTTCGATCTCGACGAAACCGCGCGAGTGAAGGAAGTTCCGCACGGCGAGTATCACTCGGTGCCGCATCTCGATGTTGCGCTGCATCGGGCGGCGTCTCAGATCGAGATAGCGGTACTTGAGCCTCAGGTCTTCGCCGGCCTTGACATCATCGACGACCATGAACGGAGGCACGTGCGACCGGTTCAGGAGGACGAGTTCCTCCGCGGCCACTTCGAACGCGCCCGTGTCCATGTCGGTGCGAACCATGTCGTCCGGACGCCTCTGGACGACGCCCCGGCACGCGATGACGTCCTCCATGCTGAGGCTTTTGGAGACCTCGTCGAGCGCCCCCACACCCGGATCGACGAGGAGCTGAACGATCCCGGTACGATCCCTGAGATCGATGAACCGCAGTCCGCCGAGGTTTCTCACGCGGGCGACCCAACCCATCAGACGCACCTCCCCACCCACGTCGCTCTCTCCGATCTCGTTGCACCTGTGGGTCCGGGAAAAGGGGACCACGTATCGCTCACCGCTCATGCGTCACCTGCCGGCCTGCTCGTTGGAGTTCTTCTTCGCGAATTCCATGAGGCGTTCGTCCTCGACATCGAACTGTTCCCTCTTCGACATGTCCTTCCACTTGATGTGACGGGGCGAGGCGCTATCGACGATCACGGTCACTCTTGCTCCCCGCTTTTCCGCCTGGCTCAACTGTGTTTTCAACACTCGCATCGAAGGATCCACTTCCACCTTCCCGAACGCTCTCAGCGTGCGCGCGGCAAGAAGCGCCCGCCCCGCGGAGCTGTCGTCGAGACAGACAAGATAGAAATCCGGACCGCTTCGCGCCGTGCCCGCCTCGCCGCTCGCCTCGGGAAGCACGCTGATGATCCTCTCGAGACCCGCGCTGAACCCGACCGCAGGGGTCGGAGGCCCGCCGCACTCCTCGACGAGATTGTCGTATCGTCCGCCGCCGCAGAGCGCGTTCTGAGCTCCGAGCGAGCCGTGGAGAATCTCGAACGTCGTTCTCGTGTAATAGTCCAAACCGCGAACCAGCTTGGTATCGACCTCGTAGAGTCGGCCGAGCGCATCGAGGTGCGCCCTGACGCTCGCGAAATGCGCCGCGCATTCGGCGCACAGGTGCTCGGAGATCGGCGGGAGATCGCTCTTCACATCCACGCACCGCTTGCAATCGAAGACCCGCATGGGGTTCTTCTCTGTTCTCCCCACGCAGTCTTCGCACAGCTGCCCGCGCAAACGTTCGAGCTCGCGCCGAAGGACGGCCGTGTACGGCTTGCGGCACACGGAACACCCGACGGAGTTGAGCTTGACGACGAGGCCGCTAAACCCGAGAGACTCGAGAGCGGTCATCACCACGTCGATGGTCTCAACGTCGAGAAGCGGGTTCATGCTCCCGATCGCCTCGACTCCCACCTGGTGGAACTGTCTGTACCGGCCCGCTTGCGGGCGATCGTACCGGAACATCGGCCCCGTGTAGCAAAGCCTCGACACCCCGCCCCGGCGGTGGAGGCCGTTTTCGAGGTACGCGCGGATCACGGCCGCGGTGTTTTCGGGTCTCAACGTGATGCTGCGCCCGCCCCTGTCGAGGAACGTGTACATCTCCTTCGAGACGATGTCCGTCTCCTCGCCCACCGACCGCTGAAAGACGTCGGTGAACTCGAAGATCGGCGTCCGCACCGGCTCGTACCCGTAGCTCTCGAACGTCGCCTCGAAGGCTGCTTCGACACGGCGCCACTTGTAGATCTCCGGTGGGAGAATATCCTGGGTGCCTCTCGGCCGCGAGAATCTCATTGGACCTTCTTTGGGGACCTCCCCGGGGACCTCCCCGCGCCTTCCCCCTTCTCCGCCGCCCGCCGCGGCTCGCCGGCACGATTCCCCAAAGCGGTAAATATGAAAACCCCGGAGCCAAGGGCCGCTCCAAGCGTATCCGCGCTCCAATCGTAAATGCTCATCACCCTCCCCGGCACGTAACTCTGGTAAATCTCGTCGAGCCCTCCGATGCTCGCGCCCACGGCGATGATGAATCCGAAGGTGGCCGTGCGGGACCGGCTCGCCGACCAGCCGATGCCCTTGAAAAGAAGAGCGCCGAGAACGGAATACTCGATGAGATGGGCGATTTTATCTTTGGAGACGAAGTCCGGGCCCGGCGCCGTCAGGGAAGGTATGGACGACACGATGAAGATCAGCAGCACGTAGCCGGCGACAAGCAGCAGAGAGCGTCGATTCCGGGACATCTCCCATCACACTGGCCTTCTCGATGGACGCATCGGAACTGAACCCTCGCCGTGAGGAACACCCGGAGGGGCCGCGCCCGGTTTACCGGTCCCCGAACCGCTTGAAGATGGCGAGCACCTCTTCGACGCTGGCGGCTCTGCGCACCTCGTCACGGAAGCTCTCGTGACTGAGGAGCCGTGAAATCTTGGCGAGGATCTTGATGTGATCGCGGCGGCTGGCCTTGGGTCCCAGGATGATGAAGAACAGATCCACCACCTCCGCGTCCAGCGCGGCGAAGTCCGCGCCTATGCGCGTGCGGTAGAAGCCCGCCACTAGCTGGTCGACACCGTCGGTGTACGCGTGCGGGATCGCGACTCCGTTGCCGATCCCCGTGCTCATGACCTTTTCGCGCTCGATCACGTCGCGGAAGACCTGGTCGAAATCCGAGATGAGCTTCTTCCCATCCAGGTCCTTGAGGATCCGTTCGAGAAGAGCCTTCTTGGGTCCCGGCTCGATGTCCAGGACGATACTGCGTTCGTTGAAGAGCTCCGACAGCTTCACCGCAAACCTCGCTCGGCGTCTTGGGCTTCTTTGGACGAGTGATAAAGATACAAAGTATTTTGAATCCGCCGCTGTGTCAAGGCCTGACTGCCGCGGTGGACGGGGAAAAACTGCCGTACCTTTCGAAGAGCGACCGCGTGCGGTTGAGCCGGTCCTCCGGGAGCCGTTCAAGACCGCAGACTCCGACGGCCTTGAGCAGCTCAATCGTATCGTCAGGGCTCGCCGGGGATCTCGCCCGGTCAAGCAGCGCCGCGACAGAGGCGATTTTCCGGTCGAAGTAACGCGCCTCGCGGCGGGCAGCCGCCAGAACCGTCTCGGGAAGCACCTCGCCCGAGGCCACCACGCGAAGACGGCGGGCGTCGATCGAACCGTTTTCCGACAGCGAGGCAATCTCGCTCTGTTTGCATGCGCCGAGCGTGTAGTCTCCGAATACGACTCCGAAGATCACGCGCGTGGCGTCCTCCTTCGTCCCCTCGAATCTGAGCCGCGTGGTATCGGCGGGAAGTACGAAACCCGACGCCGCGAGCGCCTCCGCCTGAACCCAGAATCCGTTCACGGAGTGAGGGTGCGAGAAGACCGCGTCGCCCGGCGCCAGGCTCGAGAGATCCACGGGAACCGCGGTCCTTTTCGAGATGACGACGGCTCTGTCACCTCGTCTGGGAGAAGACCTCAATTCGAAGAGAGCCGATATGTCGAGCGACTCCTCGTTCTCGAAAAAATCGTCTACCGGCATCACGTATACATCGAACCCGCGCGGCCACTCGCCCGCGCACTCGGCGAGCACCACCGGCCGGCGCGTCTGCCGGCTGATGAGCGACCTGAGGGGCTCGTAGTTCCTCACCGCGTCTCCTGCGCGGGGCCGGGCCGGAACGCAGATGCGTATGACGCTCTTCTCGATCCCCCCGCCGACGAAGAGCGCGCTCGCCGCGATGGCGACGACGAAAATGGTCACGAAAACCGTCAGCCACCGTCCCATGTAGGAAGACAGCATACTGACATCGATGACTCTGACTTTGTTTTTCATGCGGCGGCTGCCATGACGCGTGCTTGAGCCGGCCCGTGCGGCACGGGACGGCTCAATACTTACATGGATCGGGGGTTGGAGGTGCGGCTCACGAAGACGCGAAGGCTATCCACGTCCAGGATGTACTTTTCGATTCCGTTCGGGACGATGACCTCGGGCGCGAGCAGATACCTTCCCGGCGGCTTTCCGCTGAGATCGACGAGGACCGACACGTCCCTCGACGAGAGACGGTCGAGAAGGGCCTTCGGGCCCTCGAGCGTGAGCGAAACCGTCTTGGGAAGAACCTCGGCGACCACGTTCGCCTCGTCTACGAGGACCGTCGGGGGGATGTTCGCGAGGACCCGCTTGTCCCTGGCGCTCACGTAGAGCCCGATCCTCACCTTTTTCGGCTCGGACGAGACGATCGTTTCGTCGAGATCCACATCCACATCCCTCTCACCGGAATCCCTGATCCTCGATAGATCGATCGGTTTCGTGTAGACCTTGTCCATTCGCTCGACGACGCTCTTCGGTCCCGTCACCATGACCCACGCGGGAACCGCTTCGGGGACCGAGCTGAGGAGCTGGCCTCCGGGGAGAGTGCCCGAGAGAGAGACGGCGACGCGGGCCCTGCGTGTCATGAGCCTCTCGAGCGTCACGTCAACGAGGAGAGGCGACACGATCCGTACCTTGCGCGGCTCCACTCCCGGAGGAAGGATCACGTCGGACACGGAAAGCCGCTGCGTGAACCTGCCAGGCTCCGAGCGGTTCATGTTGAGCGAAACGCTGATCTTCTTGAACTCGATGAGAAGCAGATCGCGGCGCGTTCCGGTCACCGCGATCTGGACGTCGCGGGGAACCCTGCCGGTGACCATGAGCGTGTCAGCGAGGCTCGCGAACTGCAGGGGAACGACGAACAAGCGTTCGTCCTCCTGCTGGCCGATCGCGCTGAACCAGATGACAACCGCGACCAGAAGCGCGAGCAGCTTCACGCCGATGTTCGAGAATATCCCGCGCGCGAGACTAACGACCGTCACGATCCCCCCGGATCACGAGCTCCTGCCCCACGTGGAGCACCGCTTGTTCGGCCAAGCCGTTGGACTTCCGTATCGAGGCCACGGTGGTGTTGTACCTCTTCGATATCGCCCAGAGGGTTTCCCCTTCCTTCACGAGATGCACCTTCTTGGAGGAGACGCGGTTCTTGGCCGCGGGCGCCGGGGGATACTTCTTGAGGTACGAGACGATGCCGCTGGCCACCGCTTGCGCAATCGCCTGCCTTCCGTCCTTGGTTTTCAAGAACGCGGCGTCTCTGGCGTTCGTGAGAAACCCCGCCTCGACGAGCACCGACGGCATGTCGATCGATTTGAGAACGGCGAACGACTCCTGCTTGACGCTCCGGCCCGGCGGGAGCCCATGCCGGTCGGTCGATATGAGTATTTCCTCTGCGAGAAGGAGGCTCCTCTGCATCATCGCCTGCTGGTTGACGTCGACGAGCATCTGCATGATGTCGCCGCTCTCCGGTTCCTCGAGCCCAAGCTCTTTCGCCGCTCTGTCCCGGTTGGCGAGGAGTCTCTTCGCCGTCGCCTCGGCGCCCGCCGGCGAAATCAACCACACCTCCACCCCTCCAGCACTCTTCCGCGGCGCTGTGTTCAAGTGGATGCTCACAAAGACGTCCGCGTTCTTCTTCCTGGCGATCTGCGTCCTCTCGACGAGATCGAGGAACACATCCTTATCCCGCGTGAGCACCGCCTTGAATCCACGCGTTTCGTTGATCGCCTTTGCGGTGCGCCGCGAGATGTCGAGCGCCAGATCTTTTTCAACCAGGTTTGGCTTCCTCCTGGCTCCGCAGTCCTTCCCTCCGTGGCCCGCATCAACGGCCACGATGAGAACGCGTTCCGGCTCCGCGTTCCGTACGTCCGCATCAGCCACACTCGCATCCGCGCCGGCGGCCGCCCCGTTCGGCCCCGAACCCAGGACGTCGATCACGATCCGGTCGGGCATCTCATCCACGGGGTCGAGCGAATGATCGTCCCACGCCGCCGCGCTCCGGAGGTCGAATACAATCTGCGTCCCCCAGGGGAGACGATTCACGCGGACACGGCGGACGATTCCGCTTTCTATCTCGCTCTGATGGAGGTCGGGTGATGCCGCGACATCCGGAAGGTCCACGGAAATCCGTTCGGGCTTCTTGTGGGCTCGAATCTGGTAATGGGGGTGTCCGGAGAGGCTGAGGACGATGCGAGTCCGATCCGGCGCGATGGTGGAACGGATATCGGTGAGCGTGGGCCGGTTGGGCGCCGCGCTCGAGCCTGCTCGCAAGGGGAAACACGCAAGCAGCCCAATGGCCATCGCGATGAAGACTCGTCGGAGACCGAGCGCAAACACGAGTAGCATCCTTTGAAAACACACGGCTTACGTATGACCGGCCGCCTTCCGGATCACGCGAGCCGCGTATCGAACCGAGATTCGCAACGCGCTACCAGGCCGTTCCCGGCGCATTCGACGTTCAAGGATAGACTAGCGAGAAAACCTTTGGCAAGCGGAATACCGAGCCCGGCTAATCCACAACTTCCCGTCCGGAAAGCACATAGGCGAGCGGGTTTTTTCGGGTGCCGTCGTTGATGACTTCGTAGTGGAGGTGTGGAGCGGTCGAGCGGCCTGAGGACCCAACGCGGGCGATGACCTCACCCCGTTTCACGCGCTGGCCCATCTCGACCAGGATCTTCGAGCAGTGCGCATAGCGTGTGACAATCCCGTTTCCGTGGGAGATCTCCGCCGCCCAGCCGAACTCATACCACGTGCCGGTGAAGGTCACCACACCGTCGGCGGTGGCAAAGATCGGAGTGCCCACGCGCGCGGAGAAGTCCACACCGTAATGGAAGGCGGTCCGGCCGGTGAAGGGATCCATCCGGCGCCCGAATCGGCTCGTGATGAACCCGGACGAAACGGGGCGAATCGAGGGCGTGGCATCGAGCAGTTTCTGATCGACACCGAGCTTCGCGAGGATCTGTTCGTAGCTTTCCCGTTGGAGGCGGGCCTGGCGAGTGAGCTTGTCGAGGTCTTTTTCCAGAACGCCCACCTTGGCGCGAGCGCCCTCGCCGAGACCGGAAAGCAACTGAGCGCTGCCGAACTCCGGACCTCCCACACCGACCTCCGTGATGTCGGCGTTCAGGTCATCCATGTTGGCGAGCAACCGGGCCTTCTTCTGAAAGTCGAAATTCTGCTCTACTTGACGTCCGAGGGATTCCACACGGACCGCGTACTGGCTCAGCTTCGTTTTGAGCGCGGCGTTCTCTGCCTCGACCGCGGCGAGCTCGCTCGTGTGGAACAGCTTGGATGAGGATCTCACGAGGACGAACGCCGCCGAGGCGAGGAACAACGTCACAACGCCCACGGTCCCCATCGCGAGCCACTTGGGAATGCGAACGGTCTTGAGGCCACCGCTCGCCTCTGGCATGTAGAGGAATGTGAAGTGCTTGTTCTTCATCCTTGGAAACCGGCCCCCCGGGGAAACCGCCGGTAGGTTACCCGAGACACGCGACGCTGTCAAGGGTATTCTCCCGAACTTCATGCGCAACAGCAACTTCCGTACCATGCGCTGGGGCCATAAAAACAAGAGGTTACCGGTTTTGTTTCCCGGTAACCTCTCGGTATCGGCATTCTGGCAGCCCCTTTTCGCAGAGGCTGACTGCTCCCTAGCTTTCCATGTACCCTTTCAGGAACTTGGCCCTCGACGAGTGGCGGAGGCGCACGATCGCCTTTTCCTTGATCTGCCGGATGCGCTCACGCGTAAGTCCTAGCACCTTACCGATTTCCTCGAGTGTGAGCGGTTCCTCGCCGCTGATCCCGAAGTACATCGACAGGATGAGTCTCTCCCGCTCCGAGAGCGTTCCCAACGCTTTTTCCATGTCGTCGCTCAGGGCCCGCTCGTAGGTCTCCTCGTCCGGCATCCGGGCGTTGTCGTCCTCGAGATAATCCACGAGGGACGTATCGTCCTGGTCGCTCGAGTACGGATCGTCGAGGGACACGTGGGTATTGGCGATGTGCATCGTGCCCTCGACTTCTTCCTCCGAGAGCTTGAGCCTCTTCGCGATCTCTTTCGCGCTCGGCGCCCTTCCCAGCTCCTGATCGAGCTGACGGGACGCCTTGCCGATGCGGTACAACGTTCCCGCGCGATTCAGAGGGAGCCGGACGATCCTCGAATGCTCGGCGAGCGACTGGAGCATGGCCTGCCGGATCCACCACACGGCATACGAGATGAACTTGTAGCCTCGCTTCTCGTCGAAACGGTGCGCCGCCTTGATCAACCCGAGGTTCCCGTCGTTGATGAGATCTTCGAGGGGGAGCCCCTGGTTGGAGTACTGCTTGGCGATGGACACGACGAAGCGCAGGTTGGCCTTGACGAGCTGGTCGAGCGCCGACTTGTCGCCTTTTCGTATCCGACGCGCGAGCTGCTGCTCCTGCTCCCGACTCAGAAGCGGCGTCCGGTTGATGTCATGGAGATAGACGTCGAGACTGCGGTTGGCGCTGTGGCCTTCGCTCCCGTCGTCGGTCTTCTTTTCTTCTTCGTTCATTGTCATTGCTCTTTTCGTTCTTTGAGCCCCTGGCCTCGGACTGGCGGAAGGCCGCCTGGTTTTTGTTCGAACTAGTCCTTGTCCGGCGTGACCAGAATGTACCGCGATGTCTTCTCCCGTTTGACGAGAAAAGCGATCGGGTCCTTGCGCTCTTTGAGTTTTTCGGAGACCCCGACGTACTCCTTGAGATTCGACACCGGCCGCGAGTAGATCTCCGTGATCACATCGCCCTCTCTGATACCCGCGCGTCCCGCGGGGCTGTCGGGCTCCACGCCGACCACAACGACCCCGTCTTCGTTCGACCCCTCCGGTTCATCCACCTGCAGCCCGAGCCACTGGCCCGGACGCTCGGGTGACGCAGCCACCGCTTCTTCTTTCGGCCTTTCCGTGAGCGCGATGCTGAGCTGCTTTCTCTTCCCATCTCTAACGATCACAATGGGAACCGTCGTGCCGACTTCCGTGTTCGCCACCATTAGTCGAAACCGTCCATCGTCCCTTACAGGCTTTTTGTCGAACTCGACGATCACATCATTCTTCTTGAGGCCCGCCTTCTGCGCGGGCGTGTCAGGGAGCACCTCGGTCACGAGGATCCCGCTGTCCACCTGTATATCGAGACCCTGCGCGAGCGCCTTGGTGAGCTCCTGGAGACGGATGCCCAGGAACCCGTATTGCACCCGCCCTTTCTGGACCAGCTGCTGGCTTATGTTCTTCGCCATGTTGACCGGGATGGCGAACCCGATTCCCTGCCCCGACGGGTTGATCGCCGTGTTGATGCCGATGGCCTCTCCCCGGAGGTTCACAAGCGGCCCGCCGCTATTGCCGAAGTTGATCGACGCGTCCGTCTGTATGAAATCCTGGAACCCCTGCTCGTTCCCTCCCATGATCCGCAGATCCGTCCTCCCCTTCGCGCTGATGATGCCGACCGTCACCGTGCCGGCGAGCTGACCGAAAGGCGTTCCCACAGCCATCACCCAATCTCCCACTCTCATTTCGTCCGAGTCGCCGAGCTTCACCACCGGAAGGTTCCTGTGGGCGTCGATCTTGATGACAGCGAGGTCTGTGTACGAGTCGGATCCGACGACCGTGGCATCGTACTCCTCTTCGTCGGGTCCGTAGCCCAAGGCCACCGTGATCTTCTCCGCATCGCGAATCACGTGGTAGTTGGTGAGGATTCGACCGTCCGCATCGATGATGAACCCGGAGCCCCCGCCCGGGACCCGGCGCGAGTTGTTGTCCTCGGGAAGCATCTCCCGGAAGAAATCAAAAGGCCCGAAGCTCTCGCCCCGCTCCGATGAGCCGATGGAGCGCTCGGTCTTGATGAAGACGACCGCGGGCCTGACCATGTCGGCCACGTCGGCGAAGGTCGAGTGGAGCTGGCCCGGCTGGGGAATTACGGCGCTCTGACTCGCCGCCGCGCTTTCGCCCCGCGAAGGGCTGGTGCCGGCGGTCCAGATGAGGCTCGCCAGAAATCCGGCGAGAAAAACCGCCGTGCCGAGCACGAAAACCCTCAGGCCCCGGCGGAGGGACGACATCATTGTTTTCACAAAGAGGCTAGTCATGTGCAGAACTTCCTTGAGCGTATGAATTCAAACAGGCTGGGGGAGCCGTGGGGACGAGCGTATTTCCGTACTTCCCGATCTCGAAGGTCCTATGTCCAGCAGATTTGACAGTTTAGCTCACACTGCCATTCATATTGTACCCGAAATCCTCGGACCTGTCAAGCTCCCGCAACCGAATCCGTTGTTTGTGGCCGCGGCACTTCCGCGCCACGAACGATGCTTCGTCATCAGGGGTTTAACCGGTTAGTTTAGCGGCCCTTCGCTATCGCGTCAAGCTGTTAAACGGGCCCCTGTTCGGCGTCTCGTCTGCCTGTTTATACGATCTCCCGCCCGCGCTGTTCCAAACATTGTTCGACATCACGGTTGAAGCGCCCGGGAGAATTGATAGAATAAGCTGCTCGCGCGTCTCGAATATCCGCCTATGGACACGTACACAGAAATCTCGTCCCCCGAGGTACTCTTTCTCGCGGACTCGCACTTCAGGGACCGTCGCCGTGACGGCGAAGCCGACCGGCGCCGCTTGTTCATCGACTTCCTGTCGGCCGTGCCCGCGGGCGCCGCCGTGTTCCTGCTCGGAGACGTGTTCGACTTCTACTTCGAGTACCGGTCGGTCGTGCCCAAACGCTACTTCGATGTTCTGCACGCCATGTACGAGTGCACCCGCCGGGGCGCACAGATTCATTTTCTCGGCGGGAACCACGACTACTGGTTCGGGTCCTTTCTCCGGGAGGACATCGGACTCATCCCCCACGGAGACGATGTCTTCTTCCGATGCCAGGGGCGGAAGATATGGTGCACCCACGGGGATCTCTTCATGCCCGGAGACACCGGCTACAGCGTGCTTCGCTCGATCCTTCGCAACAGACTGGTCATTGCGGCAGCGAAGATCCTTCATCCCGATCTCATGGACGCTCTCGCGTCGCGCGTGTCCGACGGAAGCAAGCGCAGAAACCGGAGGTCCGTCGAAGATATGGCCCACAGGCTCGCGGCGCGTCCGCCGGAGGATTTCTTCTGCCGTGCCAATGACGTCTTCGTCACCGGCCACATACACTACCCACTCCACCAGGTCATACAGGGGAAGGATCTCGTGATCGTGGGCGATTGGATCACCCAGTTCACGTTCGCGAGGCTTCGCGACGGAAGGATTTCGATCGAGACGTTCACACGTTGAGCGAAAGACTGACACGGTGGCTGTCCCCGAGGTCGTTGCCGCCGAACATCACCGCGTAATCGAAGTCGAACTGGCGGAACCTGACGCCGAGGCCAAACGCCGCGCCCTGCGAATCGTACCCTGCCTTGTAGCCCGCTCGAAGGAACAGCCGCCTGTCGTATCCGTATTCCGCGCCGATATGCTGTTTGGCGTTCCCGTCGTTCGGAAACACAACGTCCAGCGTGGCGAGAACATCGCCCTTCACGCGCGTGATGTGCCTCTCGTAGCTTGCGCCAATCTTGATCGATCTCGGAAGGGCGAATTCCTCTTCGACGAACTTCATCGGCGCGCCGACGTTCGCGGCGACGGCCGCCAACTTGACGCCCGGCAGTCGACTCACGTGATAGAGACCCACGTCGAACGCCAAGCCCGTGGCGCTCGTCTCGTCGATCTTCTCATAGACGGGCTTCACCGCGACGCCCGCGGCCAGGTTGGGAACGATATACCGGGAGTACGCCAGAGCGAAGGATACGTCGTACGCCGAGAACTTGCCCAGCGGGATCTCCGAAGGGACGTCGTCGTAACGGTCCATCTCATCCATATAGAGTCCCGTGAACGCCAGTCCGAATGTTCCGTAATCTGTCTCGTGCGTGAGCACCGCTTGCTCGAGCCGCACCGACAGGAAATACTCGATGTGCGCGAACATCACGTGTGTGCCGAGGACCGGGCTCATCGCCGCGGGGTTCCAGTACGCCGACGAAGCGTCCTCCGCGACGGCGGTGTAGGCCTCTCCCATTCCCGACGCCCGGGCTCCCATCCCCATGCGAAGAAAGAGCGCCCCGGAGTCGCCGGGATCGGCCGCCTGGACCGTCGCGGGGGCGATCAAAATGAGAAGCGCGACCGCAAGATGTTGGGATATTCGCATGACCCGTCTCCTTCTCACCGGAGTATAGCAAAGTTCTTGACGAAAGGCTCCGTCCCGTTTTGCGACTCGACCAGAAGCCGGAGGATGTAGACCCCGCTTTTCAGCCCGCCCACACCGATGGATTCATCGAACGGAGTGTGTATGACGCCGCCTGGGTTTGCCGCCACCTGCTTCGACGCGGCGCGCTCGCCTTCCAGCGTGTAGATCTCGATTCGAACCGTCGCCCGTTTGTTCAGAACGACGCGGGCGTGAACTTCACCCGCCGTCACTGGGTTCGGGTAGACCTTGAACGAGCCCGGTTCCACAGGATTGCTCGCCGTCTCGGGGGGACTCGTTCGCGTCCACCGGCCCTGGCGCGTCAGGTCTCGCTGGTACGCGAACCAATCGGCGTTGCCCCCCGCGCGCGATCCGGGGAGGCTCTGAACGGCGAGCGCCGTGAAGGGCGCTGTGAGGAGCGAATCCGTCACCGCATCGGAGCCGGCGATGGATCCCGCCGTCCCCAGAGCGACGAGGCTCAAGCCTCCGTCGCCTTCGAGGTCCGCGATCGCCGGAGTGGCACCCAACCCGTCCGGAACGGCGCGAGGAAAACCGGACAAGCGCGTGCCGTCGGGCCCGAAGCCGTGCACCGAGCCATCTCCTCTCGGAAAGAGGATCTCGACGCGCCCGTCGCTGTCAATGTCGCCGACGAGCGGGCTCACGAGCCTCTCATCAAATCGCAGCGCAGGAAAATCACCGAGCGCTGTGGGACGAAGCGGCTGCGGCCAGTTCGTGCGGAGCGTCTTGTTGTGCTGGTAGAGATAGAAGTAGTCGTCATCCCAGAGGGCGATCTCGAGTGTCCCATCTCCATCGACATCTCCTAGCGCGGGAGCCGACGGGTGCGCCGATCGAAGCGCGACCAGAGCGAGCGGCACCTTCGACGCGTCTGAAGCAGCGGCCGATCCGGCCGCCTCGGCGGGCCCGCCTCCCTGCCAGTCATAGACGGCGAGACGCCCGTCAGGAAGTGTGAAAACTGCCTCGTCGAAACCGTTCCCGTCGAGATCCGCCACCGCGATCGACGAACCCGCAGGAAAAGACGTGGAGAGGGGAACGCCGAGCGTCCACCGGTAAACTTGCGGCGTCAAAGGCGACGGTGTCCCCCGAAAGCGAATCGGGTAGTACGCGAACCCCATGAAGCCGTCGATCGTGTCCGCCCACGCAAACGCGACACCCTCGGTGTCCCCATCCGGGAAACCCAGCGCGCCGAAAGCGAGCGGCGAACAGAACTGAGCCTGTATCGGCTGACCCCACACGATTTCGAACGTGGATCCGCTCGGACGGTTCTCCACTCCTTCAGCGTCAACGAAGACGGGCGCGAGACTGTTCGACCGGCGCTCGACGAAAACCGTTTCGAAGATCGCGTCGCCGTCCACGTCCATGAGCATGGGCGGAGCCGCGAGGGGCTCTCCTTTGTGCAGGACACCCGTGGTCGCTGGATCGTCATCTCCGTCGGTGACTTCCGTCCCATCCCATTTCCACGCGTAAACCGCACCGCGCTCATCGCACGCGATGATCTCGTTGTCTCCCCCGCCGTCGATGTCGCCCACAGCGGGCGGCCCGATCCATCGGGCACCGGGCGCCGTGATGTACGGCTCCACCGTCGCCGGTTGAGAGTCTTTATCGACGAACTCGGACCCATCGCTGTTGAACGCGTAGACATTCGCCGTATCCGAGAGCGTGATGATCTCGAGGCCGTCCTTGCCGTCGAGGTCGAGGAGGCTCGGCGCCTGGTAGCTCGAGCGTTCCGGCCAACGCGTTCGCGCCTCTTCGTATGGAGGAGCGAACGTGACGGTGCACGTCATCACCGGGCCCGCCCTGGAGATGCTGCCGACCGTGATCCCCGTCGCTCCGCCCGAGTTGGAATCGGTCGCCGGCTTCGTGCCGGGACCGAATTCGGCGTTCGTCGGTTCGCGAAAACTGTCGAAGTAGCTCCCGAGAGAGAAGGGATCGTTCAAGCCATCCAGGTCCTGGACTCCGTCGGCCTCCTCGAGATCCGTCCCTTTTCGCGAGACGAAATCGTTCGGCAGGTGTCCCGTGTCGGCCATCTGACGAATCACCGTCTCATCGATGTGCCAGACGTAGATCCCGCTCCCCGTTTCGAGAAAGAGGCGCCTGCGCCCGCCGAAGTTCGGGTCGGGCTTCACCAGGAACGGATCCGTCAAGACGGTCAGGAAGAAATCGAACTCCGCGCCGCCGAGCGAGTCAGCATTATCGGGAAAGAAGTTGCTGTCGAAATCCGCGAACGTGAACAGACTGTCGAAATTCGCGTCGTGGACGCGGTTCACGACGAGATAGTACTCGCTCTCCGTGATCGGAATCTTGATGCACGCCGTGTCGCCCGGAACGGGAGAGTTGATGTCCCTCAAACGATAGGTGCCGTCTTCCCGGACGACGAGCGGATCGACCCATCCCTCCAGGAGGCGGTTGAACACCGAAGGAAAACCGGGGACGAAGCCGGGCCACAGAACCAGGTTCGGTGTGACAAGACTGTTGTAAAGCCCGGTGGCCATGAGATCGTAGCTGCTCGCCCCGCGCGAATCAGGAAAACCATCGGGTGTGCTGTCCGAGAGCGGAAGGAGGCCCAGGCGGCTCCCCAGCTCGAAGGCCCATATGCCGAGCGATCCGATGGTGAAATCATCCTGGCTCGCGCTTTCCGGTACGAGCATGAAGTTGTCCACGAAGAAGGGCTGACCTTCCAGCAGATCATTCGTGGCCAGGCCCGTGACGGCGCTGTCCGGAAACGCGTCGTCAATATCACCGCGAGAGTAGAAGCTCGACCACAGCTGAGCCCGCGAGTTGTCGGCGACATCCGTCTCCTGCCCGGCTCCGGCGTGGATCAGCATGACGGTTTCGAAGCGTGAGAAGTCGATGTCGTCGTCGGCCGAATCGATGACCGATTGCATCATCTCGACCGCACGAGTGTCCTGGAGCTCGTCGTCGCCGTAGTAACCCATCTCTTCAGGGACGGTGTAGACCGTCCCCGTCACTTCCCACCGCACGGTGAGGCGCTTTCTCGAGGCGCCGGCGTAATACTGGGCGAGGTGTTTGAGCTCGTTGGCGAAATAGAGAGAGTCG
>Ga0315273_10001845_pt1 | contig 24538 bp, 20 predicted proteins | sample YL17G02_0_MG_FD_205753 | JGI IMG/M metagenome (GOLD analysis project Ga0315273, IMG submission 205753) | Sediment microbial communities from Yellowstone Lake, YNP, Wyoming, USA - YL17G02_0 | ecosystem: Environmental > Aquatic > Freshwater > Lake > Sediment | place: USA: Wyoming | collected... | reverse complement strand
CCGACCCTGTCCCTCGGCATGAGCCTCTTCATGCCGGCCATCATGTTCATCCCGAAGGCCATGAAGAACGCCGGGAGCGATATGCCGAACCTCGTGCCGGTCTCGACCATCTTGCCGGGGTTCATGATCTCGTTCGGGTCCAGGAGCTTCTTGATCGACCTGATGAGCTCGGCACCCTCCTTCCCGCGGTACTTGTCCAGGTTGCCGGCGAAGAATATCCCCAGGCCCACGGGCCTCCCGCCGTTCGCGAACGCGATGTCGCCGAGCTTCTTCCCGAACCCCATCGCCGTCGTCGAGCGCAAGAAGTTGTGCTCGTCGGTCAGGTAGTAGGGCATCAGCATGAACGAGTTGATGTCCGACACCGTGCCTATGATCGGCGCGTTGAGCTTCATGTTCGTGATCAGGGCCCTCGTCTCCGCGAGCGCCTTCTCGAAGTTCTCCATCGGCACGAGCACCTCGCCAGGTATGGCCCCGGCGCCGAGCTCGCGCACCCGGAACTCGTAGTTCCTCTCGTGCCACTCGTGCTCCGCGGTCTCCTTCGGCTCCTTCTTGCCGCCCTCTGAGGTCATGATCTCGTCGAGCTTCTTCTCCTCCAAATCGACGGAGTCCTTGGAGCCAGTGAGCATGCATGTGACGAGGCATCCGACCTCGGGGGCGTGCTTCCCGAGCGCCCGCAGATAGTCGAAGTGGAGCCTGTCGCTGAACATCATGTGCATCGGCGCGACGCCGCTCCTGGCGATCCTGCGGGCCGCCGGACCGAACTTGGCCAGGTCATCGAACGAGTAGGCGACCGCCCGCATCTCCTCCGGCTTCGGAAGTATGATGAGCGTGACCTCCGTGACTATGCCGTACGTGCCCTCGGCCCCGACGAAGAGCCATGTCAGGTTCGGGCCGCCGCCGTTGTTCGGCACAAGCTTGTCACCCGTGTGGATGACAACGCCCGTGGGCAGCACGACCTCCATGTCCCTGATCCAGTCGCCGGCCGTGCCGTACTTGAACGCGCCTATGCCCGTGCCTCCGGTGCCTATCCATCCGCCGAGCGTGGCGGAGGGGGCGCTGCTGGGGTAGCATGTGAGGAAGAATCCCTGAGCGTCCAGTGCGTCCGCGAGGGCCTTCCACGTGATGCCTGGCTGGACGGTGACGACGAGGTTCTTCCCATCTATCGAGATGATTTTGTTCATGGAGGTCATGTCGAGGACCGTCCCTCCCTTGACCGGGACGGACCCCCCGAGGCCCCAGGTGCCCGCGCCCCTCGGCACGATAGGCTTGCCCGTGGCATTCGCCTTCTTGACTATCTGCACGACGTCCTCGGTGTAGTTCGGTCTCACTACCTGGTCGGGCATCGTCTTGAACAGGACATCCATCTCTTTCGGAAGCGGCGCGAGGTCGTGGCTGTACAACCTCCTCTCGAGTTTGTCATCCGAAGTCTCCATGATGAAGCACCTTCCCTATCGGGCTGCTGTCTGGTGGCGGGCCTCCCCCGCCCACGGATGGTAAGCAATCATCCCCAATAAAACTATACGTCGCCCACCCGGCTCCTAGTGCTGGCATGTGCTGTGTTTCGACGGTGCATCGCGGGTTCACGTCGAAATGTTCTTATCCTCAATGGGCGTGGAAGAGCCCGACGAACTGGGCGGGTCTCCGTCCAGGGGAGAGATGACTACCATGGGCGCGACCCTCAGAACATTGGCCCTCTTCGGTGTGATGATGCTGCTGTTCATTGGCATCGGCTACCTTGTGGGCGAAGTCTTCATGAAAGACAATCCGATGCTCGGCCCGCTGGTCTTCCTGGCCATAGCGGCGGTGATGAACTTCATCAGCTACTTCTTCAGCTCGAAGATCGTGCTCTGGTCCTACAGGGCGAGGATCGTCTCGGAGGCCCAGGCCCCGAGGCTCCACAAGATCGTCAGGATGATATGCGTCAAGGCCGACCTGCCGATGCCGAAGATCGCCGTCGTGCCGACGCAGAACCCCAACGCGTTCGCCACCGGCAGGAACAAGAACAACGCGGTCGTGGCCGCGACCGAGGGTATCCTCATCCTGCTGAGCGACGACGAGCTCGAGGGGGTGCTCGCGCACGAGATGGCCCATGTGAAGAACAGGGACATCCTGGTCATGTCGGTGGCCGCCACCCTCGCTGGCGCGATCGCCTTCGCCGCGAGGATGTTCTGGTTCAATTCGCTCTTCGGGGGAAGGCGCGGGAACAACAACGCCATCATACTGCTGGTCGTGGCAATCACCGCACCGATCGCCGCGATGCTCATACAGCTCGCGATCTCCCGGAACCGGGAGTACAAGGCCGACCGCGAAGGCGCGCTGATGATCCAGAGGCCCCTCGTTCTCGCGAGGGCGCTCCAGAAGCTCGAGGACGGCAACAGGCGCAGGCCCATCGAGAGGGGCAACCCGGCGACCGCCTCGATGTTCATCGTGAACCCGTTCCGCGGTCAGGGGCTGGTGACGCTGTTCATGACGCACCCGCCCGTGAGCGCCAGGGTCCGGCGGCTCGAGAAGCTGGCCCAGGACACCGGTTACATCGGCTGAGCGAAGAAACCCTCAGCCGACCTTCTCCCATTTCTCCAGGTTCAGCACGCTCGACAGGGTGCCTCCGCGCTTGATCTCCTCGCGCACCCTGTTCTCCCGCTCCATGACGTCGAGCGACCTGTTCGCCACCTCGACCGCGTGCTCCTGGGGCACGACGACCACGCCGCTCTCGTCGCCTATGACCCAGTCGCCGGTCCTGACCGTGACCCCCCCGCACACGATCTCGTGCCCGATCCCGCCGTATCCCTTGGGCTCCCCGGCGTTGGATGTGACCGACCTCGAGAAGCAGGGGAAGCCCATCTCGATTATCGAATCGATGTCCCGGGCGGCTCCGTCGATGACGACGCCGGCCACGCCCTTGGTCTTGCAGCTCCAGGATGCCAGCTCGCCCCAGACGGCGATCTCGCCGCCGCAGGCGTCCACGACGATGACGTCCCCGGGCTTCGCCTGGTCTATCGCCTCGACGGGCTTGGCCCAGTCACCGTTCACGGTGTGCACGGTCAGAGCCCGTCCGACCATCCTGACATTGTGGGCGATCCTTGGCGAGATGCCCTTCATCGCCCCCTTCTTGTGCTGCGCGTCCGCCACGTTCGGTGACGACACCTTCGAGAACGCCTCCAGCAGATCGTCCTCGGAGTACTTCTTGAAGAGCTCGGACCTGACCTTCTTGCCCGAAGCCATAGCCTTCTTGACCTTCCGCGTTGCGCCCGCGACGTCCTTGGCCTTTATGATGGCCCCGCCCACGATCACGATGGACGCGCCCGCACGCAGTATGTCGGGTGCGGTCTCGCTGTTGATCCCGCCCGCGGCCGCGATCGGTATCCCGACGCTCTTGGCCAACCCCTTTAGCTCCGAGAGGGGCGAGCCGCCCACCATCTGCTCGTCGACGCCCACGTGTACGCATATGTAGCTGGCGCCCATGGCCTCGACCTCCTTGGCCCTCGCCACCTTGTCCACGACGTTGAACAGGTCCACCATGACCTTGGCCCCGTACTGCCTCGCCGTGAGCACGGCCTCGGTGATGGTCGGGTCCGAGGAGACGCCGAGCACGACCGCGATGTCCGCCCCCGACTTGGCGGCGATCTCCACTTCCGCACCGCCCACATCGATGGTCTTCATGTCCGCCACGATGGTCTTCCCCGGGAAGGCCTTCTTCAGCTTCCTCACGATCTCCATGCCTTCGCTCTTGATGAGCGGTGTCCCGACCTCTATCCAGTCGGCTCCGCCGGCGACGGCTTCCTTTGCGATCTGCATCGCCCTGTCGCCATGGACCAGGTCGAGCGCCACCTGCAGGACGGGTTTCATGGCAGGAATGACCTCAGTACCGTCATAAAAACGTGTCGTGCCGCATACTGACTTCAGCGCGCACGCGCGCGTGTATGCGCCTGTCACCCGCGAGGGCGCCTGGAAGAAACAATAATAAGCGGTCCGTCGCATTCTCAAGACATCATGCCTCAGAGGACAGGGGAGCGCGACAGGTGCGTCACAGGCGTGGATGGCCTAGACACCATCCTGTACGGGGGCATCCCCCGGGCGAACACGGTCCTGCTCACGGGGAGCTGCGGGACGGGCAAGACCTCCATGGCGCTGGAGTTCCTGATACACGGGGCGCTCAAGGGCGAGAACTCGCTGTTCGTGTCCGTCACGGAGAACTCCGACAAGCTCCTCTCGAACATCATGCCGTACAGGTTCTTCGACAAGAACCTGGTCAAGTCGGGGAAGCTGGTGTTCGTCGACCTGCCGGTCATGTACGAGCGTCTGGGGATGACGAAGCCCGAGATGTCGATGGAGGAGGTCGACCTGCTCGTGGCCGCCATCGCTGGCCTCGCGAGGGAGCTGGGGACCAAGAGGCTGGTCGTGGACTCGATAACATCAGTCTGCTACAAGCTCAAGACCTCTGAGAAGATCAGGGACTTCATACTCAAGCTCAGCAAGGCCCTCTCGGACATGGACTGCACGTCCATACTGGTGAGCGAGGTCTCCGCGCAGTCGAGCTCCTACTCGATGTTCGGCGTGGAGGAGGCCATCTCGGACGGGATCGTCCTGATGGCCAACATGGAGCGGAGGGGCGACCTGCTCAGGACCCTGCAGGTCATCAAGATGCGGGGCACGATGCACTCGAGGGCCAAGTACGTGCTGGACCTGACCCCGATGGGGGTCCTGCTGGTGCCCATGCTGAAGGGCGGGAGCGTGGGCACATGAACGACGCGCGCATCGCGCAGAACATCGCGGACCAGCTCTCCGAGCTGCCGTCGTCGTCCGCGGTCTCGCTCCAGATGAGCGTCGACAACTACCTCGAAGTCCTCCGGGGGACGATCGACCTGTTCGCGAACCGGAAGGGGATGGACACGATCTATGTCACTTCGACGATATCGTTCGATGCGATCAAGCGCGTGCTCCTGGCGCTGGACATCGACACCTCGAGGATATACTTCGTCGACTGCATCTCGCACGCGATGATGGGCGCGACGAGCGCCCAGTACGACGACCACACTGCGATAGTCGAGAGCCCGACGATGCTCGAGAACCTGATGCTCAAGGTCGAGTTCCTCCTGCGGAAGTCCCAGGCGGCCAACAAGCTCGTGATCATCGACTCGATCAACTCACTTGCGATACACAACAACAACTGGATCCTTTCCGAGTTCCTGCACATACTCGTGTCCGGGCTGCGCGCCCGCGAGGCATACACTATCATACTATCCGTGGAGGAGCACTCGACGCCCGAGCTGACCAACATGGTCAACCTCGTGTGCGACCAGGGCGTGCGCGCGGGCAAGAAGGAGGCCTGAGGATGAAGCTCACCACGATAGGGGTGCCCACACTGGACGAGCACATAGGGGGCGGCCTGCCCAAGGGGTCGACGGTCCTGGTCATGGGCGGCCCCGGCGCCGGGGCCGAGTTCTTCGCGAAGCAGTTCGCGTCCGCGGGCACGGAGCCGGTGACGTACTTCACCTCCACGGAGAGGGACGAGGATATCCTGGCGGTCATGCGCGAGTACGGCTGGCGCACGGACATGAACATCATCAACATCGGGACCAAGTACTACGAGGTCGTCCTCGCGAAGAAGCTCGAGATCAGCAGGTTCAGGCAGGAGGGCATCACCCTGAGCGACATCCGCCGGTTCAGGGACCAGGACACCATGAAGGAGGAGAACTTCCTCACATTCCTGTCGTACGAGATATCCAAGCTGAGCCCGCCCTTCAGGGTAGTGATCAACTCCCTGGACTTCTTCCTGGAGAACTACGACAGCGCGGAGGTGCTTATGGCCATGCGCACGATCAAGGCACACACGCAGCACTCCGAGAGCGTCACGCTCATGACGATGCTCAGGGGGGTTCACGATTCGCGCATCCAGAGCAGCCTCGAGGACCTGGCCGACGTGATCATCGAGATGGACCGTGAGAAGGTCGGGCACGAGTACAAGAAGTTCATCATCGTGCAGAAGGTGAGGAACCGGCCCGCGATGGTCGGGATCATACCCTGCACGTTCGACGCGACGGGGATAAAGCCGGGCTGAAGGGCGGGCCCGGTTGTGCATTCCGGCCGCAGGACCCGAAGTCGCCTTTTGTCGAAAAGGCGACGTTTTTCACACCGACAACTCCTATAAAGAAGACTATGTCTTCTTATCGTCCAGGATACTGCGACATGGCCAGGTGCGATGCATCGTCAATAGCCGAACCGCACAACGCCGTTGTTTGATAACCATCCGCAAAGCTATATAAACTCCGCTCGGTCGTATTGTCATCCACGCGGGCCGGAAAGGTCCGCGGGAGGACTAAACATGAAGAGAAATTGGGCAATCCGTAAGGATGCCGAGGGCGTGTCCCCGGTCATCGCGACAATCCTGATGGTTGCAATCACCGTCGTCCTGGCGGCCGTGCTATACGTCATGGTCCTGGGATTCGGTACGGGCGGCGGCAGCACACCGAGCCTGCAGATAACGTCGAGGACGGCGCTCACGTCCCCTGAGGGGTACAAGTTCATCGTGACGGCCCCGACATCGGCTAGGACGTGGACCGAGTTCACGGTTATCCTGCAGACGAGCGCGGGCAGCGCGACATGGAACACGGCCACACAGGCGGGCCTGACGGGCACCGGTGTCGTGACCCAGGCTCTGGGAGTGCAGACGACTCTGAGCACTACGAACTTCTACGTCAACGTGACGGACCTCGGTGGCAACGGTGAGATAAACAACGGTGACTACATCACCGTGACCGGCAACTTCGCGGTATCCACGCTGTATACCCTGATCCTGTACGACGAGACGACCCAGGGTCAGATGGTATCCATGGCCTGGACCAACGCAACCTAAGCGGGGACAGGTCTAGAACCGTTGTAGAGCCGTATTCCAAACCCCTTAAATCCCTTTCCTTTTCTGAACATCCATCCTTGAGGGCATCCCATGTACCGGCGAGCGGTGTGACGGAGCACAACTTCTATCCCGATCTTGACAGCTGCTCCGCTCTGATTTCATGATTTTCAGGATTTGCCAGATCGTTGTGCGGCCCTCTCTCTGGCCGTTTCGCCCTCGTTTCCGAGGGCGGAAACACAACTCTCTCCCATGAATGTCGCCAAGATCGCCCGATTCATGGGGTCGAAGTTCGAGTAGAACCTCCTTTTCCGTCCGTCCTCCGTCGCGACCACCGTTACTGTCAACCTTTCTAGCGAGGAAGCGATGAACTTCGTTGCCACGGTCCTCGCTGGCTCGACGGTCAGACGTGTCAAACAAACCATCTGCTGACAGCAGGACGCCGAAAACGGCGTCCTCGGATCACGCGCGGATAGGCCGCACCTCGATCTCGCCCTTGAGCGAGTGGAAGAGCTTCTAGACGGCGTCCTTGGCCCTGTACCGGGCCAACGCCTCCGCGGGAGGCATGTCGCGGCTTCTGGTCAGGCAGAAGTAGCCCTCCCGTCCCGTTCGGAGTTCCTCCACCAGGAACCGCAGCGCCGCCTCCTCGTTCATCAGCGTCAGCTTCGTCTGGTACTCGTAGCTCACATCCACCAAGGGATTCCGGAGACGGAAACGCTTCGGGAGGCCCTTGCCGCCGTCGAGGGAACGCTGGATCGCCTTCGCCTCCTCCAGCTTGCGCTCCGCCAGGCGGCGGAGCGAGGCCTCGTGGTCCTTCCTCAGCTTCGACGAGAAGAAGTAGTAGTTGACCCTGCTCGGGAACCCTTGCGCGAAGGCGTAGGTCCCATCCTCCGCATCGATCAGCGGCCACCTCCTCGGATCGAATGCCTGGAACACCTTGTCGTCGCACTTGTTCAGCTTCTTCGATGTGAGGTAGTCGTGGCCGTCCTCCTCGATGGCCACGAGGTTGACCTTGGCGTTCGCGCCCTTGTCGAAGACGAGCAGCGACCCTTCCACCAGGACCCTGCGGACCTGCCGATAAGTCCGCCGGAAGTGGGCGCTGTCGTTGACGTTCCCCGCTTCGACCGTCATGCCGATGGGCATGTTGTAGGGCGGTGCCAGCTGTGCGATGCCACGGGTCAGCTGGCGATTCCCAGGTTGATGTGACGACCTCCGCCCTCCGTGGACGGTTCGGGCGAGCGACATGTTGGTATCATGGACGAGGCCACCGCCGAGGCCTACGTAATCCGTCTGTTCAGGGAGGGCGGGCCCATGGGCACCATGGAGATCGAGGCCATGTCGAGACGGTCCGGCAAGCGCTACCCGGACCAACGGAGTACGGGAAGTACATCGCTGTGAGAAGGTGAGGAACCGGCCCGCGATGGTCGGGATCATACCCTGCACGTTCGACGCGACGGGGATAAAGCCGGGCTGAAGGGCGGGCCCGGTTGTGCATTCCGGCCGCAGGACCCGAAGTCGCCTTTTGTCGAAAAGGCGACGTTTTTCACACCGACAACTCCTATAAAGAAGACTATGTCTTCTTATCGTCCAGGATACTGCGACATGGCCAGGTGCGATGCATCGTCAATAGCCGAACCGCACAACGCCGTTGTTTGATAACCATCCGCAAAGCTATATAAACTCCGCTCGGTCGTATTGTCATCCACGCGGGCCGGAAAGGTCCGCGGGAGGACTAAACATGAAGAGAAATTGGGCAATCCGTAAGGATGCCGAGGGCGTGTCCCCGGTCATCGCGACAATCCTGATGGTTGCAATCACCGTCGTCCTGGCGGCCGTGCTATACGTCATGGTCCTGGGATTCGGTACGGGCGGCGGCAGCACACCGAGCCTGCAGATAACGTCGAGGACGGCGCTCACGTCCCCTGAGGGGTACAAGTTCATCGTGACGGCCCCGACATCGGCTAGGACGTGGACCGAGTTCACGGTTATCCTGCAGACGAGCGCGGGCAGCGCGACATGGAACACGGCCACACAGGCGGGCCTGACGGGCACCGGTGTCGTGACCCAGGCTCTGGGAGTGCAGACGACTCTGAGCACTACGAACTTCTACGTCAACGTGACGGACCTCGGTGGCAACGGTGAGATAAACAACGGTGACTACATCACCGTGACCGGCAACTTCGCGGTATCCACGCTGTATACCCTGATCCTGTACGACGAGACGACCCAGGGTCAGATGGTATCCATGGCCTGGACCAACGCAACCTAAGCGGGGACAGGTCTAGAACCGTTGTAGAGCCGTATTCCAAACCCCTTAAATCCCTTTCCTTTTCTGAACATCCATCCTTGAGGGCATCCCATGTACCGGCGAGCGGTGTGACGGAGCACAACTTCTATCCTGATGCGACGGCCTTCGCCCTCCGTGGACGGGTCGTCGGGCGAGCGGCAGGTGGGTATCATGGACGAGGCCACCGCCGAGGCCTACGTGATCCGCATGCTCAGGGAGGGCGGACCCATGAGCACCATGGAGGTCGAGGCCAGGTCGAGACGGTCCGGCAGGCGCTGCCCGGACCAGACGGTCATCTTCCTCGCCAAGATGCGCAAGAAGTGCCTGATAAAGGGGGAGGCCTCCATCGAGCGGCGCGGCTGGCTGTGGTGGGTCGATTAGGGCCGGCCTAGGTCCTGCCCTTGTGGTCGTAGATTATGACCGACGTCTGCGCGATCATGTCCGTCCATTTCTGCCTCGGATCCTTGGTGTCGACCGCCAGTCCGACTATCCAGTCCAGCAGGAGCAGCACCGGGAAGACCTTGGACACGTTCCTCATCAGCGCCTGGCCCGAGGACATCCTCCCCGCGATGGGCACCGACTTCATGTGCACCATCATCTTCCCGATGGTCCCGCCGACCGCGAGGTCGAAGGCCGTCGCGTACATGAACAGGACGAAGCCAGCGGTGAAACCGACCATGAGATAGTCGATGTGGAGGAGCTGGAACAGCATGTACATCGGTGTGTAGGTTATCGCGAAGTCGATCACTATCGCAACGAATCGTCTCAGCCAGTGCTCCTGGAGCACCTTGTCATGGCTGAGATAGTCGAACCCGGTCACCATCCTCGGCCCCTCCGTTCTCCCATCCCCGGGGCATCCGCCCAAGGGGGTGTAAGCCACTCAGATCGCCCGTCTCTCATCACTCGTTCAGCGGTAAAGTGTTCTTCATCGTGGCGGCCTGGTATTGGGCGCCTGCCTTTATGAACCCTTGTCCAGGGCCACTCGGCCGGGGCATGGCTTATATCCCCCGGCCGCCCTGGGCGTGTCGGATGGCCGAGTTCAGGCTCTACGCCCTTATGGCGCACGAGGACGACCCGAAGAAATGCACGGCGAACAAGCTGGTCCGGCTGGGCGAGCTCAGGGAGGCCAGGTCCGCTGTGAGGATACCTCGGGGCGCGATCGTGCTCGACCCGGAGGCGGAGAAGGCCATATCCCGGGAGGACTCGGAGGCCGCCATGCAGCTGGGCATACTCGTGCTCGACTGCTCGTGGAAGAAGCTCGTGGCCTTCCCGTATATCAGGCACGGGCTGAGGCATCGGGCTTTGCCGTTCCTCCTCGCGGCGAACCCGACCAACTTCGGCAAGCCCCAGAGGCTGAGCAGCGCCGAGGCCCTCGCGGCGACGGTGTACATCCTCGGCGGGAAGGAGCAGGCCGGGAGGCTCATGTCCAAGTTCAAGTGGGGGCCCGTCTTCCTCGACATCAACCGGGAACGTCTCGAACTGTACGCTGCTGCCCAGACGAGCACGGAAGTGGTGGCCGCACAGAACAGGCTCCTCGATGGTAGCCTAAGTGCAATCGAAGACGATGAGAACTGACCGACCACTCACCTTTTTGTATTGCATGGTGATTCGGTGTACCCTTCTGCCCCGGCGACGACGCAGGGGCGGGGGTATCTCGAGCGACGACAGGGGGGACGGATATGCCGAAGGAATACACACCTGAAGACCTCGTCGCCATCTGGGAGGAGTTCCTGGGAGGCGAAGAGCGGAGGCACCAGGTGTCCGCCATCGCGGACCTGTACCCCGATGTGAGGAGCCTGTATGTCGATTTCCTCGACATCGAGAAGTTCGACCCCGACCTGGCCAACTACACGCTCAGCAACCCCGCGCTGTCGATCGGCCAGGGTGAGGAAGCCCTCCGGCGCATGATCTCGCACGCGCTCACGAACCCGTTCATCCATTTCAGGATAAAGGGCCTGCCCAGGGATTCGAGGATCGAGATACGCAAGCTGAGGGCCAAGCACCTCGGCACGTTCGTGTCCGTCGAAGGGCTCGTCAGGAAGGCGACCGAGGTCCGGCCGAAGGTGACGATCGCGGAGTTCGAGTGCGCCAGGTGCGCGCACAGGATGACGGTCGAGCAGGACGGGATGCAGTTCCATGAGCCCCTGGAGTGCCCCAAGGACGATGGGGGGTGCGGACGCGGGGGCGGGGCTACCAAGTTCCGGCTGATGACCGACCCGTCGAAGTTCGTCGACACCCAGAAGATCGAGATGCAGGAGCCCCCGGAGGGCCTAAGGGGCGGTGCTCAGCCCGAGCGCCTGGTCGGCTACATCGAGGACGACATAGCCGGCAAGATCTCCCCCGGCGACAGGATCATCCTCAACGGCATACTCAGGAGCGTCCAGAAAAGCTCCCAGCAGAAGACCACCCTGTTCGACATCAGCCTCGACATCAACTCCGTGGAGTACGAGGAGCACGAGTACGATGAGATCGTCATCACGCCGGAGGACGAGCTCAAGATACGCGAGTTCGCCGCCTCGACCGACCTGTTCGAGAAGATCGTCGCCTCCATATCCCCCACGATATTCGGCTACTCCCAGGAGAAGGAGGCGCTCGCCCTGCAGCTGTTCGGGGGCGTCTACAAGATCATGGACGATGGGACCCGCATCAGGGGGGACATACACATCGCGATGATCGGCGACCCTGGCACGGCCAAGTCGCAGATACTCAGGTACATGGCCCAGCTCGCTCCAAGGGGCATATACACATCCGGCAAATCGTCGTCCGCCGCGGGGCTCACTGCGGCGGCCGTCAAGGACGAGTTCGGCGAGGGCCGCTGGACACTGGAGGCCGGTGCGCTCGTGCTCGCGGACAAAGGCCTCGCATGCATCGACGAGCTGGACAAGATGAACGACCAGGACAGGTCCGCCATACACGAGAGCCTCGAGCAGGGCACGATCTCCGTCGCCAAGGCGGGCATCACGGCGACCCTGCAATCCAGATGCGCGGTGCTCGGCGCGGCCAACCCCAAGTACGGCAGGTTCGACGAGAGCCGCAGCGTCGCGGAGCAGATCGACCTCCCGCCGGCGCTGCTGTCGAGGTTCGACGCCATCTTCACGATGACCGACAGGCCAGACTCGGAGATGGACAGGAACAAGGCCGCGCACATACTCAAGGTCCACAGGCGGGGCGAGCTACGCCAGCACGAGTCGCCCGAGAAGCTCCCGGGCATCAACGTCGCGGAGATCATGCAGGAGAGCGAATCCCTCGTGCCAGCAATGGACCGGGACTTCCTCCGGAAGTACGTCGCGTTCAGCAAGCGCATCACGCCGGTCATGAGCGACGAGGCCATGCGTACGCACGAGAAGTACTATGTCGACATCAGGAAGCTGGGCGAGGGCGAGAACGCCTCCGTGCCCATAACCGCGAGGCAGCTGGAGGCGCTCATCCGTCTGTCCGAGGCGAGCGCCAGGGCGCGGCTCAGCCCGATAGTGACGGGCGAGGACGCTGCCAGGGCCATCAAGATCGTGGAATACTACCTGAGCAAGGTCGCGAGCGAGGGCGGCCGCAGGGACATTGACCTGATCGCCACGGGCACCAGCAAGAGCCAGCGCGAGCAGATCTACGTGCTCAGGGGCCTCGTGCAGCAGCTGTCGGACGAGCGCAGGGGTGTGAGCCTCGAGGAGCTGCTCCAGAAGGCTGGCTCCGAGAACATCCCGGAGGACAGGGTCAGGGCGCTGCTCAAGCGCCTGAGCGATGCGGGCGAGGTCTATTCCCCGCAGCCAGGGTACTACAAGCTCGCCAGCGAGGAGCGGGTCGGATGATCTCCGTCAAGGTCTACAAGCGCGGGGCCGAGACGCTCCTGGCCGCCTGCGACACGGACCTGCTGGGCCAGACCTTCAGGTCGGAAGGGCTCAGGCTCGACGTGACGTCGTCGTTCTACAGCGGCGAGGAGTGCGACGAGGATGTCTTTGTCAACAGGCTCCAGATCGCGACGACCGCCAACCTGGTCGGGAGGCGAACGGTCGAGATAGCCGTCAAGCACGGATTCGTGGACGCGGCATGCGTCATGACCATAGGTGGCGTGCCCCATGCCCAGATGACGAGGATGATGTGATTGTTCTGCGTGGAGTGTGGGCGCGAGGAGCCGGAGCTCATCGGATCGCTGTGCCGTGAGTGTTACTCGAAGAAGCACATAGTCTTGTCGCTGCCGGACCACGTCGATGTCCTCATGTGCGCTCACTGCTCTTCCATGCTGAACGGGGGCAAGTGGGAGGACGTCGGCTCGCTCAAGGACGCCGCCCAGATAGCCCTAGGGAACGCGCTGGTGCTTCCCGATGAGGTCACGCTGTCCGAGATGCGCGTCGGCTTGTCGGAGAAGGACGAGAGGAACATGGACGCCAAGGTGCTCGTCATGATCTCGTCCCACGGGATGCAGTTCGAGCGCGAGATCAGCACCATCGTGCGGCTCAAGCGCGGGTCGTGCACCGAGTGCTCGAAGCAGCACGGGAACTACTACGAGGCGATAATCCAGCTCAGGGGCGACGAGAAGGCGCCTCCCGAGCGCGCCCAGATGAGCGCCGAGCGGCTCATCAGGGACAGGGTCGCGTCCATGAGGCGCTCCAGCAGGCGCGTGTTCATAAGCAAGGTCACCAAGGTCAAGGGCGGCCTGGACTTCTATTTCAGCACGGGCGCGGCCGCACGGTCGGTCGCGCGCGAACTCCACGAGACGATGTGTACCGAGTACAAGGAGTCATCCAGCCTCTGGGGCCAGCGGGCGGGCGAGGAGATATACAGGATGACGTTCCTGATACGCCTCCCTGGCTACGGCCGGGGGGACGTCGTGACATACGACTCGAAGGACTACTACATACGGAGCATGTCCCACGGCACGATACACGCGTTCGACCTGCTCACGGGCGAGCCGAGGCCGATCCGGGTCAAGGGGCCGGACGAGTGCGTCCTCGCAAGGGAAGGGTCGGAGATCCCAAGGGTGATCGTGCTCTACGAGACCGACCGCGAGGTCCAGGTCCTGGACCCGGACACCATGATGCCGCTCGACCTCCGGAAGCCCGCGGGGTTCCGACGAGACGGGGAGCAGGTGAGGCTCGCGAAGACGAAGCTCGGAGCCTATGTGCTCAGCGACAGCTGGTAATCGTCCGATCGGTGTCCGGTCCCAGCAAAAGGCATTAATCCTGTCTTCCCCTTCGGTGTCCCCGAGGTTTGTAAGCATGGTCACCGAAGCCGACATCCAGAACGCGGTTGTCGAGCTGCTGAGGAGGACCGTCGTCAAGCTCCCGGCGGATGTGGAGCAGGCCATCAGGAAGGCCTACGCCGCCGAGACGGACGAGGTCCCCAGGATGCAGCTTAAGGCCATCGTCGACAACATAGAGCTCGCTGGGAAGATGAACACGCCCATGTGTCAGGACACAGGTGTCACGATCTTCTACGTCACGCTGCCCAGGGACTGCAGGGTGGATGTGGGGAAGGGCATAGTCGAAGGGGTCAGGAGGGCGACCAAGGAGGTCCCGCTCAGGCCCAACGCCGTGCATCCGATCACAAGGAAGAACCCAGGCGACAACGTGGGCGAGAAGATGCCCTACATCAACTGGAAGGTCGGGGACCAGGACCACATCGAGATCACGGTCATGACCAAGGGCGCAGGCTCCGAGAACATGAGCGCCCTCGCAATGCTCACGCCGGCCGCCGGCCTCAAGGGGATCAAGGAGTTCGCGCTCAACACGGTCCTCAAGGCCGGCAGCAACCCCTGCCCGCCGACCATCATCGGCATGGGCATCGGTGGCTCCGCCGACATCGCGATGAAGCTGGCCAAGGAGGCCCTGCTCAGGCCCATAGATCGGAGGCACAAGGACCCCGAGATAGCCAAGCTGGAGACGGAGCTGCTCGAATCGATGAACATGCTGGGCATAGGCCCGATGGGCCTGGGGGGCAAGACGACGATGCTCGGGCTGAACATCGAGTACGCCTACTGCCACACCGCGAGCCTTCCAGTCGCCATAAACGTCCAGTGCTGGGCCGGGAGGCGCGGCACGGTCAGGATACACAAGGACGGGAAGCTGGCCTTCCCGACCAATGAGGGGTGACCAAGATGCCGAAGACATTGAAGACCCCGCTCTCGGAGAGCGACGTGCGCGCGCTGAAGGCAGGCGAGACGGTCTACCTGGACGGTGTGATATTCACCGGGAGGGACGAGGTGCACATCCATGCCCTCGAGTACCTCGAGAAGGGCAAGCCGGTCCCGGTCGACTTCAAGGGTGCGGCCCTGTTCCACTGCGGCCCCATCATGAGGAAGACAGGGGATAGGTGGGAGGCGGTCGCAGCTGGCCCCACGACCTCGTCCAGGATGAACTCGCTCGAGCCGCAGTTCATCGAGAAGTTCAGGCCCGGCGCGATCATAGGCAAGGGCGGCATGTCACAGCCGACGGTCGACGCGATGAAGAAGCACGGGTGCGTCTACCTGGCGATCACCGGGGGCGCGGCCGTGCTGGCCGCCAAGGGCATCAAGAGCGTCTCAGGCGTCGAGTGGTTCGAGCTCGGCATGCCAGAGGCGATCTGGATACTCAACGCGGAGAACTTCGGGCCCCTGACCGTCGCGATAGACGCCCACGGGAACAGTCTCTATGCGGACGTCAACGTGCGGGTCAAGGAGAACGAGCAGAAGGTCCGCGAGAAGCTCGGCCTCAAGTGAGGCAAAAACCCAACGGGGGCTCAGCCGCCCCGTCTCTCTTCTTTCCCATCCTCGGGCGGAGGTTTCCCTGTCCCGCCCTCTCCCGGGGGCCCCTCGCCCTCGGACGGCTCCTCCTGGTCGTACACCGCCGGGGCCTTGTCCGGCGCCTCGAGGGTCTTTATCCTCAGGATGACTGCCAGGGCGAGTATCACGATCGTCAGGAACAGCGCCAGGATCATCATCGAGTGCGCGAGGTCGAATCCGAATATGAACCCCCCGAACCCCTCCTTGGTCGGCTCCATGGATATCTGGGTGAGGTTGGTCTGTTCGTCGCCTGAGACTGCGATGGACCCGAGTTCGATCGGCCTGTAGCCGTCCAACGAGAACCTGACAGTGTAGTTGCCAGAGGAGACACCTGTGAACTCGAACACACCGTTCGGGTCGGTCTTGGTCTCCCTCTGGTTCGACTGCTCGTCGATGATCATCACCGACACGCCCAGGAGCGGCTTGAGCGTGTCCTTCTCGACCACCGTGCCGCGCATCCCGCCAGGCATGCCGACGAGCGTGATGTCCTGTCTCATCTCCGAGCCCCTGGGTATGATGACCCCTGCGACCGTGACCGAGTAGTACCCTAACAGGGTCACGTACAGGGAGTAGGTCCCGGCGGGGATGTTCTTTATCTCATACTCCCCCTCGGCCGTCGTGTTCGCGGACAGGTTCGTGCCGACGACCTCGATGTGCACGCCCCATTTCAGGGCCGTGCCAGCCCTCACGGTCCCGTACAGCCGCGTAGGCTTCTCCACGAGCTCGAAATCCACGTTCTCCGTGACGTTGCCTGCGATAACAACGATGCCGCTCACAGTCGTCGAGTTGAAGCCTGCGATCGACGCGGTCAGGTCGTAAGTGCCCGCAGGCAGGCTCGGCACGGTGTACGACCCGTCCAGGTTGCTCGTCACAGTGACGGTGACCGTGCCGACCTTGACGGACACGTTTGCGTCGCCAAGCTCCTCCCCAGTCTGCGCGTGCACAGAGCCTGTGATCTCGCCCGTCTTCGAGACGAGCACGAAGAACAGCGCCGTGACCCCGCCCGTCTCCAGGGCGACGTCCTCGGTCTGGTTAACATAGCCCACAGCGCTGGCGGTGGCAGAGTGAGTCCCTCCCGGGACGCCGTACAGGTTGTAGACGCCGTCCGAGTCCGTCGTGTTGGAGTACCCGAGGGCGGAGATCGATACGATTGCACCGCGGACAGGTCCGTTCATGTCCGAGACCTGGCCGTATATCACCCCTCCGCTGATCGCGAGCACCGAGTCAGTGATGTTGTCCGGCGTGACCTCGACCTGCGCGACCGGCGACGGGTCGTAGTTGGTCTTCTCGGCCCATATCGCGTAATCCGTCCCGTTCGTGTCGGCGAGGAGGCCGGAGATGACGGCGACGCCTACGCTGTTCGTCACCCAGCTGCTCGTATTCCCGACCATCTTCAAAAGGGCGCCCTCGATCGTCCGTCCGACATCGTCGGTGACGGTGACGCTTATCGTGCCAGTGTAACCGCTCGCCAAGGTGCTCGCACCGGTCTGCCCCGCGGGCAGGGAATGCATGAGCTGAACCGCGACGGAACCTGCTAGAACGAGGAGCGCGAGCGCGACCGCAGCTCCCACGACGCGTGCCCGGGCGAGCTTTGCCATCCTACCCCGTGGAGCTCTCAATCGCCTAGTCCCGATAAATACATTTGCCGGTGTCCCGACGGCGTGCTTTCTCGGACCCTGCTGGCAATGTATTAATATGCACAGCTGATAACGAAGCCGGATTCACGGTCATGCCACATGATCACGAAGGCAACGAATAGCATGGGAACGGAGGGGGTGCTCTCCCTGATGCACCCTGTCGTCTCCGAATGGTTCAGATGCAAGTTCGGGAAGGTCACGGAAGCGCAATCGCTCGCGGTGCCCCTCATCCACGGCAGAAGGAGCGTCCTGGTCTCGTCCCCGACGGGTTCGGGGAAGACACTGACCGCGTTCCTGTCGATCATCAACGAGCTGGCGCTTAAGTCGCAGAGGGGCGAGCTCGAGGACAGGATATATGCGGTCTATGTATCGCCCCTGAAGGCGCTGGCCAACGACATCAACGAGAACCTCCTGAAGCCGCTCGGGGAGATATCCGCCCTGTTCGAGGCCGAAGGCCTCGCGGCACCGGGGATCAAGGTCGCCGTCAGGACCGGTGACACCCTCCCCAGCGAGAGGCAGAGGCAGGCGAAGTCGCCCCCTCACATATTCATCACCACCCCGGAGTCGCTGTCCCTCATCCTGTCCACGCCTGTCTTCAGCAGGAGGTTCGACCATGTGGACTATGTCATCGTCGACGAGGTGCACGAGATATGCGACTCGAAGCGTGGCGCCGCCCTGTCGGTCGCCCTGGAACGTCTCCAGAGCCTCTCGCCCGACGAGTTCGTGAGGATCGGTCTCTCCGCGACGGTCGCCCCGATCGAGCAGGTGGCGGAGTACCTGGCGGGCCTCAGGGACGGCCACCCGAGGGACATGAGCATAGTGGAGGTCTACGCACAGCGCGACCTCGACCTCAGGGTCATCTGCCCGACGAAGGACATGACCGCCCTGTCGTTCGAGGTCGTGAACTCGAAGATGTACGACATGCTCAAGGAGATGGTCGAGGCTCACAGGACCACCCTCGTGTTCACGAACACCAGGAGCGGCACCGAGAGCGTGGTCTACAAGCTCAAGGAGCGGGGCCTGGAAGGTGTCGGCGCCCACCACGGCAGCCTCAGCAGGGAGACGAGGCTCGAGGTCGAGGACGCCCTCAGGGGCGGCGGTCTGCGCGCGGTCGTATCGTCCACGTCCCTCGAGCTGGGGATAGACATCGGATCGATCGACCTCGTGGTCCAGATCGGGTCCCCCAAGTCCGTGGCGAAGGGTCTTCAGCGCGTGGGCAGGGCCGGCCATCAGTACGGTGGCACCTCGAAGGGTCGCATCATCGTGTTCGAGAACGACGACCTGGTCGAGTGCGCGGTCCTGTGCAGGGCCGCCCACAGGAAGATGATCGACCGGGTGACGATCCCGGTGAACCCGCTGGACGTGCTCGCCCAGTCAATCGTGGGCCTGTCGATCGAGCGCCCCTGGACCGTCGAAGAGGCCTTCGGGCTGTTCAGGCAGTCCTACAGCTTCAAGGACCTCGGCATGGACCAGATGGAGAGCGTCCTCAGATATCTGGGCGGGAAGGACGAGTTCGAGGGGATATACTCGAAGATATGGTACGACGAGCCGAAGAGGGCGTTCGGGAAGAAGCACGGCTCGAGGATGATATTCTACCTCAACCAGGGCACGATCCCGGAGGAGGCGGACTACACGGTCTACTCCGAGCGCGGCTCCCAGATCGGCTCGCTGTCCGAGAAGTTCGTGGAGCGCCTCTCCCAGGGGGACATCTTCGTCCTCGGGGGGCGGAGCTACGAGTTCGTGAAGACCAAGGGCACGAAGGCCTTCGTGAAGGGCGCGAGCGGGAGGAAGCCGACCGTGCCATCGTGGACCGGCGAGATGCTCCCGAGGAGCTTCGACCTGTCGTTGAACATAGGCCGTTTCAGAAGGGAGATGGACGACCGCATCGGCAGCATGCCGGACGATGCCGTCCGGGCGTGGCTCATGGACGAGTTCGACGTCGACGAGGGCTCGGCTAACACGATAGTGAACTACTTCCGGGAGCAGAAGATGCTCGCGAAGATACCCACCGACGACAGGCTCGTGGTCGAGGGGTACATCGACGCGTCCGGCAACAGGAGCGCTATCTTCCACTTCCCGTTCGGCCGGAGGGTGAACGACGCACTCAGCAGGGTCTACGCCCACGCGCTCTCCAGCCGGATCAAGTGCAACGTGACGGTGTCGGTCACCGACGACTGCTTCATGCTGACTGCTCCGAGGGTGTTCGACCTGGAGGGCATCGAAGCGTCCGTCAGGTCCGATGACGTCGAGGGCCTGCTGCGCGCCTCCGTCAGGGACTCGGAGCTGTTCACCCAGAGGTTCAGGCACGTGGCGACGAGGAGCTTCATGGTCCTCAGGAACTACAAGGGGAAGGAATTCTCCGTCGCGAGGCAGCAGCTGAGGTCCCAACGGCTCCTGGACGCGCTCCACGAGCTCGACGACTTCCCGGTCATGACCGAGACCTACGCCGAGATACTGACCGAGGTCATGGACGTGGAGCACGCCCGCGAGGTCCTGCGCAGCATCGAGAGGAAGGAGCGCGCGGTCGAGTATCTGCCGTTCTCGGGAGTGCCCTCTCCCTTCGCGCACAACGTCATACTCGTTGGCGTGTCGGACATCGTCCTCATGGAGGACAGGAGCATGCTCCTCCGGGAGCTCCACAGGAAGGTCCTCGCGAAGGTCCTGGGCGAGGACGCCATCGCGGGATACAAGTTCGAGTTCGAGGCCGTGGCCGAGCACTATCGGCGGAAGTTCCCGAGGGTGTCGTCGAAGCGCGACATACCGACGGCCCTGTCCGTGACCGGCCCGATGAACCTGTTCAGGGAGAAGGGCGAGAACATCTTCGCGCACGCGGACGCGCCCTTCGACAGGGTGCGCGCGTGGGCATCGGAGCTGCTCAGGGAGGGGCGCGTCCGGTCGGTCTGGATCGGTGAGGACGTCTATGTCACCGCAGAGGATTGGCCGGTCTATTCACGCCTCCACAGGCGGGTCGTGCCCGAGGGCGCCTTGGAGGCCGAGGTGCTCTCGCACCTCCGTGGGACGCCCGCGGACATCGCCGGGCTCGCCGACGCGCTAGGTGTGCTCAGGGTGGAGATCCGCGAGGCGGTCAGGAGGCTGGAGTCGGCGAACGCCGTGTACAGGTCGGACATCCGCGGTGAAGCGTTCCGGTACTCCGTGGCCCCTGCGGCCGACCTGCCGCTGCGCAGGTGCACCGATGAAGTCGTCACCAAGCACCTCGCGTTCCATGCGCCGATGACCGTCGAGGACCTGGCATACGAGGTCGGGATCCCTGAGCAGGACGTCCTGGCGTCGCTCCAGGACCTCCTCTCGTCCGAGGTCGCGGTCTCCGGCCGCTTCGTCGTGGGGGAGCAGCAGCAGTACATGCTCGCTAAGGATTACCTGAGGCTCCAGGAGCGCGATGTCCCCGTGTTCGACAGGGACACCGTCAGGCTCTACTCGGAGGCCAAGAGTTTCTCGCAGCTCTCGTCGGTCAAGGAGTTCTTCGAGAAGTTCGGCGAGGACGGCATGGTCTACGATGTCTTCCAGAGGGTCAGGCGCTTCGACACGGCCGAGTTCGGGGACATGCGCACGCGCGGTGAACTGGTCTTGGGGCGGTTCGTCCGGGGCAGGCTGCGGTACGTGCTCGCCGAGGACGCACCCCACTACCTCGGGGTCTATCGGAGGGAGAGGCTCAACAGGTTCGAGTCCGAGATACTCAGGACCGTCCGGCGCCTCGGTTCCGGGACATACCAGGAGATCGCGGTCGCCACCAGGTTCCCGCCGGACGTCATGCGCGAGCACTTCGACTCCCTCGACAGGAAAGCGTATCTCGTCCGGTCCTACGACGAGGTCGAGAGCTGGAGCTCGCGCAACGTGTATGCAGAGTACGCCATCGAGCCAGAGGCCGAGGACCCGTACACGCGCGTGCTCATGCGCTACCTGTGCGGGCACGGGCCTGTGACGACCCTCCAGACGGCCGCGTATCTGGACATGGACCCTGAGGACGCCCGCAGGCTGCTTGCCCGGTCAGGCGCGGGGAGGATATCGGTCGGGCTCGAACGGACAGAGATGTTCCTGCCGCCGGAGGAGCTACCGCTCCTCGAATCGTTCTCCCCGCGGCCGTACCCGGGGCTCAGGATACTCTCCCTCTACGACCCGTTCCTGAGCGACAAGTGGCCCGAGATCGCCGCCCGCTATGGCGAAGGCTGGTTCTTCCTGGTGGTCCATGAGGGGCGGATCGTCGGCATGGTCGAGAAATGGCTCATGGCGGGGGCTGTCGAGATCAGGTCGATCGAGCTGGACGACCACGCACTGCTCGGGCGGCTCATCGACGGCATCGACTCGATGATGCCGTTCTACAACTCCCAAGGGGTCGAGGTGGTCCGGGTGCGCAGCGTCTTCGGAACCGACGCCGCCGGACTGCACGATGATGTGTCCCGAGAGTTCCTCGACCGCGGGTACTCCCTGGCGAACGGCATGCTCGTGAAGGGCCGGCTCGTGACCCAGTGCTTCGACAGGGAGGAGATCCTGGAGACCGTGCTGGGGTTCCAGAACCTCAGGCCATCGGACAGGCTCGAGGATGTCCCGTCCGCGCTCGCGCGCTACGGCGGTTTCAGGACCGATGCCGAGGTGGTCATGCGGGTCAGACACTTCGAGTCGCTGCACCGGCTCCACAAACGGGGCGAGGTCGTCCGCGGCCACCTGGTGCCAGACAGGGTGGGCTACTGCGCACCCGAGGACGCGGGCCTGTACAGGGCCGCGCGGCAGGTGCCGCTGACGCCGGAGGAGGACACCGTCCTCAAGGTGGTCAGGGACCAGCAGCCGGTCAAGAGGGACAGGCTGCTCGACCTGTCCCCGCATGGCACCCAGGACACGCTCGACGCGATGAAGTCGCTCTACTCCTCCTCTCGCATATACCTCGACGCATCGTTGTCGTATGTCCTCGTGAAGAGGCACAGGTCGTCCCGGAAGACCGCATGGCCGAAGGTCATCCAGAGGATGTTCGACATCTACGGCATCATGACGGCGGAATCGCTCGCCGTCATGCTCGGCCACGAGATACCCATGCGCGAGCTGAGGAAGGTCCTGAGGTCGCTCGAGGACGACGGGCACCTCGTGAAGGGCTATCTGCTGCGCGGGTCAGGGTCGCTCCACTGGGCGACCAGGGAGGCGCTCGGGACGCTGGGCCAGGCCCGCTTCGCGCACGACTTCGTCCTCGCCCCTGAGGATGGGCTGACGCTCTACCTGCGCGCAGGCTACAGGGAGCTCCTGCCCGAGACCGGCAGGTACGCGGTCTTCTCGGGACCGGTGCCGATCGGCTCCTTCTCCGGGCGCGTGAGGGAAGGCCGGCTCGAGGTCGGGGACGTCACAGGCCCGGACAGGTGTCATGATATCATCTCCGAGTATGCGAGGAGGGTCGGCCTCGCGCTCGCAGAGCCAGGCGTGGGACGCATATCCGACCTCGAGGTCATGGAGTTCTACAGGAAGAGCCACCCCGGCGGGTCATGAGGCCCTGGCCCGCCGACCGATAAGGCTAATGTATCGTGGCTACCTATGAGGTGCCGTGGTCGACCTCACGGTCCTCGCGCAGGAACCGTACCCCGCCGCCGCTCTGATCGTCGGAGGGCTCCTGTCGGTGTTCATAGCGGTCTACGGGCGGCGGGACGATTCGTACATCGACGAGGTGGGCACGTTCTTCGCGTTCATCCTCGGAGGCGTCATGCTGGTCATGGCCTACTTCGTGGGCACGGAGGAGGCCGCGGGATGGTTCACCCTCGTCGTGATGGTCGTCCTCGCGCTCGGGCTCTTCCTCAAGCCGCTGAAGGAGATCCCCTGGTCCGCACTGCTCGGTGCCATCGCCGGAGGCGCCGCGGCACTCGCCGCGTCGTTCGTCCTCCCGGCAGAGGTGTTCGGCGTCCAGGAATGGATCGTCCTCGTCGTCATATTCGTGATCGTCGGCGGAATCGTCCACGTGTTGTTCCACTTCATCGAGGACCTCCTCACGCTGGCTACGCTTGTCGTGAGCTGGAAACCCACGATGATAATCGTCGGCCTGGTGGCCATCGTCGAGGGCGCGCTGATCCTGATGGACAGTTCCCTGGCATCACTTATCTGACAGGGCACATGCCCCGTCCGATGCCAGCACCCGCTCGTTGTAGTATAGGTATTCCTGGGCGTAGCCGGCGTACGCACCGAACCTCTCCGACGCGAACCTCCTGAGCCTCGCATGGGACCCCTTCTGGCGGTACAGCCTCTCCAGCGCCCTCTCCATCCAGACATCGATCGGGAAAGCCTCCAGCCGCCCGAACCCGAAGAGCGACGCACAGTCCGCGACCTTGTCCCCGATGCCTGGAAGCGCCATCAGCCCCGCCCTCAGCTCCTCGAACCCCATCCCTTTCATGCGCCCGAGGTCGTCCTCTCCGAGCGCCGCGCAGACCCCGTGGATGTAGTCCGCCCTGTAGCCGAGCCCCAGTCGTCTGAGGTCGCCGGGGCTGGCCCTCCGCAGCCGGCCGACCGTGGGGAACGCGTGGATTCCAGGCGCGATCCTCTTCCCATAGGCAGCCGCCAGCGACTCGATCATCTTCGAGATGCGGGGTATGTTCGCGTATGTCGCGAGGACGAAGCTGACCGTGCACTCCCACTCGTCGAGTTTCACTATCCGGAGACCCCTGAGCCCGCCCATGCCCCTCCTGAGGACGGGGTCGCTGGCCAGCCTTCTCTGGATCCTGCCGATGTCGTCCCCCACACGCAGATGCTCCGCCAGAAGGTCCCTGGCGCCAGCACCACCTGGGAACGCCTCGGCATGCAGCTCGCGTCCGTTGCGGCGCACGGTCATGAGCTGGTCCGAGAGCACGCCCGTCCATGAACCGTCTGGCAGCCTCCGCCATCTGAAAGTCTGTCCGCAGCCGAGGGTCTGGTCCAGGTCGAGCGGGTCGATCTCCAGGGTGAATCTCATGGGTCGGCACATCCGGCGCGGTCAGCGCTTGTATCCTATCTTCCTGAGGAAGGCCTTCCTGTCCTCGGCATCCTTCGTG
>Ga0315273_10001843_pt1 | contig 24566 bp, 27 predicted proteins | sample YL17G02_0_MG_FD_205753 | JGI IMG/M metagenome (GOLD analysis project Ga0315273, IMG submission 205753) | Sediment microbial communities from Yellowstone Lake, YNP, Wyoming, USA - YL17G02_0 | ecosystem: Environmental > Aquatic > Freshwater > Lake > Sediment | place: USA: Wyoming | collected... | reverse complement strand
ACCCGCCTCGCCTTCCAGAAATAGCGGTCGCTCCATCTTCAACGCGAGGAACACCACCGTGGCGAGATCCCGCCCTGCCACATAACCGTTTCTCTTCAGCAGGTCGGCAGTATCATCAATAGAGGTCGGGGTTTTTGTCATTCTGGCCTTTACCCATGAAAAGGCCCGCAAGAATCATAACCCGCAGGCCCCTTAACAATATGGGTTACTTACTTGGCCGCTGCAACAGCCCGGCGCGCCAAGACGCCGATAAGGTGCGCGCGGTAGGCTGCCGTGGCATGCATATCCGTGTTGAGGCCCTTTGCGCTGGCTTCGATGCCAGAAAGCGAAGCTGCGTTAAAGGACTTGGAAAGCGCTTCCTCCATGGCGGTTACACGGAACACCTTTGGTCCGGCCCCGGTAACCGCCACCCGCACCTTGCCGTCTGCCCCTTGCGACAGGAACACGCCAGTAAGGGCATAACGCGAGGCTGGGTTGGGGAACTTCTGGTGGGCCGACTTCTTCGGGATCGGGAAGCTCACCGCAGTAATGATTTCACCGGGCTTCAGGGCCGTCTCAAACATGCCGGTGAAGAACGCGTCCGCCGGTATCTTGCGCTTGTCAGTGATGATCGTAGCACCTAGCCCCAGGCAGGCCGACGGATAGTCGGCGGCCGGATCATTGTTGGCGATGGAGCCGCCTATGGTGCCGCGTTGTCTTACATGCACACCACCGATCTTGCCGGCCATTTCCCATAGGGCGGGAATGGCCTTCTTGATGGCAGCGGACGTTGCCACTTCCATATGGGTTGTGCCCGCCTTGATGAGCACGGCCGTCTTGCTTACCGCAATGCCGGAAAAACCCTTGATGGCGGTAAGGTCGATGATGTCGGTTGGGGTAGCGAGGCCCTGCTTCATGGTGGGAAGCAGGGTGTGGCCACCGGCCATGTAGCTGCCATCCTTCGCCTTTTTCAAAAGCGAGACGGCTGCACTAACTGTTGCGGGGCGATGATAATTGAAATTTTCCATGTCTTTCTCCTGAACCTTACTCTGCCGCGCGTTTCATGGGTTGCATTGCGTTCCACACTGTAAGGGGTGTCGCCGGCATGGCAATCTCGCGAACGCCAATGGCATCAGTGATGGCGTTGATGACTGCAGGCGGCGCCGCGATGGCGCCCGCCTCGCCGCAACCCTTCATGCCCAAGGGGTTCGAAGGGCACTTGGTAAAGGTGAAGCCCAGCTTGAAGTTTTCAATGAGAGGCATGTTGGCCGCCCGCGGCATGTTGTAGTCCATGTACGATCCCGTGAGCAGCTGGCCGCTTTCCTTGTCATAGGTGCAGCCTTCAATCAAAGCCTGGCCTATGCCCTGGGCAACGCCACCTTGGACCTGGCCTTCAACCACCATTGGATTGATGATGGTGCCGAAGTCATCAACTGCTGTGTAGCTCGCTATTTTGGTGAGGCCTGTATCGGCATCAACCTCCACTTCGCAGATGTGGACACCAGCCGGGAACACAAAATTGGACGGATCGTGGAACGAGGTTTCCTTGAGGCCGATCTCAATCTCTGACGAGTTGAACTTGTGGCCCACGTAGGCCGCAAGGGCCACCTCGCCAAACGCCATTTTCTTGTCAGTGCCCTTCACGGTGAAGGTGCCGTTCTTGAAGTCGATGTCGTCAGCCGAGGCCTCCATGACGGCAGCTGCTACCTTGCGCGCCTTGGCTTCAATTTTGTCGAGCGCCTTGGAAATGGCCGTCATGCCAACTGCGCCGGAGCGGGAGCCGTAGGTTCCCATGCCCATCTGCACCTTGTCGGTATCGCCGTGGATAATGGCTACGCTGTTAATGTCGACGCCCAGACGGTCCGAAACCAGTTGCGCAAAGGTTGTCTCATGGCTCTGGCCGTGACTATGAGAGCCAGTAAGCACCTCCACGGTACCCACCGCGTTGACACGCACTTCGGCGGATTCCCAAAGCCCAACGCCTGCACCCAGCGAACCTACAGCGGCCGAAGGTGCGATGCCGCAAGCCTCAATGTAGGCCGAGAAGCCGACACCGCGCAGCTTGCCATTCCTGGCAGATTCAGCTTTGCGGGCAGCAAAGTTCTTGTAGTCAGACATCTCCAGCGCCTTGTCGAGAGCCGCCGCATAGTCGCCGGCATCGTAGCAGAAGATGACTGGTGTCTGATGGGGGAAGCTGGTGATGAAATTCTGCCGGCGGAATTCGGCAGGATCCATCTTCAGTTCGCGCGCTGCCGTCTCGACAAGGCGCTCCACCACGTAGGTTGCCTCCGGTCGCCCCGCCCCACGATAAGCATCAACCGGTGCGGTATTGGTATAAACCGCATCAATTTCCGCATAGATGTTGGGAATATTGTATTGGCCCGACAGCAGCGTGGCATAGAGGTAGGTTGGCACGGCTGCCGAGAAGGTAGAGAGATAAGCGCCCATCGAGGCTATGGTGTGGACCCGGAGGCCCGTGATCTTACCTGACCTATCGAGGGCAAGTTCCGCCTGGGATACATGGTCACGACCATGGGCATCGCTCAGGAAGGCTTCCGAGCGGTCGGCCGTCCACTTGACTGGCCTGCCGCCGATGCGCTTCGAGGCCCAGACGCACACCACTTCCTCGCCATAGATGAAAATCTTGGAGCCAAAACCGCCGCCTACGTCGGGCGCGATTACTCGCAGCTTATGTTCCGGTGTCAAGCCATGGAAGGCTGAAATAACAAGCCGTGCCACATGGGGGTTCTGGCTGGTGGTATAAAGCGTGTAATGGTCGGTGCCCGCATCATACGAACCAATGGCGGCACGGGTTTCCATGGCGTTAGGTATGAGGCGGTTGTTGATGATGTTCAATTTGGTGATATGAGCAGCTGACTTGAAGGCCGCGTCGGTCGCTGCCTGGTCGCCAATGGACCAGTTGTAAACCCGGTTATCGGAGGCAGCGTCGTGCACCTGCGCCTTGGTTTTCATGGCCTGGGCCGCATCTACGTTATGAGGCAGCACGCTGTAGGAAATACTGACCGCTTCGGCAGCAGCTTTAGCCTGTGTCCTGGTTTCGGCAATCACCACCGCAACCTGGTCGCCCACGAAGCGCACCTTGCCGCTGGCCAATATGGGGTGCGGGCCGGCTTTCATGGGTGAACCATCCTTGGAATGTATCATCCAGCCGCAGATCAGGCCACCAATCTTGTCCTCTTCAACTTCCTTGGAGGTAAAAATATCAACAACACCCGGCATCTTCTTTGCCTTGGTGGTGCTGATGGACTTGATCATCGCATGCGCGTGCGGGCTGCGCACGAAATAGGCGTAAGTTTGGTCTTTGAGGTTGATATCGTCGGTGTACTGGCCCTTGCCAGTGATGAAGCGCTGATCTTCCTTGCGTAGCACGCGTGCGCCAATGCCTGTATCACTCATGATCTATTAGCTCCCTTACATTTTTTCCGCAGCGGATTGTACGGCTGCAACGATATTATGGTATCCCGTGCAACGGCAGATGTTGCCTGAAAGCTCACGGCGGATAACTTCCTCCGAAACCTTCTTGCCATTGCGCTTGACGATATCGATGGATGACATGATCATGCCCGGTGTGCAGAAACCGCACTGTAGGCCATGCTCTTCGTGGAATGCCTGCTGCATGGGGTGCAGCTTGCCGTTCTTGGCAATGCCTTCAATGGTGGTGACCTCGGCGCCTTCGCAGGCAACGGCCAATGTGGTGCAGGATTTGACCGCCTTGCCGTTGATGTGCACGACGCAGGCGCCGCACTGGCTGGTGTCGCAACCGACGTGTGTTCCCGTCAACCCCAGATTCGTACGAATGAAATCAACAAGCAAGGTGCGCGGTTCCACATCGCCGCTCACGGCCTTGCCATTCACTTTTAATGAAATTGCAGTCATTTAACTATCCTCCCATACAGTTCCTTGATGATCATAAGTCAATCCCATGCCGGAACTTTTTTCAGTGGTGCGCTATACTCATCTTAGTTTGACGCCACGGTCAAGCATTACCAAAGCAAAACAACTCAAATTGCGACATTAAGTTTTCTATTGCGCTGCACACATGAAACCGTTTTAGTCTGCCCAGCGTAGTGTCACTGAAACCCATAATCACGGAAGGCACCGGATGATTCGCTTGCTGGCTTTGACACTGACACTGATCTTAACGCTGGCTTTGCACAGTGCCGCGGCAGATCTCATCAACTCTCAAGACCAGGCCGAGTTTCAGCGCATCATCACCGCCCAGATCAGCGCTTTCAGGGCGGACGACGGTGCCGCCGCCTATGAGTTTGCAGCTCCCGCGGTGCGCAAATTTTTCCCCACCGTCGAAGTGTTCATGGCCATGGTGAGGAACGGCTACCCCCAAGTCTATCGTCCGCAATCCTTCATATTCAACGAGGCGCTGACTGATCCCCAGGGCCGTCCTGCACAAAAAGTAACCATCCTGGGGCCAGACGGCAAAACCTACATGGCGATCTACACCCTGGAAAAGCAGGCCGACGGTAAATGGCTCATTTCCAGTTGCACCATCCTGCTCATTCCTGGCTTGGACGCCTGAGCAAGGGGGCCCCATAGGCGGCTCGCCCTATCCATGGCACTCTTCCTGGGATGAAACCTGATTTATTGAAATTTGCCAAACTCAACCGACTGGGCTATGTGGTGGCGCTGGCCTTCATTGGTGTAACGGCGGTCGTCCTCTGGGACATGGGGCGCGAGCCCATCTGCAAGTGTGGCTATGTGAAACTCTGGCACGACGAGGTGTTCAGTTCGGAAAATTCCCAGCACCTCACCGACTGGTACACATTTTCGCATATTATCCATGGTTTCATTCTCTACGGTTTCACCTGGCTGCTGGGGCGGAAGTGGCCGATGGGCTTGCGCATGTGCCTTGCCGTAATGGTCGAAGGTGGTTGGGAGATTTTCGAGAATTCGAATTTCATCATCAACCGGTATCGCGAAGCAACCATATCGCTCGACTACTACGGCGACAGCGTGATCAATTCGGTGAGTGACATTATCACCATGGTCGTAGGGTTCTATGTAGCATCACGCATGCCTATAGGGGTGACGGTGTTAGCAGCTTTGGCGATCGAATTGGTGGTAGGCGCCATAATTCGCGACAACCTCACGCTCAACATCATCATGCTGATCCACCCCTTCGACGTGATCAAGCAGTGGCAGGCGGGCGCCTAGGCCCTTTTCTCAATGGCCGAACATATAGCGCTCCAGTTTCTGTGGATAGAGGGGCTCGATCAAGTAATAGGCCCATTGCGAAGCATATTTCTCGCCGTAAACCAGCACGCTGCAGAGTTCGCCGTCAAGAGCGATAACAGGCCCCTCACGGCCATCTGGAATCATCACGGTGTGACCTACCCTGCACCAGTTTTCAGGTGAAGGGGGTGATACAACTGCCGTTGCCATCAACATCGCCCCGAATATCGTGTTCAATTTGTGCCGCCTACAAAATGAAGACAGCAATTTCTCCTAAAAACTGGGGGAATGCAAGTGCCGGGTTTTGCATCCTATTTCTTGCGCAGGCTGGACGGCGAGTTGCCAAAATGCTTGCGGAAACTCCGCGAGAATTGCGGCAGGGAGAAAAATCCGGTTGCCACAGCCACTTCGCGTACGCTCAAGGTGGAGTAGTTGATCAGGCGCTCGGCACGCTCCAGCCTAAGGCCGAGGTAGAAACCCATGGGCCGCTTCTTGAGAGTGTTGGCAAAGAGGCGCTCCAGCTGGCGCACTGACAGGCCCACACGATCCGCCACTGTGGTAATGTCCAAGGGTTCTTCGATCTGTTCTTCCATTAGCGAGATGCAGGACAGAAGTCGCCCGTCTACTGTTCCATAACGGGCTGTGAGAGGGGCTCGTGCTTCAACCTGTTGTTCGGCGATGCGCGAGTGCACCAGCTGGTCGGCCACATCCACGGCTATTTCACGACCGAGCTGCAGCCTGATCCATTCCAGCATCATGTCGATGGAGGAGGAGCCACCCGCACAGGTCATGCGCTCACGGTCAACCTCGTAGAGCGACTGCGCGGTTTGCACACGGGGAAAACTTTCCCGGAATCCCGGCAAGCTCTCCCAATGGCAGGTGGCGCGGTAGCCATCCAACACGCCGGCGCGCGCCATGATGAAAGGTCCGGTATCAAGACCCGCCAAGAGTACCTTCTGTGCAGCAAGCTTGCGCACGGCGGAAAGGACGGGCTTGGTAATCCCCTGCTCCGGCTCGTAACTCGCACATACCACCACCATGGTGGGCCGCCCAAGGTCGGCGAGGCTTCCCATGACAGAAATGGGAATGTCGTTGGAGGCGGAGACAGGATTTCCGTCGACCGATACAAAGCGCCAGGAAAAACGCTTCCCGGCAAAGCGGTTGGCGATGCGCAAGGGTTCGAGGGCCCCGTAGAGGGAAATCATCGAAAAACGCTGCACCAGGAGAAATACGACGTCGGCGGAGGGCATGGCGAAAATTGCTAACTGAATGTCGATAAAAGTCAAACTCAAAACCGCTTACAGGCTTAACCTCAACATTAAAGGGAGGACCCCCATGAACCCCAAGATCATCATAACCTGCGCCCTAACCGGCGCCGGAGACACTGTTGGCAAAAGCCCTAACGTGCCGGTGACACCTGAACAAATCGCCAATTCGGCCCTTCAAGCAGCCAGTGCCGGTGCTGCCGTGGTACACTGCCATGTACGAGACCCGAAGACCGGAAAGGGTTCGCGCCGGGTTGAACTCTATGCCGAGGTGATGGAACGCATTCGTGCCAAGAACAAGGAAGTCATCATAAATCTCACCGCCGGCATGGGCGGTGACCTCGTGGTTGGTGATGGCGAGAAGCCCATGGCCTGGGGTGAAGGCACGGACCTTGTGGGACCAGTTGAACGCCTCGTTCACGTGGCCCAGCTCAGGCCTGAACTGTGCACGCTGGACTGCGGATCGCTCAATTTTGGTGACGGGCATTCCCTCGTCGTGCAAACGCCAAACCAATTGCGCGAGCAGGCCAGGCTCATCAAATCTTACGGTGTGAAGCCGGAAATGGAAATCTTCGATTCCGGTAACTTGTGGTTTGCCAAGCAGCTCTGCGCGGAAGGCCTGGTCGACAGTCCGTCCTTGTTCCAGCTCTGCCTCGGCATTCCCTGGGGCGCCCCCTACGACACCGAAACCATGGCCTACCAGAAAGGCCAACTGCCGAAGGATGCAGTGTGGGCTGCCTTCGGTATCGGCCGCAACGAATTTCCCGCAGTAGCCCAGGCCGTGCTACTGGGTGGGCATGTGCGGGTTGGCCTTGAGGACAATCTGTGGCTCGAAAAAGGCGTGCATGCCACCAACGGCAAACTGGTCGAGAAGGCCGCCAAGATCATCGAGTTGCTCGGCCCCAAGGTGGCAACACCTGATGAGGCGCGCGCCATTCTCCAACTCAAGCCAAGAGCCTGATCATGTCCAAAATCAAAACGGTCGGCATCGCCGGAACGGGTCTTATTGGTGCGGGCTGGGCCGCGCGGTTGCTCATTCGCGGCTTTGACGTCATTGCCTATGACGTGCAGCCCGCTGCGGATGCCAAGTTGCGCGCTGCCATTGACGTGGCATGGCCCTCCATGTCCAAACTCCTCGGCACGCCCGGCAAGAAAGGCAAGCTCACTTTCACCACCGATCTCAAGGAGATGGCCTCAAGAGCTGACTTCATCCATGAAGCAGCGCCTGAGCGCGAAGAGCTCAAGGTAAAGCTGTTCCGCGACATTGATGCTATCACTCGGCCCGACGTGATCATTTCGTCGTCGTCTTCCGGCTTCCTACCCACCGTTCTACAGTCACAGTGCGCCCAGCATCCCGAGCGCGTGATCATTGGCCACCCCTTCAACCCGGTCTACCTGCTGCCTCTGGTTGAAACTGTGCCGGGAACGAACACATCACCTGGAGCTATGGACCGGGCTGGCGTCTACTTTGAATCCATCGGCATGCATGTCCTGCGCCTTAAGAGGGAAATCGAAGGTTATATTTGCGACCGTCTTCAGGAAGCCCTGTGGCGCGAGGCCTTGCACATCCTCAACAAGGACATTGGCACCACCGGCGACATCGACGACTCAATCATCTACTCCGCCGGCATGCGCTGGGCCTTCATGGGTTCCTTCCTCACCTATCATGTGGCGGGCGGCCCCGGCGGCATGCGCCATTTCATTTCGCAGTTTGACCCCACTCTAGAACTTCCGTGGACGGACCTTCCGTTTCCCAAGTGGAACGACACCCTGCAGAACCGCCTGATTGACGGCTGCGAAACGCAAAGTGCTGGCCAGACGGTGGCTGAGATCGAAGCCAAGCGCAATGACGTGCTAGTCGACATGATGCGTCTGTTTAAGCATCACAAGGTGGGTGCGGGACTTGTGCTCGCCCGCGAAGAAACCAAGCAGGGCAAGAAGGCCAAACGCTGGAAAAAATCCGACAAGATCGATGGGCCCGTCAAGCTTCACAAGGGTGAGGTTCTCTCTGCCTGGCTCGACTACAATGGCCATATGACCGATGCCGCCTACCTTATTGCCTTCGGCGATGGCCTTGATGCCTTCTTCCGTTACATCGGCGACGATGAAGCCTACAGGGCATCCGGCAACACCTTCTTCACGGCAGAGACCCATATCAACTACTACCGCGAAATGAAGGTGGGCGAAGCCTTCTGGATCGAGACGCAAGTTCTGGGCTGTGATGAAAAGCGCATACACCTCTTCCACCGCATGTATCATGGCAAGACAAAGGAGCTGGCGGCGACCAACGAAATCATGCAATTGCACGTCAACCAGGAAGTCAAGAAGGTAGCTCCGATGTCGGAGGAACTCTACACGGCACTCAAAGCTATCGGTAAGGCACACAAGAATTTGAAGAGGCCCAAGGAAATGGGCAGTGTCATGCAGGTGAAAAGGAGGAAATAGTCATGCAGCAACGCGTAATGATTACTGCCGCGGCCTGCGGCATTGGCCGCGCCATTGCCAAGGCCTTCCATGACGAGGGTGCCAAGGTTCATATCTGCGACGTGAATGAGCAGGCCCTGGCCGCCTTCCGTGAAGAATTCCCGGACATAGCCGCAACGCGGGTGAATGTTGCCAGCGAAGTCGAGGTGGATGCCTGGTTTGATGATGCGCTGGAAGACTTGGGCGGTCTTGACGTGTTGGTGAACAACGCTGGCGTCAAGGGCCCGACGGCCCCAGTCGACGACATTGAATACGCCGAGTGGAAGGAATGCCTCGCCATCTGCCTCGATTCGCAGTTCCTGTGCGCCAGGCGGGCGGCTCCCGTCATGAAGGCACAGAAGGCGGGCTCTATTATCAATCTGTCCTCTAACGCTGGTCTGTTCGGCTTCGGAAACCGTACCCCCTATGCAGCGGCCAAATGGGCGGTCATCGGCCTGACGAAATCGCTCGCCATTGAACTTGGCCCGCACAATGTGCGCTGCAATGCCATTTGCCCTGGCTCAGTGCGCGGCGACCGCATCAATCGCGTTATCCAGGCGGAAGCCGACTTGCGCGGCGTGCCCTTTGATGTGGTGGCCAAGGAAAACGTTTCGGCCCAGTCCATTCCACGCTTTGTCGAGGCCGAGGAAATCGGCGACCTCTGCGTTTTTCTGGCTTCACCCAAAGCCAAGATGATCAATGGTGAAGACATTGCCATCGACGGCCACATGGAAACATTTCATATCAGGTCATAGCACTCATGGATTTCAAACTTTCGGAAGAACAGGATATGATCATCAGGACGACGAAGAACTTCGTCGCCAATGAACTCTATCCCCATGAGGCGGAGGTCGAGCGCACCGGCGTGCTGCGCCCCGAACTGCGTGAGGCCATCAAGGCAAAGGCGATCGAGGCCGGACTCTATGCCGCCAACATGCCAGCCGAGGCTGGTGGTGCGGGCCTCGATACTCTGACCTGGGTACTCTACGAAAAGGAACTTGGCCGCGCCAATTATGCCCTGCACTGGAATTGCGTGGCGAGGCCTTCTAACATCCTTATGGCCTGTGTCGGCGATCAGCGGGAAAAATACCTGTTTCCCGCAGTGCGCGGCGACATGGTGGATTGCCTTGCTATGACCGAACCCGGCGTGGGCTCGGACGTGCGCGGCATGAAATGTTCGGCAAAGCAAGACCACGATGATTTCATCATCAACGGCACCAAGCACTTCATCAGCCATGCCGATGAAGCTACCTTCACCATCCTGTTTGCCGCAACCGGCGAAGAGGACACACCGCGCGGCAAGAAAAAACTTATCACCGCCTTCCTGGTGGACAAGGGCACGCCGGGATTCACGGTACGCGACGGCTATCACAACGTGTCGCACAGGGGTTACAACAACTGCATCCTTGAATTCAATGATTGCCGCGTGCACAAGTCGCAGATCCTCGGCGAATTGCATAAAGGCTTTGAGGTTGCCAATGAGTGGTTGGGAGCGACCCGGCTGCAGGTGGCGTCAACCTGCCTTGGCCGTGCTGAACGCGCTCTCGAGCATGCCAAGCAATATGCGGTGGAGCGCTACCAGTTCGGCCAGCAAATCGGAAAGTTCCAGGGCGTGTCCTTCAAATTGGCCGACATGGCCATGGAGCTCAAGGCAGCCGAATTGCTTAGCCTTGAGGCAGCCTGGAAGTTTGACCAGAAAACCGTCACCGACATGGACATGGCCATGGCCAAGCTGAAGGCCACGGAAGTGCTAGCCTTTGTGGCCGACGAGGCCATTCAGATCCATGGCGGCATGGGCCTGATGTCCGACCTGCCGCTGGAACGCATCTGGCGCGACGCCCGGGTGGAACGCATCTGGGAAGGCACCTCCGAAATCCAGCGCCATATCATTTCACGTGCGCTTCTGCGGCCGCTGGGCGGTTGAACTTGGCTCGCAATCTCACCCCCCTGCTGCATCCCAAGTCTATCGTTTTCATCGGCGGCGCCGAATGCGAAATCGCCATCCAGAAGACCAAGGCCCTGGGCTTTCCTGGAAGGATCTGGGCGGTGCATCCCAAGCGCCAGCAGCTGGGCGGCATAGCCTGCTTACGTTCTGTTGCGGACATCGACGGTACGCCCGATGCTGCCTTTGTGGCAGTCAAGCGCGAGCCCACGATCGACATCGTGCGCAAGCTTCGCAAAGTCGGCTGCGGTGGCGCTGTCATCTATGCTTCAGGCTTTGCAGAAACCGGTGACGTGCACCTGCAGGAGCAGTTGCTTGAGGCGGCGGACGGCATGCCGCTCATGGGCCCCAACTGCTATGGCTTTGTGAACGGCATGGCGCGGGCTGCCATTTGGCCGGATGAGCATGGCATTGAACCCATAGAGCGGGGAATTGCTGTCATCACCCAGTCCGGCAACATTGCCTGTAACTTTACCATGACACGCAGAGCGTTTCCTCTGGCTTGCGTCTATGCCATTGGAAACCAGGCCGACGTGGACATGGCTCAAATGCTTGAGGCCCTAGCCCGGGACGAACGCATTACGGCCATCGGTTTGCACATTGAAGGCCTCAAGGATGTTGTCGACTTTGCTAAGGCAGCTCAAGTGGCGCGCGATCTGAAAAAGCCTGTCATAGCCCTCAAGACTGGTCGCTCCGAACAGGGTGCCAAGGTTGCCCTCAGCCACACGTCATCCCTTGCTGGTGCCGACACGCTCTATGATGCCCTGTTTGAGCGCTATGGAGTTGCGCGCATGAAGTCGGTCACAGCTTTTGTGGAAACCCTGAAGTTTCTGCATCACGGCGGCCCCCTGGGCGACAGCCGCATCGTATCCATGAGCTGTTCGGGCGGTGAGGCAGCATTGGTTGCCGACATGGCGCTTGAGCGCAAGGTCACGTTTCCGCCCTTTGATAGCATCACCAAGGCCAAGGTTGGCGCCACACTCAATGACTTCGTTAGCATCGAGAACCCTCTCGACTACCAGACCTTCATCTGGAATCTGGAAGACGAACTCACTGCCACCTTCTCGGCCGTTCTGGGTGGCGGTTATGACGCGGGCATGCTCATTCTTGATACGCCGACGAAACCCGGAACTAATCCGGTCACCTGGCTGGTCACAGTCAAGGCCTATATCAATGCGGCGACTTCAACAGGTGCGCGGGCGGTAATTGTGGCTACTCTTCCCGAATGCATGCCGCAAGATATGGCTGCCGATCTTTCCGCAGTGGGTGTGGCACCCATGTGCGGTCTTGATGACACGCTGACAGCGTTTGAGGCAGCCTCGTTCATTGGCAGGAACTGGGCCCGCCGGGAAGTATTGCCTGAGTTGGTACCCCCGGCAAGGAAGGGATCAACAGAGATAACCCTTGGTGAGCATGAAGCCAAATCGTTACTGGCAAAATTTGGAATCTCGGTACCTGAAGGAAAGGTGTGCAACGCCAATGAAGGTGCCAACGTGGCGCGCCTTCTTGGATTTCCTGTCACTATCAAGACGTCGTCAGTGGCATTAGCTCACAAGACGGAAGCCGGGGGCGTTGTGCTCAACATCCGCACGGTTAAAGACGCTAAGGCAGCAACCCTTCGCATGGCAAAGCTGGCGCCCCAAGTCCTTGTCGAACGCATGGTGACAGGTGCGGTGGCCGAACTCATCATCGGCCTCAAGAGCGATCCCCAGTTTGGCGCGGCCCTCGTCATTGGTGCCGGCGGCATTTTCACCGAGCTTCTCAAGGACAGCGTTACCCTCCTGCTGCCGACCTCTGAGGGCGAAATTTCCCGCGCTTTGCAAGGTCTGAAGGTGTGGAAACTGGTCGAAGGATTCCGCGGTAAGTCTGGTGACGCAAGAGCCGTGGTGAATGCTGTTCTGGCCGTGGCCTCCTTTGCGGCTGCCCACGCCGGGACGATTGCAGAGTTGGATGTAAACCCCTTGCTCGTGCTGCCCAAGGGCGCCGTTGCCGTGGATGCCCTGATTCGTATGCGAAAGGACCTCCCATGACCACGCCTGTTCTCACCTCGCGCAATGGCGCCATCTTCGAAGTTACCATCGACCGGCCCAAAGCTAACGCCATTGATGCTGCCACAAGCCGCATTCTTGGCGATGTGTTCGCAGGTTTCCGGGATGATCCCTCCTTGCGGGTGGCCATCCTCACGGCAGCGGGCGATAAATTCTTCTGCCCCGGCTGGGACTTGAAAGCAGCAGCGGAAGGTGAATCACCGGACTCGAACTATGGCGTTGGTGGCTTCGGTGGCCTGCAGGAACTACCAGGCCTTAACAAGCCTGTGATCGCTGCTGTCAACGGCCTTGCCTTCGGTGGCGGCTTTGAGATCATGATCTCAGCCGACATCATCATTGCCGCCGAGCACGCGACCTTCGCCCTTCCCGAAATCAATTCGGGCACGCTGGCAGATGCCGCTACCATCAAGCTGCCGCGCCGTATTCCTTACCATGTGGCCACCGAAATGCTGTTCACCGGGCGCCGCTTTGATGCCAGGGAAGCCAAGCAATGGGGTATCATCAATGAGATCGTGCCCGCCGCAGGGCTCATGACGCGCGCGCGCGCCATTGCCGCCATGCTGGCTGACGGTCCGCCCCTGGTCTTCGCTGCTATCAAGGAAACTCTGCGCGAAACCATGCACCTGCCCGTTCAAGAAGCCTTCAACAGGGTGACCAAACGAAAGCTTCCAACGGTGGACAAGTTGTATTCCAGCGAAGACCAACTCGAAGGTGCCAAGGCCTTTACCGAAAAGCGCAAGCCAGTTTGGAAGGGGAAGTAAGAGCCCAAACCCAAAGAATATTCTGGCTTGCGCCGGAATTTTTAGTCTGGTCGAGGAGTTGATAGTTTCGGTTTTACATCAACCAGTTACGGCCGGTGCTGCGCAGCTGCTCATTCTTTGCGTAGATTTGTGCAGCGGCTGGCTCAGCCCGAGTCAGGCCATTGAACAACACAGCAAATCTTGCGGTAAGGCCGATTGGCGCGGTCTGTAAGCGAGCTTGGGCGGTGTGGGTGAGGGACCGTGACAATGCGCCAATCTTTCATTAGTAATTGTTTATGATTCAAATATAGCTCCTTGTAATTATTGACACAAACGACTATTTTTCTTTTTATCTTATACTTTAATCTGAAGTTTAACCATGCTTGACCGGTTTCCCGGCCTCCGCTCGCTCCGGACCTTTGATGCGGCGGCGAAACATATGAGTTTCACCCGTGCGGCAGCTGACATGGGTGTGACACCCGCTGCCATCAGCCATCAGATTAAGGAGATGGAAGACCGGATCGGAGTTGCACTGTTTGCCCGCACCAGCCGCACAATGCGGCTCACCCGCGAAGGTGAAATCCTGCGTGCCGGAGCCGCCGAGTTTCTCGCTGCGCTGACTTGCTCCCTGCAAGAAATCAGGAAGCTGGAAAACCAGAAACAATTGAAAATCACTGCCTCTCCGTCCATCGCAGCAAAATGGCTGGTGCCGCGCCTTGGCCGTTTCCTCGCCACCGTGCCCGGTGCAGACGTGCGCATCGACGTTTCGTCCAACGTGCTGGACTTCGACCGTGACGGTGTCGACATCGCCATTCGCTATGGCGAGGGAAAGTATCCGGGTCTGAAGTCCGATCTGCTGTTCCAGGATAAGGTTTTTCCGGTGTGCAGTCCGCGCCTCATCACCAAGACAAAGCCGCTCAACACCCCGCGCGACCTGCTGCAGCACCAACTCATCCATCTCGACTGCGAGGCTCAAGGACTGCCCTGGCCGAACTGGAGCATGTGGATGCTGGCTGCTGGCATTCGCGACTTTGATGATACGCGCGGCCTTCACTTCGGCCAGACGTCATTTGCCGTACAGGCTGCCGTTGACGGGCAAGGTGTTGCCTTGGGCGACTCCAACCTGGTGGCAGACGACCTGGCACAGGGCCGCCTGGTGAAGCCCTTCGAGTTATCCCTGCGCGCGCCACCGCAGTTTGCCTATCACGTTATCTCGCCGCTCGATACCGCCGATGTGCCCATGGTCAAGGCATTCCGCGAATGGAGCCTGAAGGAAGCCGGCGCTAAGGGCTAAGGGCGGGATGCACGTCAAAAGTGCCCGCTGGCATTTGCTCGTAGTCGATTACGGCACCGGTCATCATTTGCGCAGGCGGAGACACCAGAAAGGCGCAGATCCCGGCCACGTCATCTGCCGAAATCAGGCGGCCGAAGGGCATGCGCGCACCGATGCTGGCAGCCCAGTCCTGCGGCAGCTTGTGGAAATTGGTCTGCAACTCGTGTTCGCCTTCCGTGAGCGCCCAACCTAAGTTGATGCAGAACACGCGGATACCGTCGCGCTTGAAGGTATTGGCGGCACTCTTTGACAGCACAACAAGCGCTGCCTTTGAGGCCGAGTAGGTTGCAAGGTTGGGCGGGCCGCCGTGGGAGAGCATGCTGGCCACATTGATGATGACGCCGGACCTAGCCTTGGCCATGTAAGGTGCAGCCTCCTGCATCATCAATAGCGGCGCCTTCACGTTCACATCGAAGAGGCGGGCAAAAGCCTCTGGCGTGGTATCAGCAATGCCGCAGCGCTCGGTATTGCCAGCCGCATTCACCACCACGTCGAGCCTGCCGAAGCTCTTGACCGCCTTGGCCACAGCAGCCCTCGGCGTTTCATTGTCACGGAGATCACCTGTATGAATTTCAGCACCCTTACCGAGCTGCTCCTGCATTGTCGCCAACTTTTCACCGTTGCGGTCCACCAACAGTACGCCCGAAAATCCACCGCTTAGGAACTTCTTTGCAATCGCTGCACCCAGCCCTTGCGCACCACCCGTGATTAGAGCCGTTCTCATCCCTGCCTCATGATAAAAGGATCAACCATCGGCACACCCGAGGTGTTGATCCAGATTGATTTCGTGCGCGTGCAGTTGCGTATGGCATCTATGCCGCTTTCACGCCCATAGCCTGTATGACCGTTGCCGCCAAAGGGCACAATGGGGTAAACCGCACGGTAGGTATTCACCCAAACAACCCCTGCCCTGAAATTTTTGGAGAGCCGGTGGGCTCTTTCCTAAGTTCTGGGTGAACACCCCTGCCGCAATCGGCGCCAAAATCCGTGATGACGTTCACAACACCCTTGGGAAAGCCCGCTTCATGGATGAGCTTGGCAAAGTGCAGCAGCGGTGCAGGGCCATCCTCTGAGGCCTTAACAATCACTGTATTGCCGGTGGCAAGCGCTGGCCCCAATTTTGATGCGGTGAGGAACATCTGACTGTTCCAGGGCACGACCACCGTGACCAAACCTATTGGTTCGCGCCGGGTTGGCACTTCGAGGTTGGGCTTATCGATGGGAAGGGTCGCCCCCTCGATCTTGTCGGCAAGCCCAGCAAAGTAGCGATAGAACTCGGCCACATAGCCGGTGGCCGCCATAGTCTCGCGAAGGATCTTGCCGGTATCGCGTATTTCGAGCTCGGCGATAATAACTGCATCCCGCGTCACCAGGTTGGCCAGCCGGTACGGCAGCTTGCCCCGTTCGGTGGCATTTAGCGCGGGCCATGACCCCTCTATGAATGCCGCGTGGGCAGCGGCGACAGCGCGGTTCATATCTGCCGTACTTGCCTTCGGCATCTGGGTCCGGGCCACGCCTGTCGAGGGATCAATGCTGCCAAAGGCTGCTGAGTTTTCCGCGTCACAGAATTCGCCATCGATATGAAGTTGAAAGCTTTTATCCACTTGCGGCGTCCTTCTCAGCAATGGCCTTAACCCTGGTGAGACCCTTGTCATAGTCAGGGCCGATAAAACGGCTCATCAACAATCCCATCCAGCGGTCCAGCACGCCGTCGAGTTTCATCCTAAAGCCCCACGTTGCAGCTGTGCCGGAACCCTCCGGTTTCAGATCCCAATAGGCTTGAGATTTTCCCATGGCCCCGAAATCAAGATCTGAAGCGACATGGGTGGAGAGTACATATTCGGTGATGAGTTGCGAACCTGCTCCCACACTGGGATCATTGGAGGCCCAGTTCATTTTTTCGCCAACGCCGCTGTCGGGTCCCTCATAGGTATAGACTGTATTGGGATCGAGGTCGGCCCATGGCGACCATTCCTGGAAGCGCTTGAAGCCACCCACCAGCGCGAACACTTTCTCAGGTGGCGCATTGATCACTGCATGGCGCTCCAGGGTCACTTCATTTGGCAACACATAACCGCCCCCGATGAAGGTTACAAGCAGGGCGGTGAGAAACCAGACAATGCCCTTGATGATCCGTTTCACCCTGTCGTTTCCCTCAAAAATCGAAATAGCACGGCGTTGACCTCGTCTGGCGTTTCTACCGCCATCATGTGCCGGGTGCGGGGCACGATATAACATTCCCCATGGCGGATCACGCCAGCCAATTTTTGCGCCATGAGAGGCGTGGAACCTGAATCCCGTTCACCGGCAATCACCAGTGTCGGGCGACGGAAATTTACGAGCAATCCTTTCAACTCTAGGTCCGACTCTGCAAAGCACGCATAGGCGGCCAGAAAGCCTGAGGATTCATTGCCTCGCAGCAGCGCGTCATAGTGGGCCAGCACTTGCGGGTTCACGTCGGGCGAAAACCAACGGGCCAGTGCTGCCGCAATGATGGCAGCCGGAACCTCCTTCTTTGCAAGTTCAAGCCGCGCCAGAACACCCGCACGCTCAGCATCACTGCGATCGTATACCGTGCACATAAGGATCAGCCGGTCTATGCGTTCAGGATGCCTTGCTGCATAGCTCTGCGCAACCATGCCGCCAAAGGAAAAGCCGAGAAGCAAAAAGTGCTCCAGCGCCAGTTCTTGCACGATGCCCTCCAGTTGAGCTGTCCAGTTGGAAAGCGCGGCCCCGCGCTCCATGGTCCGGCCATGTCCCAGCAAGTCGTAGGTCACAACCCTGATGGTGGCGGACAGGAACTCCACCTGCGCTTCCCAGATGGACTGCTTCAGCCCCACACCATGCAACATGATGAGGGTTGGCCCCTGTCCCGCAACGCGAACGGAGGAAGGGCTCACGCCTTTCTCTCGGCCGCCATTTCTTCCATGTCCATGTAGCGGTTGCCGATGCGCGGGAAGGCACGCCCCGTGGCAGCTCCGCCGATGGCCACTAGGATTTCATCCGGCCCCGGCGCATCGGCAACGGCAAATTCCAGCGTGAGGTAATGGGAGCGGCAACCCTCATCCACCTTGTGCATCATGGGGATCTGGATAGATGATCCGGCAACGCCGCGCCGGTTAGTGAAGGCGAGGTAGGACTTGCCGCCAACTGCACCGCGAAACTTGTTGCCAAAGCGCAGCGTGTGAATGAGGCCGGAGGCATGCTCGATTTCGCCGTTGAGGCCCACGACGGCCGCCTCGCCATAGGCCTCGATCCTGTCGCCACCACCCAACTGCTCAAGCAGCATCGGTACCAGGATATCTCCCAGCACCGGAGCCATGGCGAGGATCTCGGGGCGCAGGTCGTCAACAAACCCCTTGCCCGCCCAGGGGTTCTGGATGACGGCGGCAACACCCGCCATTTCAACGGGCACTTCCGGAGCCCTACCACCTTCAATGTAAGTCGTTTCAATGAACGTGACAGTCTTGCGTATGATCGGCTTCATAAAGTCTACTCCGCCGCCTGCTGCAGACCAACATGGCCCCTGAAGCGCGGCATCACTTCTTCGGTAAAGAGCTTGATGGAACGCATGGCTACATCATGCGGAATGCCGGGGAAGTCCGACCAGACCAGCAGCTTCTGAAGGTTGAGCACGTCAATCAACTCCTGGATGCGGGCCAAGATCTCGTCCGGTGTCCCAAACAGCAGGCTACGCTCATCGAGGAAATCGACGGACAGGAGGTACAACTTGTTTTCGGTCTTGGGCAGCTCCTCGCCGAGATGGCGATGGTTCTCGAGTCCGCGCCAATGGCTGACCCAGCGCAGGTAATCCACAATGCCGGGGCCGCCTGGGCGCTTGGCTTCCGCCTTGCTTTCGGCGCAGAACATGTCGCGCACCAGGCTCACGCCTTCACCCAGTTGCACGTCGCGCTGCTCCTTCGCAACCTTCTTGTCACGGTAGAGTTCAAAGCGCGGCTTCAGGGCACCGGTGGGCGGAATCCACATCATAGCGCCCATGTTGTTTTCTGCCGCAATTGGATGGCGAGATGCCCGTCGACCACCTGGTGCATGGGCGGTGTCGGTTGCTGCAGGGTGCGCGGCACAACCGTCAGTTTCTGCTTCTCGAAGGTTTCCATATTCTGGTATTCGGCGGACTTGGGAGACATGCCATGGTCCCAGGTAAATCCGGGGTCAGGGAAATTGAAGAATTCACCCTTGAACTCGAAAAACTGGCTACTCCAAGCGCGCCGCACCACCTCCAGGGCCTCGGCAAAAATGCGGAAGTTCTGTGCGGGGTTGCGGGTATCGGCCATCTTGTTGAGTTGCAGGGCCTCGCGGCCATAGATGCCGCGACCGACACCTACTTCTACGCGCCCGCCGGACAGGTGGTCGAGCACGGCAATATCTTCAGCTAAGCGCAAGGGATGCCAGAAGGTGATGATGTTGGCAGCCTGGCCAACGCGAATGCGCTTGGTATGAGCAGCGGTCCACGTCAACAACAGGACTGGATTGGGAACGACTTCAAAACCTTCATAGGAAAAGTGATGCTCGGTGCACCAGATCGAATCCCAGTCATGGGTATCGCAGTACTGAGCGAGCGCAACCTGTTCCCTCATCAAATCGCCAAGCGGCTTATTCCGCCGATTGGTAACATTGGCAAAATACCCGAATTTCATCTTAAGGCGGGCTCCGTCTGAGAGGGTTGTCAGAAAAATCGACACACACCAATTTGGCTAGCTGGCTACCAACTTCAGCTTGGTTTCACGCTATCAGAACAATTATTCCTTGTCACCACCCTACAACTTCGTCGAACGCCGCAGCTTGCGCAGCGAAGCCCTGGTGGAACTCCGCCAGTGATAGAATCAAGACCTCAATCGACAATCGTGATCCGGGTCGCTGATAGGCCGTATTTCCGCACCAGGTCATAGAAGGCGACGGAATTGGCTGGGCTCAATCGCACGCAGCCATGGGATACCGGCCGCCCGAGATTCTTCACAAAGTAGGTACCATGAACGGCAAATCCATAGTGGAAGAACACAGCATTAGGCATGGGCGCATTGTCATACTTCTTGGAGAAATAGACCTTGGCGGTACGCTGGGCGCGGAAGGTGCCGCGTGGCGTATGGTAGCCAGGTCTCGCGGTGGACACTTTCCAGTATCCATAGGGCCAGTCTTTGACCCTGACCGACATGGATTGGGAGGACACGTCAATGACGACATTAACGATCGGCAGTGGCGCCGCACGCCTTTTTGCCTCGGCCGGAAACACGCACAATGAGAAACTTATAAGCGCAACGCTTGCAACCGCATAAGATCCCTTGAACATTTTTCTCGCCCTTAATCCAGGTCCCCCCTCAAGACAACACGATCGTCCGCTGGATTTCAATATAAATTGCTATCAATTAAAGGTGAGCTAGTCGAACAGGAACTCGCGCCCCACCTTCACCCGCTGCACGCCGTCATAGGCGATGATGTCGGCGGTGGCGTAAGTCTCACCGAGCGTTGCGGGCAGGAAACTTCCTGTACCGACGAGGTTCAAGGGTGCGCCTGCGGCACCCATCACCTGGCATTTTTGTGGGTCGAAACCCGAAGATGCCACGATCTGCGCCTGCTTGAATCCGGCATTGTCGAGAGCGCGGCGCACATGAATAATCGAGGCCACCGAAACACCCTTGCCAAACAGGATGCGGCGCACCTTGTCCACGAGTATGTTGTTGGGATCGAGCTGAAAAGCCCGCCCGCCCAACACCTGCTCAACTATGTTGTATTCGCCGGATACGCCAAGCCAGTGGCCTACTGCTTCAACCGACTTCTCATAATCCAATCCTTCGGCAAAGCGTCCGCCGTGGGTATCGAGGCGCACACCGAAGGTCTTGCCCTCGCTGTGCAACTTGGCTTCTTCGTAAAACCAACGGGCACATCGAAGCGAATCCGAGACCTCTTCGCCGGTGTAGTCGACCAATGCAATGACTGTCATGGCTTCCGGAATGATTTCGGCGAACAGCTTCATGGCTTTCAGCACATCGCCCCTGGTGTAACCCACTAGGGCGTGAGGCATGGTACCCATGCCGCCAGCTGAGCCAAACAGCGGTGCGGTCAAGTCCTGAGATGAGCCGACGAAGCCCTTGACATTGGGATCAGCGCGTTTAGCGGCAGCGCTGCCAACCGCTGCGCCATAGGCTGCAAGGATGTTCATTTCAGCACCGCTTGCGTGGCGTGCGTGCATGTCCATGAAGGCAGCGCCCGGTATGGCCCTGCACATCTCGTAGGCATTGTTGGCGGACACACAGGGAAAGCCGATCTTCTGTAGGAGTAGTGTTTCCACCTCCGACAGCTTTGCCATCGAACCGGTGATCTCGAGCATCTTGCTTTCGGAGGGAACGATGTCACCCTCCTCATAGAAGCGCTTGACACGGGCCTGCGGCACGAGTCGCTTGATCATGCGGATGGTGGGCTCAAGGGCTGCTACTACGCGCCGCCGCATGAACACCGCGAAGGTGACATCCATATCGCCATGGTCGGCAACGATGCGACTAGTGTTGGTGAAGTACTTGTCGGTTTGCGTGGCGATGGGGCCGGCCGCAAGCGCTATGTCCACCAGCTTATCAAGGATGAGTTCGTAACCCGGAATAAGTGTTGCGCGCTTGTCCACGTCAGGCCAATTTCTTCATAAACTGTGCGGCACCGTCCTGCATCAGGTCAACATCAACCGAGGCTGCCATGAAAGTATATCCCATGGCAGCGTAGGTTTTCACGATGTCGGTTGTTCCGGCAAAGGCACCCGCCACCAGGCCATTCTTTTCGGCAGCTGCGGCGATGTGCTTCATGGCCTTGAGCGTTTTCTCGGACGTCTTGTTGAGTTCGGCGCCGTTTGACAGCGCAATGGATAGATCGCTCGGACCTACGAATAGGCCATCAAGGCCGGGAACAGCTGCAATCTCGTCAACCGCATCGAGTGCGGCCTGGGTTTCCACCATAGCAAAGACCTTAGTCATGGCATTGGCCTGCAGCAGGTATTGGGCAGCGGTAAGTCCAGTGGCCTGGGTTGCGGTGTAACCACCCCAACTGCGGCCGCCAATTGGTGGATACTTGGCGGAGCGTACCAGCGCTTCAGCCTGGGTTCGGCTGTTCACCATGGGTGCTATAATTGCGGCAGCTCCTGCATCGAGGCACTGCCCAATTAGGCCTGGCTCGTTCCATAGGACGCGTACCACTGCGGGCCGGCCAGCATTGTTGATCGCGGCAATCATGGGGACGGCGTCGGGAAAGCCGATCATGCCATGCTGCATGTCGAGGCAGACGGCCTCGATGGGAAGCCTTGAAACCTGGGCTGCAAGCTGGGCGCTGGCAATGGTCATCCAGGTAAAAAGAAACGGCTTGCTGCGGTCGGCAAGCCGTGTTTGCAAGTTGATATGCTGGCCGCTCACTTAGCTGCCTTGATCTGCTCTAGGTCGACGGCCAGCAATTTATCCGTCTGGCGCCTAATCCGGCGGTAGGATTGGGCGAAATTCTTGGCGTCAAAATCCTTGCGGCTTTTGCGAAACACGTCTTCATCGCCGGTTTCCTCAAGATCTTCCAGGGCGACTGACTTGGCATAAGCTTCAGCTTCGGCGCTATTCAAACCAAGCTTCTCAACGGCCCAAAGCCCCGCCAGACTGTTACGGCAGGCGTGGGCCTGGAAGAGCACTTCTTCATCACGGGCATGCTTACTCTTAAACCCCTTTTCGCGCCTATCGAAGTTCACGATGATCTCCATTTTCGTATGCTCCATTGGATTAGCTAGTCATACTGGCGAAATCAACACCTCAAAGTCGTTGTGCGCTGCAATAAATAGGGCTAAAAGCCTCGAGCAACCGAAGGCGACGCCGCCATCTTGTAAAATATGTGAACATTGCATACCCCTTCTGGCTTTGTGTCGCGAGGGTGGTTAAGGGTTTTGATGAGGATAGTTGACATGACCACCAGAAGAACCCGCATCTACGAGGGCAAGGCCAAGATTCTCTATGAAGGCCCGGAGCCCGGCACAGTTATCGTGCATTTCAAGGATGATGCCACGGCCTTCAATGCCCAGAAAAAGGCTGTTATCGAAGGCAAGGGTGTTTTGAACCAGCGCATTTCAGAATTCATCTTCACGCGCCTCAACGATCTGGGCATACCCACCCATTTCATGCGTTCGCTCAACCTGCGTGAGCAACTCGTGCGCGAAGTCGAGATCATCCCGCTGGAAGTAATAGTGCGCAACGTGGCGGCAGGCTCGCTTGCCACCAAGCTCGGCCTCGAAGAGGGTACTCCGCTTCCTCGCTCCATCATCGAATTCTGCTACAAGAATGATGCACTGGGCGATCCCATGGTGTCGGAAGAACATATCACCGCCTTCGGCTGGGCCGCCCCCCAGGAAATCGACGACATCATGCACATGTCGATCCGCATCAATGATTTCCTCACTGGCCTATTCCTAGGCATCGGCATCAAGCTCGTCGATTTTAAGATCGAGTTCGGTAGGCTCTATGAAAACGACATGATGCGCATCGTGCTGGCCGATGAAATTAGCCCCGATTCGTGCCGCCTATGGGATATCAAGACCAACGACAGGATGGACAAGGACCGTTTTCGCCGCGACATGGGTGGCCTGGTAGAAGCCTACCAGGAAGTGGCAAAGCGCTTGGGCATCATCACCATTAACGAAAAACCTGAGCGGGCCAAGCCCAAGCTGGTAAAGAGCGATAAGTAATGAAAGCCAAGGTCAAGGTAACCCTCAAGAAGGGCGTGCTCGACCCACAAGGTAAAGCGATTGAAGGCGCCCTCGGATCCTTGGGTTTCGGTGGTGTGCAAGGCGTGCGCCAGGGCAAGTATTTCGAAATCGATGTGAGCGAAACTGACCGCGCAAAGGCACTGTCGGCTGTAAAGGACATGTGCGAAAAACTTATCGCCAATACGGTCATTGAAGACTACGATATCGAGCTGGCGTAACAAACTGCCTCCGATAATCCGTCATTCCGGCGCAAGCCTCCACAACCTCGTCGTTGCAGCGAAAGCCGGAACCTCATTGAAATCGAGGTTGAACGAGATTGCGGCTTTCGCTGCAATGACGATTAGGGGCGACATTCACAATTGCAGTCGCTGGGAATCAATTGTAATTAGCCAACCATATCCACCAAGTCCAGGACGCCAAAATGAAATCAGCAGTCGTCGTTTTTCCCGGCATTAACCGCGAAGGTGACATGATGCGGGCACTGGAGACCTTGACGAGGCAGAAGCCGTTGGCGGTCTGGCATGCGGATACGGAACTGCCCAAAGTTGACCTTGTCGTCGTGCCGGGCGGGTTTTCCTATGGCGACTACCTGCGCTGCGGGGCCATTGCCGCGCGCTCTCCCATCATGGCAGACATTCGCGCCAAGTCTTTGAAAGGACTTAAGGTTCTTGGTGTGTGCAATGGTTTCCAGATCATCACCGAGGCAGGCCTTCTGCCCGGTGCCCTCGTGCGCAATGCGGGCCTTCGCTTTGTCTGCCGCGAAGTGAAACTGAAGGTCGAGAACACCAACACCTTCTTCACAAACAGGATGATCAAGGGAGCCATCGTGTCCTGCCCCGTGGCCCACGGCGAAG
>Ga0315273_10001842_pt1 | contig 24568 bp, 12 predicted proteins | sample YL17G02_0_MG_FD_205753 | JGI IMG/M metagenome (GOLD analysis project Ga0315273, IMG submission 205753) | Sediment microbial communities from Yellowstone Lake, YNP, Wyoming, USA - YL17G02_0 | ecosystem: Environmental > Aquatic > Freshwater > Lake > Sediment | place: USA: Wyoming | collected... | reverse complement strand
AAGTCCATGTCCGCAATCCACAGCGGCAAGACGTCCTCGTCGTATAGATTCCACTTGATGCTGTCGGTTCCGCGTCGACTGATGATCTCGTCGAAATCCTGAGTCTGTGTCAAGCTCATCTCCCGGTGCATGAGGGCATTGTCGGGGCGCGCGGGAGGGCCGAGAAGGACAAACGGCCCTGGCGCATGGCCCAGGGCCGCCGTTCCCGGATGGGACGTTGGTGGTGCTGACGCGACTCTACACGGAACCTTCCGTGTCTCTGTCGCGTTCCAAGAGATGGCCTCTGATGACCGCTCCTGATCGCGTTCCCCCCGTTGAGCATCCTGGCAGCCTGAGCGGGCGACGGCTCGACCCAGAGTCTGGCGTATAGAGCAGATCTCTCGATGCGGCCCATCCGCCATCGAGGGCAGGTCGGACCCGCCACGAACGGTGCAACAGCTGATGCCTCGGATATGTGAGGATAGAGGACAAGGCTCCAGCTACGCCCCAACCGAGCGAACCGATCCACACAGGCAGGGGTGGGGTCAAGTGGACTCTGGGACTCCCTTCTTCTCACCCAGCATTCACCTTGGCCGGTTCTCGGGGACAGGCTGGTACAACGCGCATCGGCTGCACCACGCTTCCAACAGGCGCACGCCCCTCGAAGTCCTCGACAGGTGCAATCAGGCTGCTGCCCGGACAACTGTGGCATCCGTGCAGTCGAGCCAACACGGAACCAGGGGCGGTTCAATCAATCCCTGTCACGCGATGGCTTCGTTTCTTGAGCACATAGCACCAAGCATCACCTGCGGCGCACAGCCCCCCTCAGCTGTACGCCGTTGTTAGATTGCCACTCTTCCTTCGGCGCGCTACGCCCCGGGGCTCCTTCTACTCCGCAGGTGGCGATTGCTTCGACTGCGCATCACCGCTCAGCCAGTTGCGCAAACGCGTCCTCAGCCGTAGATCCAACGTTGCACGCCATTCCGATACGTGTCGTAGAATCCCCACAAGCTCAAGGACAACAAAGACCACCACGAGAAAGCCAACCACAAAGCCAACTCCCCCCCCAAGAAATGGATGCCCGATGATCAGTGCACCCGCGCCGGCAACGAGGATGGCCGCGACTAGCCACTGGAGGCCCCGGGAGATCCAACTTGCCCACTTCCGCGCCCGCCCCTCAATCGCCAGCTCTCGCCGACGCAACACCTCAGCCGCTGTGCGTTCTGCGGTCTCTCCACGCGAAATCGCCTCTTGTGCCCGCGCTTCCGCCTCAGACACCGCCGCCTGCGCCCGCGCTTCTGTCTCAGAAACCTTGCGCTCGTACTCCTCCGTCACCGTGTGCACCCGTTCATCCGCGCTCGCTCCGTACGAGGCTCTCACGCGCTCCACAATGTCGTCTAGCGTGACTGCGTCGATGTCGTTGGGATCGTCTCCCTCCATCTCGGCTTCTCTCAGCAGGCGGTCTGACATCGCTGAAACAACGATTGCGGTCATTTCGTCCGAGGTGAGCCTCTGGGACACCTTCAGCGACTCCAGATGCTTCAAGAAGCGACGCCATGTCTCCTGGGTCGGACGCAGGGCCGCCGTGCACAGCGCGACGAGTTCGCGCGTCTTGAAATCCGAACAGAGGGAGGGCCTCTTGAGCCACGCGAGATTGGCCAGTCCGCGGATGTGAACGATGGGTGCGATCCCAGTTTCGCGCTCGTCCTCCTCCCACCATAGTCGCGTGTTGTGGATCACGAGAGTAGAGGAGGTCGCAAAGACTACTCGCACGTCTTCTATGTTATGCGATCGGTGACCCCCTCGGAGCGTCAGGACGCCCGCCACGCAGTCCACATCGTGCATGACACGTGGCTCTAGCGCATCTTTCGTGACGGGATCTGCGAGTCTCTTGGCGAGAGCCTCCTCTCCTAGGGTGTGTTTCTTCACGCGGCGAGGCGCTTGTTGGATCTGAAATCCTGCCGCGACTACCTCCGTCGCAAGCAAGGCGGACATCTCACGCACGTCGCTCGGCGAGTAGCGTTGAGTCAGGAAGTGGCGAGCCATGGGAACTGGTCGCAGGGAACTGCGGCCTGCAGTTGTCGCAAGTCTATCTTCGTACATGGCCAGAATTCTCTGGATCTCGTGCACCGTCTGGTCGAACACAAGGCACTGCACGCCGCTGCCCTTTAGAAGATCGACTGTCTCCCGCATGAGGGTCCGCATTCCGACACCCTCGTAGCCGAGCGCTTGGCGAACCAGGACGCTATCGAAGACTACTTGGAGGCCTCTAAAACTGCGGTTCACTCCGGCAAAGTCGGGGAGGAACGCCGCATGGTAGAGGACGAGGCCTTCGAGCATTCCACGGATGACCGATTGCAGCGCAGGATCTCCGCTGATCGCCTCATGAAGGAACTCGGCGAGGATGGCGCGCTCGCGCTGAGTAGCGTCCGTCCCCTCAGCAGCCCGTCGAGCGCTGCCAAGCAGGAGCCCGACTTGCTCCCTTTCGAGGAACTTGAAAAGCAGGTCCAGCGCAGCATCGGCGGATTGGAGAGTCATCCCACGCTTTGCTGCGTGACTCTGGAGCGCCTCTCCGAGCCGTTGGTGAGCCTCCTCTATCTCCGCTTTGGCATCGGCGACGTTGGTTGCCGGGAGGGGGCGGTCGTGATTGCGTCGAAACCGGCCAGATTCGCGAAGGAGGTACTTCTTGTGTGTTGCTCGCTTTAGCAGCGTCGCGACGGCATCTTGTGGCATTGCTACCCCGTGGGTCGCGGCGAGGGCCTCCTGGACGTCTGCCGTAGTGAAGCTCTGGGCTGACAGCCGAGCGAGGACGTCCGAGACCAGAGGCATGAAGATCCCCAGATGGTCGTCGCCTTCATCAAGTCGTGCCTTCAGGAATGCGACGGTCACTAGACCACCGGCGCTCACTCTCGGAACTTCTATGTCCAGTTGCGTCACGGGGACTCTCCTGTCAACTTGATCAGTGATTCGCGCTGCGTCCTGGCAATCTAACGATGATTAGTGTGCAGGTTCTTTACGTTGCACCACGACGTCCACCTGTCTCACCCTGTCTTTCCCGCCTTTCTTCTCCTCTTCCCTAATGGTGCGTATTGACACGCACACTCTAGCGCACCATCCTAGCTGCCACGCGCCTTCTCGAGCAAGTCCACGTGCCGTGCCCCCCCTCCAGAACGGTCCAGGGTTGAATGCTAGGATCGGGAGGAAGGGAGGCAGATCCGCCAAGCAGGCCGGCAAGGGCTGGATGGCACAGTCGTGCTAGCGCGACTCTACGAAGAACCTTCCGTGTTCGGGTCCCTTTGGGCGATAGGTCGCAGCATCCGCCCCTAGCGGTACCCTGCGGTCGCTCAATGCCGGCCTCACTTGCTCCCCGTATTAAAGTCTTCGAAGTCCCGGAGATCTCGACCCCGAGACCGCCGTGCCATTGGCTCTCCAGGCAGGGCGTGGAGGACGATCGTGGGACTCTGTCTCATGTGTTGTGAGGGCCCCGGCACTGGCCCGCACACTCCAGCACCTACCTGCCTGAGCGAGCGTACGCCTATCACCCCTTACCCGTGGCCTTCGGAACAATCGTGTCGAAAGCCAGACCGCTCGACGCTTTACCGCGGCCTACTGTGCGCTGGTAGCCCAGCCACGTGACCACCCGGCCGCCTCTCCACCGGCAGCGCTGCCATCGCGCCTCGATTACCGTGCCTGCTCGTTCCACCTCTTCCTCCGCGATGTAGTACGGCCCGTTCGGCTCCGCCTCGAGGCCCTCGCGCAGAATCCGCGTGCGAGCTGGGATCTTCTCCGGGAGCCCCCCCGCCTGCCCCTCCAGCAGTCGGGGCATTGCAGCTCGCTGGAGCTGGATCTCGCGGTTGTCGCCGGCGATGTGCACGGGGATGAACGGGATCCAATGCTCGGCCACGGAGGTCATCAGAACATACTTGATCTTCGCGGCGTTCCCTGCCGCCACATCCGTCTGCGGTGGAACGGCGGCCTGGTACTTCGCATGAAGCTCTAGTGCAACCTCGCGCCCGCGGCGCGACGACCCGTCCGGCAGCTGCACCACGGTCTCGATTCCCCACACCATGTTTGAGACTTCGTCGCGAATGCAGGTTACAGCCTCGACCGGCGGACTCTCGAGACCCATCGGAGCCGTCGCCGGAACGAAGAGCCGGTCATCCGCCGCCCCCTTGTTCGTCAGTCTGAACATGCTCCAGGTTTGAACCGGCCCCCCGGCCGTGAACGAGGGTTCGATCCAGAATCGCTCGCCGAACACGTTCGTCACCGCCAGTCCATGGATCGCCGTCAGTGAACCCACCGGAAGATCGACCGGGAGGAGGAACCAGTCGTTGGCGAACACCAGACCGAATTCGATCAGAAGGAGCTTGGCAATGTCGGTGGTGTCAACATTGATGTCGCCGAAGTTCGTAGTTCCTTCCTCGAATGCCCAGTGCCGCGTGTTCGGCATCCCGTCGAACTGGATGGTAGTCGGGAAGAAACTCGTGACCTCCAGCGCGGGCTCCGCGCCCGGCGCGTCACTCTCTCCAGCGGCGACAGCATCGAAGCTGTACCAGTCTAGTGCTCCGCCGCAATACTCGGGCGCAGCGAGAGCCGCAGGCTTGTCGCCGTTGGGCGCGGAGAGGCGCGCCGCGTACTCCAGATGCCGCGGCAACCAGCATTCCATCGACTCGTCATCGGGCTGACAGAAGAGTCCCTTCGCCCAGGTGAGGAACTCCTCGCCCAGGGCATCGATCTCCCCCTTCTCCGGATCGACAAGTCCGAGACCGTCAGAGGCGAGATGCCCGTCGATCAGCCGGAGCAGCAATCTACCGCCGTCGATGGCGCGACCAGCGATGGCTTCGATCATCTGCCACGACGCCGCATGTGCGGTAGCCGCAAAGTCGGCCTTCGCCGCGGGATCGGGAGCAGTGAAGCGGTACTCGTGCTTGTAGTCGCTGACGCGGTCGCCATGCCCGGCCTTCTCCAGTAGCTGCTTCCAGCGCCTGCCGAGTGCAAGGCGAAGGTCGGCGTTGTGCAGGTGTCCCGCGAGCGTTAGCGGAACGGGGCGCGCCTCGATGACCGCCTCAAGCGGAAGCTCGGGATCGTAGGGGTTTGCGCCGCCGCCCGCCGCCTGAAACCCGGTGACAGCGTTCGTCTTCCACGCCACTTTCGCAGTGATCGGCGATCCGGCGTCTTCGGCGGCGAACTCGCCGAACTGCCACTGCCGTGTGATCATCCACAATGGGTCGCCAACCTCCACTTTCAGCGCCCGGCCGAAGTCCTTGCGCCGCGGACGTCCCTCCAGGCGGTTCCAACCGACAGTCGTCGGAACGAGCGTCTTGCGCGAGAAGACGCTCTGGATGTCCTCCGCAACGATGTACTTGTTCATGAGCCGCCTCCAGCCAGCGACAGGTCAACGCTATTGATGAGGGAGAGATTCAGCGCCGCGGTGATCGGATACATCGTCACGGCCGAGATCACCGCCGGAAGCAGCGGCCCGAGCGACGTTCGGTCGAGATGCGCCGGCTCGACTGCGCGAAGCTTTGCCAGATCGAGTGTCTCATGAAGCGTGGCGACGAGATCACCCCATTGCCATGCGCCGCAATACTTCGGAGGCGTGGCGAGCAGAATCGCCTGCGGCGCCTCGCTGTTCGGTCGGTCGAAGTGGAACGCGAGACCGGTCGTGACCTCGTCGACTGGGACGACCTCAAGCCACTCATCGATCATCAGACCGCAGTACGTCCGATCCGCGTCCCCGGGATCGATCTCGGCGTTCTGCCCGAAGTGCGCTGAGTAGAGGAGCTTGTCCTCCTCAACGACGAACGGAGCACCGTTGGGGAGTACGGCAGGGAAGTCGAGACCGAGCCACGCGTCGTCCGGTCTGAACGGGAACTGCAGTACGTCGAGCGTGGGTGCGCGCGCCGCTCCAAGCGCGTCGCCGAGGAGGATCGCGGATTCGAGATACCGCATCGGTTCTCGCACGCGCGCGACATCGATCAGCCAGTCCTCGACCGGGAACGGCCGGACGAGGTGCGCGAACAGCGCCGCGCGATTCGTCCACGCGTTGTCCCATTCGGCCAACCGTTCGACCGAGAGCGTGAACTCCGGCAACAAGACGAAGGCATCGCCCAGAATCGCCCTCGCGGCGTCCGCGGCCGCCGCTTGAGCCTTGTCGCCGCTCGCCCCGGCGGCACGAGCCAATGCAGCGTTCGACTCGGCAAGGCGTCGGGCGATGTCATCGCGCAGGAACTCGGCCTTCTGCTGCAGGTCCTGCGCAAGTGCGAGAAGCGAGTCGCGGAACGGCGTGAGATCGAGGGGTGTCTGGTCGATGGTGTCGAACGCGGGCACGAACGCAGTGAGCGCGACAAGCGTCGCACCAACCCTCACCGCGTCGTGGCGCATTGCAGTCAGATTGCCGAACTCCGTGTCAAACGTTGCGCGGAGACCGACGATCTGCCCTTCGAGTTCGGCGATGGTCGCAGGCAGAGGCGCAATGATGGTTGTGGACACGGTCCGCCCAGCGCGGACGAGCAGTGCCGTGCGCTCCTCGTCGGTCGCCGTCCCGGGCAGGTCGGTGTATGTCTGCATCACGCCGTCGCAGTCGCCTCGCTTCTTCTGCCAGCACTTGACGATCTCGCCGATCGCCTCAAGCAGCCTAGTAAAGGGCGCGCGGCGCCCCTCCACTCCGGTGGTGAGGCTCGCCGCCTGGAGCCCAAAGGGAACCACAGGGCGGATGATCGCGGCGTAGTCGTTCATCCACTGATCGACGGTGCCTACCGCGGCATCGCGCGCCGCGTCGGGAGCGACACCGTCGCCGATGCTGGTCTTCAGGGTGCTGATGAACGCGTCGACAGCGCCGAGCGTATCCTGCAGCCCTGCGCGAACAGCTTGCACTTTGTCGGCGCGCACGATTGCCCCAGCGTCCTCAGCGCCCGTGGCCTCATTCTGCAACGACAGATCCGAGGGCCGGAGCGGCCGCGCGCCGAGAACGAGGCCCCGCAGCGCGCGCACGAGTGGAGAGACCTCGAAGAGGGTCAGCCCGCTCACGCCTGCCGGCTTGTACTCGAGTGCGAAGACCGCGTCGTGTCGCGGCGCCGGCGCACCATGTCGTTCGGCGAAGTCGATCAGGAGGTCGTCGAATCCCGGCATGTCGCGCGCGCCGCCAGCATCCAGCATGTAGAACAAGTCGACCGGAGCAAGCCCCAACTGATCCATGCTCGGCGTGAGCGCTCCGCCCCCGCCTGTCTCGTCGCTCCAAGTCACTCGCGCGAAGACTTCCGCGAGAGGGGGAAGCTGCCCGGACAGCCATCGGGCGAGAGCCGGCTCGCCCTTCGCGCGCGGCGTTGCGTCGGCGGCGGCAGCCAGACCACCCTCGAGGTGTAGTCCCACGCGGTGCGTGAGCGTCCTTCCCTTCCGCGGTGTCGCAATGACCTCCGGAATCGGCGCATGCGATCCCTTGGAGAACGCGTCGAGCGTGGCGGAGGCGCGGTCGTAGTTACCGCGCACGACCTGGTAGACGCTTTCGGCGATCTGAAGGTCCGCAACCGCATCGGCAATGCTTCGCACTTGGGCGACGTGGCCATCAATGATCGAGAGAGTCTCGGCATCGGAGCGGTTCTTGGCGGGGCAGAAGCTGCTCTTTGACGGCAGACCATCAATTCCGTAGGGATACGCCGTCGCTCCGCTCTCGTCAATGTGGCGGACGAAAGCCAAGCCGTCGACCACATTTCGCGCCTCCACCTGCGTGATCTTCTGCAGCGAGGCGACCTTCGTGCGCCGATTGCGATTGCCGACTAGCGGGAAGGCCCTGCGAAGGTCGTAGATCAAGCGGTCGAGGAAGAGGTCCGGCTCGTCGTGCAACGCGCGCTCGAGCCGATACCCGAGAAGCGCGCCGAGAGACTGCCCGTTGGTGATACCCTCGATGATCTGCTGCGCAAGACGCACCCGCTCGGACCTCAGGTCGACGGCAAGAAGGTTAGGTGCTGCGGGCGTCGCGTTGACCAGGTGACCATTGCGCAGGATGGCCGCCGTGACCGCGTGATCGAGCGACGGCGCGTGAATGTGACCGAAGTTTGTCGAGTCGCTCACGAGAGGCGGCGCGCCTTCTGTCATGAAGACCTCCGCAAGCTCGTCGCCGAGCTCCACTGGCTTCAGCGTCTGCTCCTTCGGATGGACATCCTCCAGCCAGCCGTACGCGCCGATGTAGATGCCGCTCTTCGCGAAGCCCTTCGCCGACTCGCGGCGCATCTGCGAGAGCTGTACGGCGTGAATGCCCATCAGCCATGCGTCGAGGCGGTAGGTCAGGCAGTCGAGGTGCTCGACGAACGCGCGCTCAAGCGCGCCGCTCGTCGCCGTCTTCAGCACGTCGAGAGCGGAGAGTTGCGACGCGAGGTACGGATGGCGGGTCTCGAACACCGTCGGGATGTAGTCGCCGAGGAGCAGCGCCGGATCGCCGGTAACCGCAGGCTCGGCACGATAGAGACTCTCCCACCTGCTCTTCCCGTCCCGTTCGGCAACATGGATGTACTTCGTCTCCTTTCGCTCCGCTTTGTACGCGGTGTCGCTCAACTGGAGCGCCGCGCGGCGGAAGTCTAGCGCCGCGCCGACATAGCCGAGGTCGAGGGTGTACCGCAGCATCTGATACAGAAGCGCCCGCGGCACATCGTCCCCGAACCCTTCCTGCTTGCGCAACGCATCGTGCGACGTGCCCGCCGCCCACTGCAACCAGGCGACGTAGTTCAGCCCGTCCGCGCGCGTGATCGCCAGCGGCGCGACGTCCGACAGCTCGACCTGCACCACGGGTCCCTTGAGGAGATTCGCATTCTTCAGGAAGATCTTCTCCAGGATTTCCGGCAGCTCTCCGCCAGCAGGCGCGTTCCAACCCAGCTCGCTTAGCGCGAGGAGCCCTGCCTCGATGTAGTGCCTCACCTCCGCTGAGACCGACTCACCGACGGTGGCGTGCGAGAAGTGCAGTGCGTTGTAGTAGTGCGTGAAGCTTCGCGCATGACGCTGGTAGAACTCCACCGAACCGGGATGAAGGCCGACGATGCTCAGGAGTGTCTGATGCGGGTCATCACCCGGTCTGCCGACGCGCGCGACATTCTCCGATACCTCATTCCACAAGTCGGCCATGCGTTGGGTGAGAGCGAACAACCCTTCGAGATAGTCCGGATCAGGCCCGCCGTCCACATGCGCGTAGGGCGCATCCTTCCACCACGCCATCGCCGACCACACTGTCGCCGGCAGGATGCCGTACGGCTGGCGGCCCACGCGGATCAGCGGCACCGTGCCTCGCCCGATCACGAACCGATTGAAGAAACCCCGAGTGCGGCGCACCGTTTCCTCGGAGAAGACCGGCTCCATCAGCTGTTCCATGTAGTACCCGAGGGTCGCCGGCCAGAGCGCGATGTTCATCGCTCGTGCTTCCCTCTGGTCCGTCTCGTAGTAGTGCGGTGAGTCGCGCAGCACCTCGCGATCGATCCCGAGGATCCCTGCCAGCCAGGCGCCGTCTTTCCGACGCTCCCACTCGCCCGGATCGTCCTTCGGATCCGTTTCGAAGAAGTGGGCGAAGCTCTCTTCCGGATTTCCCCACCATGTGTATCCGGCCCCCGACCCGTCGCTATTGTTCGTAGCGCGTCCCTGTGGAAGGAGCGAGAATCCTTTGCGGCTGGCCTGATGGTTCCGGATCAGCGCCGACAGCTCGTCCGCTCCCTCCTTCGCGTCGCTGCCCAGGCGAACACCGAGAACGAACAGGCGGCTGAATCTCGGCAGAGGCTGGCCGTCATCGACATCCACCACAAAGCCCATTCCCTTCGCCACGGCCTCGTCGAAGTCGACCGTCCAGCGCAGTCCGTCCGGCACCTTGAGGTCCCGACCGTCGGCGCGAATCTGCTCACCCTCCTCGGCCGACGGATCGGGGCCGATCTGCAGGCTGGGAGGAATCGGCTCGCCCACTATCTCGAGGACAGGGGCTTCTTGATTGTCGCGGAAGCCGAGAAGCACGAGTCGCTCGGGGAGGAGCCACGAACGCGCACCCCGTGTCCACGAGTCCTCGGACATCGGCAGGGTGTCTCGCGCAGGGAGATCGAGGAACTCGACCACCGGGATCGTCGACGGACTGGGCTTCACCGAGATGTCCATGAAGTTGACGGGGACAAGCTCCGTTTCGATCTGCTTCGCGCGGCTCTCTCCAACGGCGGCCTTCAGATCGTCGAACGCGGCGCCATACTCCGCGCCAGCGGTCGCCCAGACGCGCTCCCAGAACCTCGCAATTCCCGCCTTCTCCACCTCCGGCACCGGCGGAGAAGGGCAGATGACGAGCATGTGTTCTCCCGGCTGGGCGATCGGCTCGTCGTCGGGATTCGTGGGGGCAACCACTTTCATCAGCCATCTTGCGCGGCCGGCGCTGCTGCTTCGCACCAGGGAAGCCCACGCCGCCCGATGGCCGGCGGCGGTGCCGCCCGCCTGCCATCGATGAACCCAGTAGTTCGTGACGTTCTCCAGCTCCGCTTCGGCGATCTCGGGCTGGAATGTGTCGACCAGCACGTCGTCCGGAAACGCTCTCACGCAGAACTGCCGCCGGGGCTTTGCGCCGACGCTTGTGACCGTCCGGTATCGAGTCTCGAGCCGCAGCGGGAAGAGTGCAATCGGCGTGTCGTCCGGCAGCCGGCTCACGCCCTCCCTTGGATCCGTGAACGAGGAGAACCGATCGAGCGCCGCCGCCTTCACGCGCTCGCTCTTCGCGAACTCCTTCCTCAGCATCTCAACCCCGCGTGTGGCCTTCTCGCGCTGTTCTCTCAGGGCGTCCAGCTTGGCGAGCGCGGGGTCGCCTTCTTCAAGCCTCGCCTGGCGCGACACTGCCTCGATCACGCGGGTGAGGCGTTTCACCGTCTCGGCCGCTCGGACGACCGCCGTCCGGCTGCTCTCACTCTCACGTCGTGCGGCGCTCCACTCCTTCCGGAGGCCGTCGAATCTGTCAGCCATTGCCGTCCTCCTGGTCGGGCAGCAGCTCCGACGCATGGATCGCCATGATCACCGGCGTCTGCAGCGCAATGTACCCGAGCTCCGCGGCGCTCACGTTCGCATCCAACGGCACTTGCCGGTCGAACTCCCATTGCTCGAGCTTCTCGATCGCGGGCCCGGTTGGCTTGACGAGGGAACGGGCCGGGATGTCGGCGACTTTGATGTGTTTCCCGTCTGCGGGCACCTGGACGACGTCCCCCCATGCGAGATCGTTCCAGACATTGACTTCGGCTCCCTCGCGAGAGATGTCGAAGCCGAACCGCGCATCGCCAGGCACTTCCTCGATCCGGAAGTACCAGCCTGGCTTGTCGTCAACTTTGCCGTCGCCGCGCGCCTCTTTCGCAGTCAGATCGAAGCCGAAGAAGTAGATGTCCGGCGCCACGCGCGCCTCGTACAGCGGAGGAATGCGCTTCTCGTCGGCACCGAGATCCCGCTCCTTCGTCTTGTCCGGTTTGCCGTTGGACTTCGGTTGCCACCTTGCCGGCTGCGCGGTGACGATGGCGTTCGGATACTTCTTGAGCAGCTCGCCGCGTATCACGAGGACCAGCTCCTCCTCGGCCACGGTTCCTTCCTCGCGGTTGTCGTTTTCTCCAAGGTCACTGTCTTGGTGCCAGTGGTGGAGCGGCTTGATGTCCTTGAGTCGTTCTCGCGCCGCTTCCTTGTCGCTCGCTTCAGCGATCTTCTTCCGTACGTCCCAGAACTGCCGGAAGTAGCTCCCACGCTGATCGGTCGGGTATTCGCGCCACAGCAGTTCGCGTGCGAACTCATGGTTGAGACCGACCATGTAGGCCTCGATGAACTTCTGGTTCGTCTCCAGCAGCGTCACGCTATCGGGCTCCACAAGATAAAGGTTCGGCACGAACCCGTTCTTGTCTGCCTCCATGAGCGGCTCGTACATCGGCGTGTCGAACTCCGGATAGGCCATCACTTCCGTGAACGAGTCGCCGAACTGCTCGCGAATGCGTGGTGGAATGGCAATGCCCGACCAGACCCATCGCGGCACCGTCAGCTCGGGACGAATGCTGGCGACGACGTCCGCAGCAACGGTGTCCAGATCGAGCGGCACTGCGGGCGGGATCTCTCCGAGCTGATGGCTCGCGTCGATCAGCCGGAATTCGTCGCGGAGCGCGGACTTGAAGCGGGCGGCTTCGGGGTTGTCCGTCTCTCCTCGGCGCAGCGTCCGTCCCGGGATCGAAACGCGCGGATCAACCTGAGATGTCAAGGTGAAGTCGCTTGAGGGTGGCAGTCGATCGACAGTCCCGGGGGCGAGCCCGTCCTCTTTCAGTCCGTCGGAGGTGTCTTGCTGGTCTGCGAAACTGCGGGCGCGCGTCCAAGCTGCGACGGCGGCGGTGACGACCGCGGCCATGAGTGTCGCTCCGAACGCACTGGGCCCGGTGACGAGCACGATCAGTAGGAGAAGGACAAGCAGTAGGACAAGTGCGACTCCAAAGTGACCTCGGATCCACTGACCTACAGCGGCCCAGAAGCGGCCGGTCGGCGTCTTCGGCGCAGTGGCGTCCGCGAGAGCGTCAGGCGTCAGAATCGCGTCCGGCGCTCCCTTCACCGGCGCGGCGGTGATCTCATCGGCATTCGCACGCTCGATCAGCTCCGCGACGCTGCTCGTGCTCGCTACCCCGAGCCTCTTTGAGAGTCTTCCTCCCGGCCGGAGCATGCGACGCATCGCGCTCGAAGTCATGGCCGTGGCCATCGGGCTCTGCGTCAGCCGGTGATGGACGGTGACGCCGCCCGAAGTGACGCGCGCCATCATCGGCGCGGTCTTCAGCAGGACCATTGCAGGAGCGACGGCTGCCGCTCCTTCGACGTGAGCTCGGTGCAAGTGCTTCCCCGCAGCCTCCGCAAGCTGCGCCTGGCGGATGCGGCGGTTCGCCTCCACGACGTCACCGATCTGATCCCAGGCCGCTTCCATGTAGGTTTCCTGTTTCTTCTGGATCACCGTCGTCCCGAATCCCGCCGCGACGCGCCAGCGCGGATCGAGATTCAGATCGTGGACCCAGTTCGTCCGGTGCGGCACATCGGAGCCGCTGCGCTCCTGCAGAAGCCGCTCCGTCAGCGCGTGCCAGCGCCCAAAGATCGGCGGCGTGATCAACGGATCCGAATCATTCCGGATCCCCACGTCGAGCGCCGCGTCCACGTTCGCCGCCGTCCCCGACTGCTGGTAGCTGTCGGCGAGGTTCACGAACGCTGCGAGCTGCGACTGGAACGGCTGCGGATACGGTGTCGCCCACTGGTCGTACTTCTCGAACTCGTCCTGCTCCTGCTCGCTCAGCGTGGCGAGCGGCGCTTTCAGCGCGCCGCCGAGTCGCAGCACGCCCCCGAGTTCCGGATTCTCGATGCCGGTGATACTCGGCGCGGGATCCGTCACGTCCATGTCGCGGTGTCCGACGCGGCTGTCGACGACCTTCGGTTTGAGTAGGCGGACGAGCGATTCGAAATCGCCGTTCTCGGCGGTGCGGAAGTACCAGCGGTGATAGAAAGGGAAGCTGGTGGAGTCAGGGCGATTCGCCGGCGTCGCGTACGCTCCCCATGCTGACGACGTGGGAGTGAGCTCGTTGACCGTATCCTCGAAGAGCGGCTCTGGATCGCGACCCAGCCCGGCAAGGCGGCCGCTCTCGAACGCCGGAATGAGAAACGCGTGGTAACCGGTCTTCGGCTTGAGCTTCCGCGGGCAAAGTATTCGCGAGCACGCGGTGTCAGGCATCGTATCGATCACCTGCTGCGCCGCCTGCGCAGCTTTGGTCGCATCGGTCTCGACAACTTGAGTGGAGAGCTCCGAGTTGAAGTGAGCGTGTGCCCACGCCCATCCTTCGGATGCATCGGGGAAGACATCTGCAAACCCGGCCGTCACGTCGATGTAGGACAGCGGCTTGCCGGCAACGTTGCCGCCTTCCTTGAACTCCTCTGCCCCTTCCTCAAGAACGATGAGCGCGAGCCACGGGAGCAGCCTGCGCCCATTCGGCGGCGCAGGCGTGTAGCGCCACGGGAAGCCCTCGTTGTAGAACTCGATCGCCGCCAGGTAGTTCGGCTCGAAGTTCGTGACCCAGTGCCCAGGCTCGATGCGGCTGATCTGCGCCTTGTCGATGCCGATGATGTCGCCGGGGCCATAGAGCTCGACCGGCCGCTCAATGGGGTGAGCGAGCGTGGCCCCGCCGCCCTTCGGAGTCCCTTCGAGGTCGACGCGGACATTGACCGTCGCCCGCAATCCCGCGGGGGCTGAGTCGATCCGGTTGGCAATGCCTTGCCGGATCCATGGGAGAAAAGTGTACGTGCCGATCGGCTTGCTCATGCCGCCCTCCTCGCCTCAGCCGCCGGGATGATGTGATAGCCCCCGACCCTGCTCGGATCGGCCTTGATCTGCGCCGCGAGCGCGTCGCGCGCCTTCGCGAGTGATGTGAATGTGTCAGTGCCGCCCTGCGCGGAGTTGTCGCGCACATCGGCGATCACGAATCCCGGTTCGCCCGTCGTGACCTTCTCGACGAACGGTACCTTCTGCATCTTGTTCGCTTTCGACACCACCGAACGGGCGGTGGCGTTGCTGCCGAGGAGCAGGAGGAACCACTTCTTCCCGATGTTGACGAAGTGCTTCACGGCCTCCTTGAAGTCGTTGTCGATGAGGATCAGATCGTGGAGCACGATCCGCTTCACGGCGTGGCTGCTGCGCGTGTCGGTTCCCGCCACCGAGAGAACCGCGCCTGCGACCTGCTTCTCGTAGCCCGGCGCTGACAACCTCGCCGCGGCATCGAGCTCGCGGAACTGCGCCGTGGCGAACGGCTCTTTCACTTGACTCTTCTGCTGCAGACCCGTCGTATTGACCCGCAGGGTCGCCTTCGTGATGTCGGAGACCTTCTGGTTGCCAACCTTCTGGATCGAGAGGTCGAGCGGCACGGCCCTCTGGCTGATCTGAAGCGTTCCGAGCGGATGGAGCACCAGCTTCTCCGCGTCGATCTTGCGCAGGGTCACAGAGAGCTGTGCCCCGACGGGCGGTAGCGAGAGCCAGTTCTCTCGCTTCTCGAACTCCGCCTTGAGGATCGGAAGAGCCTCGATCTCCGGCAGGACCGTATCGACGCTGCCTCCCCAGGTGTGGGAGAATGGCACGTCGATGTCCCAGAACAGGAGCGAGATCGAGCCTTCGCCCTCGACGTGCCAGGGCGAGGGCCCCTCCAGCTCGCCGCGTACGCAGACCGAGAAGAGGCCTGCGCCGAACACCTTCACCTCCATCGACGAGGAGAACGTGATGATGAAGTAGAAGGGCGAGAACTGGAACAGCGCGTCGAAGCCGAGATGTCCATTGACCGAGAAGTCGTCCAGGCCGAAATAGAGCTCGGCCATCGCCCCGAATTGCGCCGTGTTCGACGTGACCGCAAAGTATCCCTCGACGCGGATGCGCGCGAAGCTCTCGTTCAGGATCGACAGACAAACGCGTTGCGGCACCGCGAAGGGCAACGGTGGCGGCGTGAACCTCGGATGGAATCCTCCGACGCTGAGAACGAAGTTCGGGTCGTTCCCCCAGGCGATGAGAAGCCCCATCTCGCCGCCGAGGGTCATGGAGAGGACACGGCTTCCAAACAGCGACGCGCAGAACCAGAGTCGTTGCTTCGTCGGCTCCAGCGCGCCGATGAATCTCGCCTGCAGCACGAGCAGCGCCGCGTCTTCGTCGGGCAGGACGCACTTGAGAACGCCGAGAATGGCGATGTTGCCCGGCGGGATCTCGATGACGATTCCGAGCGTGGCAGTGATCAGCGCCGGCGTGCCCCAACCGAGCTTGGCCATCGGCCCGACGAGGAACGTGTCAGCCAGCGGCGGGAAGAACCGCTTCAGGTCGGAGATGATCCGCGGCGCGTTCGCGATGACGTTCGTTGGGAACATCACGCTTTCTACCGCCCCGGTGCGCACCCCCTCGGCCAACTCCTCGAGCTTCATCGTGCGATTCAGACCGAGCAGGCCGCCGACGCCGACGAGCACGAACCCAAACCCGAGCTGAATCGGCGTCCCGAATTCCGCGGTGATGATGATCAAGAGCGAGAATCCCGAGGAGCCGTCGGGCATCTTCGTGGTGATCAGCCCGATGGCCTTCAGCGCGAGGAAGTCGGCGAACACGAGCTCCAGTGCGCCAGCGTACTCGCCCTTCTCGTGGTCGAAGAAGAGATACCCGCCGCCACGCACGACGCCGGCATCAAGAGCGAGCCCCACGCCGTTCGGCGGCTTGAAGCGAAGGTTCAGACCGACTGGGCCGAAGTCGGCGTCGGCGCCTTCGCGGAAGCCGACGGTGAGCTCCACGCCCATCCGCTCCACCACGGCAGAGAGCGGTCCGACCTGGCCGGTGATGCCGGCGGACAGTTCGAGCGCCAGCGAGCCAGCGTCGCCAGTCTTCAGGATGACGTAGAGCGTCTCCAGCGTGGCGCAGCCGAGACTCTGATGCATCGGAATGGCGATCTCGAGCCCGCCCGCCGCTTTGATCACCAGCCCTTCACTCAGCTTCCAGCCGAGGGCGAGATCGAACACGCCCCGCACGTCGGCCCCTCCGAGGAGCGACGCGAGGAAGCTGTCGGAGCCTTTCGCGCCGAGGGTGAGCGTGAGGCCCTTGAGCTCGGCGACCACGCTTGGGTCAATGCTGACGGCGCTTGACGTGCTCGCGCCGATCGTCAGCTCCGCGCCGACGCCGACGTTGTCCGCGGTCAGCCGGAGCAGGTCGTTGCCGCCAATAATCGTGAGGCCGCGTGCCGAGGCGTTGCGGTTGGCCATGAACGAGAACGCTCCGCTAATGGTCCCCGCTTTCGGCGTGACCGAGAAGCCAAACGGCGGCCGCAGGCGGAAGATCGCGCCGCCGCTGAGAGTGAGCGACGACTTGAAGTCAATCCCCCATTTAGGACTGAGCTCGACTCGTTCGTCGAAGTTGTGCGCGACGGTCGCCGAGCAGTCGAGCATGAGCCCGGGCGGGCTCACGGAGGAGTCGCAGCTCCAGCGGAAGGGTCCGACATCAAGGAAGGCATCGTCGCCCACCTTGCCGCACCATATCGAGGACCCCTCACGATAGAACATCAGCACTCCGTGCATCAGGGCAGAGGGGTCGAAGCCGGCCGTCCCCCACTTGTGGACGTCCGCAAGATGTGCGAACGGATCGCTAGCCAGCTTCTTGATACGCTCGAGGTGGAGGTCCTTGCGCACATAGCCTGGCTCGAGCGGCTGGCCGGTGGCTGCGACGGCCCTCCAGTCGATGAGCCCGAGCAGATCGAGCAGGTACGCCAAGCGCGGCCTCTGCTGGACGAGCGCGTCAATGACGAGCGAGTCGATCATTCGACGCGCCATGACCGCTCCGAACGTCTGCACGGCTCCGCCGTCGGGGGGCGGGAGCGTGCTCGCCATGACCTTGATCCGTTCCACCACGTGCCGGGTCGCGTCTACAAAGGAGTAGATCCCCTGGACTGTGGCGAGCAGCGCTTGGACCAGATCGCCCTCGCCTCCGGACGTGAGAGCCGCGTCCAACTGATCCGCCGCTGTCGAGAGTGCCGTTCCTGCGTCCGCTAACGCCGATCTGGCGGCATTCGCCGTAGCGTCTTCGGCCACGGCATCGGGGAGCTGCAGCCCCAACCCCTCGGTATCCAGGTCCGCCGCAACCGCACCCCCTTGTGCGAGAGCGTGCGCGATCCAAGCCCCTAGTCGTGCGATGTAGATCTCTTCTCCGGCCAATGCAGCCCTCCAGGGCCAATCAAGGTGGGGGTAGGGGCGTGATACTGACGCTCTCGAGAGCGTCCGCCATGCCGCTGCCGTACGCCTGGCTGTACTCCGCCAGGGGCGCAGTTCCCGTCCCACGCGCCGGGTCGGTGCCTTCGCGGCACGTGGCGGCGGCAGTCAAGCAGGCGTGAACATCCGTCGTGCTCAGTTTGGGATTCTTGCTCAGCATCAGGGCGACGACCCCTGCGACCATCGGCGCGGCCATGCTCGTCCCCGAGTGTGTCCTTAGTCCGCCATGCTTCGTGAAGCGGCAGCCGAGTCTCGGGAGCGCTGTGAAGACAGGTACGAGGCCGATGTCCGCGGCCGCGCTCCACGCTGACCAGATCTTGACGCCGGGCGCGGCGAGGTCGGGCTTCGTGGCAATGGGCGGCATAGAGCCGGGGGAGTCGGCGAAATTGCGGAGCGGCCCGCGCGATGAGGCGCTGGCGATTCGGTGCGACGGCCCAGATATCACCGTTGTTCCGTCTTCCAGATACAGTGTTCTGTCGACATACGCGGCAACCGTGATCGCGTTCGCTCCCAGGGTGTCGGTTGCCGAGGATTCCGAAGTGATCTCGATCGCAGAGTTGAGCGGGATGCCATCCGCTGTCTCGGTGCCGATGCTGAGCGTCACGGGAGAGCCCCCGAGACTCTGTTTCTCACTCATCAGGAAGATCTCGGTGCCGCCACGCGCGCTGATCTGCACCTCGTAGAGGCCCTTCAGGTACTTCACGTCGTTGCCGACGGTCATCGGTCGGACCGACAGTGTGGCCACGTGGCGACGAATGTGCCCACCATGGGGATAGTCCACCCAGGGCTGTGCCTTATGCTGAAACGAGACCATGTGGACCTGAGGAGAGGCAGGCACCAACTTCAAGGTCTTCTCAGGGCCTTCTTCCACTTTTAGCCCCTTGTCGAAACTGCCGCCGTCCTTGCGCACCCAATCGGTGAATCCCGAGCTGCCAGGCCACTTCACGCGGAACTTGACGCCGCCGGGCCTATGGCGATACCAGAACGAGAAGGACAGAGTCGGGCACCCCACTACCCACCTGCCGTTCTTCAGCATCCGCGAGTACCTGCGTTTCACGTCGTCGTGGAGTTCGATCGGAACGGTGATTGTGGAACGCCCGCCGCTTGGAAACCGGATTCTTGCGGCTCTACGCTCAGCCACATCGCCGTCGTTTCCGCATGCCGCTACCGCGATCGCGCCGCTAGGGAAGTGGTCATCATCGGGTGGCAGCGACGGATCCAGCAGTTCATCAACCCAGCGCGCGAAGTCGTCTAGCGCATCGCCTGGCAGGGAGGAGTCGCCGGAGCTCATATTGATCACAACGGGCTTGCCGAGGGCTCGAGCTCTGCGCAGGCAGTAGACGACAGCGTCGCGGGCTCGGTCATCCGCACCCACCTGCTTGCCAAAGCGGTTCTCGTGTCGGAAACGGATGATCTCCGGGACGTCTAGCTGTTTGACGACGATGATGTCGGCACACGGCGCTACCCCGACCGCGCTCGCGTTGACGTCGGCGACTCCGGTGGGGAGTGCCGCGCGACCCGCCGCAATGCCGGCGACGTGCGTGCCGTGGCCAAGGCAGTCCATGTGGGGGAGACTCTCTCCGCAATCCAACGCGTCATCAATCGCCTCCTTCGTGAACTCCACTCCGTAGGTGTGCTTCGAATGGAGCATGCCGACCGGCGGACACTCGCCGAGCGAAGCGGGCAACAAACCCTGGTCCCAAATCCACAGGATCCGCGTCTCCTTGGTTGGGGTGAGTTCCTTCATGAACATCGGATGCGTGTAGTCGATCCCTGAGTCGATGACCGCGACGATCACGCCAGCACCCGTCGCGATAGCACTGGGGCCAATCGCGCCTGTGGCAGTGTCGGCGTACCACACCCCGTCGATTCCCACACACGTGTCTGAAGACGCTCGCGCACATATGTCTTTCGTGGCGGTCCCCAAGTTCGGACGGCGGGCGCTCCCAGCGGCAATCCACAGGACGCCGGGATGCGCCGCGATCGCGCTCACATCGTTGAACCGCACCACGCCGCGAGCCTCTTGCCCCGACACCGTATGCGTCTCAAACCCCAGCGCTTCGATGGCCGCCAGCTCGCCCTCGAAGCGCAGGCCAACACTGATGCCGTCATCGGGGTCCTTGTCTTGGCTCTCCTCGTAGGCGCGAAGCGCCTCAATCAACCCGATGTCAAGCTTCCCCGACTCCACTGGACTCATGATCCCCCCGCGCGGCTCCGCCTTTCGCTTTGCGTCCAGGACGATGAATCGAAGAGCAACGTACGGAGAGGTGTTCGGGAAATGGAGTCAGTCCCCTTCATCGTTGCGTCCTCTCATTTGCTTTTCTACCCATCCCTTCCTAAGTAGTGACATCCTTTTCCTGCATGCCATCCTACACGCATGGCCTTCCCCGGAGCAAATGCACGAGACACGCGCCGCGACTTACGCCGTTGAGAAGGACGTAGGCGCCCGAGGGACGTGGCGTTTCCGGCGGACCCGTGCAGGATCCCGCGGCCCCGCTGGCCCGCGATGCCGGCCTGTAGGTCACGGAGTGCCGCGACCTGCGTGTCATGGACGTGGATGTCGCCGCGGCAAGGTCGTGGTGGCGCAGGCAAAGGAGGCAAGAGCCGCACCGCCGTGCTCCCCGGCAAGCCTACGTGAGCCTCCCGCCTGTCCGATCGACCACGTCAGAGGGCAACACCGGCAAGCTTCTGGGAAAATGAGCTGGGTTGCGGTCCGCCTGGCGTGGAGCGCAGGCGAGCGTGCTCGCACACGCTTCTAGACTGAGGAGGCAGACTGGGATTGATGCGGAGAGGAAGCCGAGAAGGGCAGAACCGAGGAGCTCTGCTCCCCGGTTCTACATGGAACTGCATCTGGTGGAGGTGGCGGGACTCTACGAAGAACCTACCGTGTCTCTGTCCCATACCAGGCGATGCGCTGGGATCACCGGCACTGAAAGAGATCCCTTCGTGGGTCTTCGGCAGCTCCCGCACGCGATGGACCTGCAAGCGACCGGCGTGTGTCGTCGCCGGCCCCAGAAGACTCTCCAACACGGGCTGTGACCGCGCTTCATTCTGGCGGGCACCCATCCCCTCCTGCGCCGGCCAGAGCTTCACCGTGTCGTCGTTTGACCCCGAGGCGAGGAGCCGCCGCGCGCAGCGATCTGAGCGTGTCACCACTCAAGGGCTCTGCTAGTCACCGGTCTGCGTCGAGGATGGCGGCGCCTCTCCAGTCACGGTCGATGTGTCTGAAGACTGGTCTGACGGCTCGGTCGGGTCGGTGTACTGCACCGTGATCGTGGTCTGAGCCGCCGCCCCTATCTCCGCAGCGCTGATGGGATCGGTGATAAACGTCCCGGGGCCGGCCCCGGCCAATGGATGGATGTCGAAAGCGTGGGATCGAATCACCACAGAGCGCGTGATGGTGGTGGCTCCCGTGAGGCTGTCGTCGCGTACCTTCACGTAGATACTGTCCGTAGTCAGATAACTGTCAACTCCCGCGCCTGCGCTGTTCACGAATGTGGTCGTCGAGCGGTATGGGAGACCAATGACTGGAATCGTGTCGGGCGACGACGTGGCGTACTGCGTCGTGATCGTGATCCCGTAGGTCATCCCTAGCTCTGCAGGGCTGATGCCGCGCGTGATGAATGTCTCCGGCCCCGCTCCGACAAGCGAGCTGAGGGAGCAACTGACGGCGAAGTCGCGAGATCGGACAACGACTGGATCCGCGATCGTGGTTTCCCCCGCATGGCTGCTGTCGCGGACCTTCACGTAGACGTTGTCCGTCGGCAGATACCAGTCTACTTCTGTCCCAGAGCTATTGACGAACGCCGTCGCCGCAGGGGGGGGAGGGGTCCCGTCAAGGACTACGATGTTTTGTGTTGCTGTGTTCGTCTCGCCAGCTGCGTTTGTCACCACTAGCACTGCTTGATAGACGCCGGGCGAGTAGTACGTATGTCTCGGCGCGACACCAGATCCCGGTGTGCCGTCACCGAAGTCCCACGTGAATGCTATGGGCCCGCCGTCTGGGTCGAACGACCCGCCTGCATCGAAGTCCACCCCGAGCGGCGTGCCGCCTGATACAGGCACTGCGGTGAAGCTGGCGGTCAGCTCACTCCTGACCACCTCCACGGCGTTGGTCGCGGAGTCGGTGCTGCCCACGTTGTCTCGCACAAGAACACGTACCGTATAGAGTCCGGGCGATGTGTACGTGTGGGTCACGATCTCCTCAGCGCCTGTTCCTCCATCGCCGAACTCCCAGCTGTACTCAACGATGACGCCTCCGTCATCAGACGAGGAGGATGCATCGCAAGTCACGGTCAGAGGGGCACTCCCGGAGGACGGGCTGACTGCAAATGAGGCTTCGGGTGGAGAGTTCAGCAATGCGCAGCCGGTCAGAGCGCAGACGAGGAAGGTCAGGAGTGACACAGTGAGTCTCTTGGATCGACGCTTCTCTGGCATCGGGCCGACCATACGCGCCCGGCGCCACGCATGTCAACCGCACCCACAGCATTCAGTCCAGTCTCTTGGGTCAGCCTAGCATGTCTCTGCTAGTGGCGACCAATGCCTCGGGCGCAGGGGCACACACTCGAGACTGCTGCGTGGGGTGGCTTGGTGAGGTCGGGGCAAACGAAGGTAATTGCGGCCTTGCTACGCGATTGGACTCCGCAACGAACTCGACTGCACCCCGGAGAGGACGCGAGCGTCTCGGGTTGGCCGCTGTGAATCAGTACGCTTCCTCTTGACATCGGGGCCGACTTGCCCATAATCCTGTGTATCAGTACGTCTAATACCCAAAAGGCGCACTCGCGAGGGAGAGACATGGCACAGCGAAAGGGCTTCAAGATCCCGGAAGTGCTGACGGACACGGAACAAGCGGCGCTCTTGTTGCAACCCAACCCGCGATACCCTACCGGCGAGCGTAACCGAGCGCTCTTGAGGATCATGCTCGACACCGGGCTCCGCTTGTCTGAGGCGACGGCGCTTCGCTGGCGAGACATCGACCTCACGACGGGCAAGCTCATGGTCCGCCAAGGGAAGGGTGCCAAGGATCGGACGCTGTGGATCGGCGACGAGGATCTTGACATGCTGCGCAGCTGGCGCGAGCGACAGGCGAGAGACGTCGCTGGCACCCCTGAGCATGTCTTCACGACGTTGGAAGGAAAGCCTATCTCCGGGCGCTATGTGCAAGCGATGGTGAAGCGGTACGCGACGCGAGCGGGCATCGAGAAGGACATCCACCCGCACACCCTGCGCCACTCGTTCGCAACCGATCTCTACCGGCGGACGACGAACATCCGCCTCACACAGAAGGCGCTCGGCCACTCCAACCTAGCTACCACGCAGATCTATACGCACATCGTCGACGAAGAGCTTGAGGGCGCTCTGAGATCCTTTCGCCGAGCGGCGGCGGTAGCGGCGTAAGCGAGGACTGATTGGGATAGGGTTGGGCCAAGCCACAGGATCACCTGGAGGCGCGGCGGAGGTGCAGATGAAGCGGATGCTTGTGACGGTACTGGCAGTTGGGTGCTTGGTCAGCCTCACGTGGCTGGGAGTGTCACTCTTGGCTGGGTCGAAGGCGGTAGCGAGTAGCACTCCGGGACAGAGGTGGGAATACATGGTCGTCGGGATCGTCAAGACACAAATATGGGACATGACTCTGGAGAGCGGAACGTTCGGCAAGGCTGGTGGCATGGGTTTCGCGTACGAGGCTTACGTAGCTCAACGACCTCTTGATGCAGCGGGTATAGCGGGATGGGAGCTAGTTACCGTCGTTGGGGTGCTCGGCGGTGATCAGGAGTTCATCTTCAAGCGACCACTTCTCTAGGCCCACGCAGTCCAAGTCCGATCGAGCGTAACGGCCCGCAGACGGTCAAATGCAGGCCAACTAGACAACCCCACTTCCCCGTCACTATGCTGGTACGGGGGTGGCGCTAGTGAGTGAGAAGACCAAGAAACAGCTGATTGGTGCAGGCATCCTGGTCGTGATAGTAGTCATTCTGGCCTTCAGCTGTGACCGCAAGGAAGAGAAGACAGCTACCAATGAGACAGCGACGACCACTCAGGCCAGCAACACAACCGGTCGGTACACGATAGCCAGCGACTCCTACTTCGGTTGCGTCAGCAAGGCTGATCTTGAAACGATGGTGACTTACGTCTCACAGGGAGACAAAGCGGCGTTTTCGTCAGCGTACACTCTTGGCCTTGCGGCGGGCACTATGACCTTGTTCAAGAAAGGCGAGGTCGTGTACCTCATGGATGCAACGTGGACTGGTGGAGTGCAGGTGCGGCGCGAAGGGGAAACAGCGACGTACTGGGAGTGCGGTTGAAAACCTGCACCACCTGAGTTGCTTAGTCTGAGAGGTCGAGCTGGTAGGATCGCCTCGGGGGAAGAAGAGGTGATCGTGTTGGGCAAGAGAGGCAAGCGCTACTCGCCACGGCTCCAGTTCCAGGTCGTGCTCGAGGTCCTCAAGGGCGACCGGGACGCAGTGGAGATCGCCCGGGCTCACGATCTGCACCCGATGACCGTGTCCCGCTGGAAGCGCGAGTTCCTGGAGAACGGGCCGGCGGTGTTCGGCAAGGACACCACCCTGGCTGCTTACGAAAGGAAGATCAAGGAGATGGAGCGGCTGCTGGGCCGCAAGGAGGTCGAACTCGCCCTTCTCCAGAGTTTTATGGACGGCAGCTCGTGACAGCGGAGAAGGTCGAGATTGTGGAGACAAACGCAGAAACCTACGGACTGAACGTGACCCTTGACGCGATCGGGCTGCCGAAGAGCACCTGGTACTACTGGAAGGACAGCAAGGTGGACTACGAGGAGAAGTACGGCTACCTACACGAGCCGCTGATC